>ENA-ORTW01002271-ORTW01002271.1-human-gut-metagenome-genome-assembly--contig:-NODE-2271-length-18232-cov-15.300710_pt1 | contig 18232 bp, 15 predicted proteins | sample MGYA00242072_ERZ509193 | MGnify/ENA primary metagenome ERZ509193 (study PRJEB26280, sample SAMEA2338813) | human gut metagenome | biome: human gut; feature: human-associated habitat; material: faeces... | reverse complement strand
AATACGGATAGACTTTCTCATGCTGTGTGCCAATCTACCGATTTCATCCTCTGAACGGTAATCAAGTGTGCTGTGAAGATTTCCTTCTGTCAGCTCCTTTGCCACTTCCTCGATTGCATGTAATGGCTCAAGGATTGTATCAAGCACGATCTTTCCTGTTCTCTTTGTCAACTGCCATGCACATATCAGACAGATAATGATGACTATGAGTCCGACTGCAGCACATACATATGTCCTTACAACTGCCTGATGGCTTCTTTCGTCAGTCAGCTTGTTGATTTCCTTTGCAAGCTCAACTGTTTTATTTAACTTTGGTGTACACTCATTGATAATCTGATCAACAGCCTCATCCTTCTGTCCGGCTTTAATCTTATCCATGATTGAGTATCCGATATTCGCCCAGTCAGAAAGAGCCTTTGAATATTCATTATACTGATTCTCAGGAACGATACCTGATTTTTTTATTGTTTTTAACTGCACATCAACATCTTCAAGCTTTTCTTTTGCGCCCTGCTCATAGTCGTCATATGTTGATTTGTCAGGATTAAGTGCCATCTCTCTTACATTTCTAGCCGCTGCATTTACATTTATTCTACATGTCTTAACCGCCTGATCGGCAGCATTTACCTTGTTTACATAGTTTAACATATTGAAAAACAACACACCAATGACCGCAATCGAAAGCAGTCCCGAAATAAGCATCATGGTAATAACCATTCTATAGCCATAGTTAATCCTTTCACCCAAATGCATGTTTTCCAATTTCTTTTTCATCGCATCTTTTTTTGAAGACATAGTTTGTTATTTCCTCCTATCTTATGATACCTTTTGACCCTTTAATCATATTATTATTTATACTCAAGTCTGAATTCGTCAGATGAATTTAGTATAGTACTATTTTTCTAAGGGCACAATACTGTATTCTCAATAATCTTTATGTGAATCTTTCTATTAAATATGTGGTTTTGCACAAAATGGTATGATTTTTTCGCAATTCCCTCAAAATACGTATGATGATTTTTATCTTGTTTTATGTAATGATGCAAGTCCCGGCTGCCCGACCGGCACACACAGTTATATATTCAAGAAAAATCAGCTCAGAAGTGAAAATGCAAATACCACGATGCCAAGTATTACAAGCACAATACCTGTGGCACGATTTAAGGTTTTTGCGGATGCCTTGTTTGCAAAGACCGCTGCAATTCTCGCCCAAAGGAGTGTAAATGCAATACATAAAAGCAGCACAAACCAGTCCGGTTTTCCACCGATGGCAAAGTGCGAGGCAGCTCCTGTAAAGGCTGTAAATGCCATGATAAATACGCTCGTTCCGACTGCAGTCTTAAGCTCATAGCCAAGCACCGATGTGAGGATGAGGAGCATCATCATACCGCCTCCCGCACCTATGAAGCCACAGATAAATCCGATAAGCACACCGCAGATGATTGACTGGACAGCTCTCTTTTTAGCAGAAACTCCCTGCATGGCCTCCTTTGTTGTCATGACAGGACGGACTATAAACTTGATTCCGAGTAAAAATGTCATAAATACCGAAAAGTTGCCCATTGTTGCTGACGGCACAAGGCTTGATACATAGCTTCCAACAACCGTGAAGCATAAAACCGTGACCATCATTATGAGCCCGTTTTTTACATCAAGGTTCTTGTTCTTTCCATATGTATAGGCTGACACTGCGCTGGCAAGTACATCAGACGACAGGGCTATTCCCACTGCCATATAAGGGTCCATTCCCAAAAATGTAATGAGCATAGGGCTTATTACTGCTGCTGCGCTTAGTCCCGCAAAGCCGGTTCCAAGGCCTGCGCCCATACCGGCAAAAAATGTTACTATTATAGTTATTAATGTGCTCATTTGTGTGATTTCCTCCTGATTATTTCATCCATATTATTCTCAAGCTGTTCCATAACAATCGTCAGCTGCTTTTTCTGCTCCTCATCTATCCCTGCAAACAGATTTGCTGTAAACTGCTGCTGTATACGCCTTCCTCTTTCAATGACAGTCCCGGCCTTTTTTGTACAGACAAGCTCCGTCTTCCTCCTATCATTTTCCACAGGTTTTCTCTCCAGATAGCCTTCATTCACAAGCTTATCAACATTTACAGACACAAGATTTGCCTTGATTTTTCTTATTTCAACTATATCCCTTGCCGTCTTATATTCCGGATTGTTCGCCAGAAACATGAGTATATCAAAGGCTGTCTGCGGAAGCTTCAGCTCATGGCACAGTGGTCTGCACTCATCGCTGTAGGTTCGCGAAATCTTCTCTGCAAACTCAAAGTTAAATTTCATATGTGATATTCCTTCTTTTCTTTTCCTATTTTGCTGCTTCGTTATACATTTTTGAATTATTCATTTTTGAACTAATTATATATCTCTCTGTCATTTTGTCAAGCGGTTATCGTAATTTATACCCTGCAATGCTATACTTTTTGAGGCATTTTTTCATTAACTATTATGATATGATTTAACAGTTATATAATACCTTGAAAGTATCCTGCAGTCATGGTATTATATGTAATTGGCGCTTTGTTGCACATTTTAAACACCGGCTAATCTACCGGTGATTTTAATTTTAATAACTAAAGCTTCGTACATATATAATGTAGGAGTTTTAAATTAACAATCATTTACAATAGGAGGAATTATGAGTCAGGAAACAAATTCAGCCCCTGTAACAGAGAACAAGATGGGAACCATGCCTATCGGCAGACTTGTATTTAACATGTCTTTGCCTATGATGATTTCCATGCTCGTACAGGCTCTATACAACATCGTGGACAGTATTTTCGTTGCAAAGCTGTCCGAAAACGCACTCACAGCAGTTTCACTTGCCTTCCCTTTGCAGACACTCATCATCGCTGTCGCAACCGGTACAGGTGTAGGTGTAAACGCGCTGCTGTCAAAGTCCCTCGGCGCCCATAAATACGACGAGGCCAACAAAATCGGCATCAACGGTGCCGTGCTATATGCATTCAGCTACGTAATATTTCTGATTCTCGGACTTACAATCGTAAAGCCTTTTTACATGAGTCAGATTGGAAATGCTGATGTCGAAATCATGGATATGGGTGTGAGCTACCTGAGTACTGTTATGATTTTTTCATTTGGTATTTTTGCGGAAATCTTTTTTGAGAGGGTGCTTACATCGACAGGAAGAACTATTTTCAGCATGACCTCACAGCTTTGCGGTGCCATCACAAATATCATTCTGGATCCTATCATGATCTTTGGACTGCTTGGCTTCCCTAAGCTCGGTGCTACCGGTGCAGCCGTGGCAACCGTTGTGGGACAGTGCGTAGCCGCCGTTGTTGCCTTTGCCTGCAACCACAAATTCAATCATGAAATCAGCCTGAGCTTCAAGGGCTACAGCCCGGATTTCAAAATCATGGGAACCATTTATGCTATCGGTATTCCGTCAATCATCATGCAGTCTATAGGCTCTATAATGACATATGCCATGAACAGAATACTTATCGGCTTTTCATCGACTGCCGCTGCTGTTTTCGGTGTTTATTTCAAGCTGCAGAGCTTCTTCTTTATGCCTGTATTCGGACTGAACAACGGAATCACACCTATCATCGCATTCAACTACGGTGCTCAGAACAGAAAGCGTATGGTTAAAACAATAAAGGTCAGCCTGATAACAGCATTCTGTCTGCTCTTCGTTGGCTTTGCCTGCTTTGAGTTCATACCACAAGTGCTTCTTGGAATGTTCAGCGCCTCTGACGATATGCTCAAAATCGGTGTTCCGGCGCTCAGAATAATCGGAGTGCATTTCCTCATCGCATGGTTTTGTATTATCGTCGGCACAGTATTCCAGGCTTTGGGAAAGGCGGTCTTTTCCATGATCGTATCAATCATGCGTCAGCTTGTGGTTTTAATTCCGGCAGCATACATCCTTTCAAAGCTTGGTGGACTTCACGCTGTATGGTGGGCTTTCCCTATAGCAGAGGTGATATCCTTTACTGTTTCGACATTATTCTTAATCAGGATTAACAGAACTATCATCTCAAAGATTCCTGATGGAAGCGATGTGCTGTAAGAAATTTTACTTGAGCTTTAAAATAATCAACAATAAAATCCGCTGCATTATATCATGTGCGTAATCATATGATATAGTGTAGCGGATTTATTATATTTATGTCATATTTTCACATATTTCTGATTTCTGCACCAGCTTGGTGCAGCTTATGAACCGACTCCATCTTGCGTATTATCTTGCGTATTTTCTTCCTCTATTATACGTATTTTATGTTGCTGTTCACACTGTTTAGTGTGAACAGTAACAATTTTATATAAAAAGTGTAATCTGCAGATTCAAACCTCTTTTAAAAAATGCGATTTTGTGGTAAAATAGCAAAAAAAGAAAATGCGATTTTGTGGTAAATCGTTGAAATAAAAAATGCGATTTTGTAGTAAAACATCAAAATAAAAAATGCGATTTTGTAATTTTATTAGGAGAATGTCATGTTTAAGCGAAAAATATATGATAAATTATTGCAATGGAAAAAGGATTCCGATGGTAAAACAGCACTCTTAATCGAAGGAGCCCGTCGTATAGGCAAGTCAACCATCGTAGAGTCATTTGGACGAAATGAATACAAAAGTTATATAATCATTGATTTCTCAATCGTCTCAAAAAATATACGTGAACTGTTTGAGGATATTTCAGATCTGAATTATCTGTTTTTGCAGTTGCAGCTCCAATACAAAGTCGATCTCTATGAGAGAGAGTCTTTGATTATTTTTGACGAAGTACAATTATGCCCCCGCGCAAGACAGGCTATCAAATCACTTGTAAAAGATCACCGATATGATTATATAGAAACCGGTTCTCTGATTTCTATCAAAAAAAACGTACAGGATATACTTATTCCAAGCGAAGAGAGAAAGCTAAACATGTATCCTATGGATTATGAAGAATTTTTATGGGCTTTGAATGATGAAACAACTATCCCCCTAATCCATAAGCTATTCGATTCTCAAAAACCCTTCGGAGAAGAGATTAATCGTAAATTGATGCGTGATTTCCGTCTTTATATGCTTGTCGGGGGAATGCCGCAGGCAGTTGATGAATATATCAAAACCAATAACTTCCGTAAGGTTGATGACGTAAAGCGTGATATTCTGAATCTTTATGAAGATGATTTCAAAAAAATAGATGCCACTGGAAAAATATCTATGCTTTTTGATGCAATTCCTGCGCAGCTAAACAAAAATGCTTCGCGATATCAGGTATCAAGCGTACTGACAAACAATCGCGCCGATAATACACTGGAACTGATTGCAGAGTTAAAAGACTCAAAAACTGTTTTGGTATCATACCATGCAAATGACCCAAGTGCCGGTATGTCAACCAACAAAGACTTAACCCGGTTTAAACTATTTTTATGCGATACCGGGCTGTTTACTACATTGATGTTTAAAGACAAAGATTTCACAGAAAACATAATTTATGAAAAATTGTTAAATGACAAGCTAGGAACTAATCTAGGCTATCTTTACGAAAATGTAGTTGCACAGCTTTTAACGTGTAATGGCAACGAATTATTTTACTATACTTTTTTTAATGAAAGTTCGCGCCATAATTACGAAATAGATTTTCTTATTGCCAAAAAAAATAAGGTTTGCCCTATTGAAGTAAAATCCAGTGGCTATAAAACCCATAAGTCACTGGATGAATTTTCAATAAAATTTTCAAACCGTATTCTTCAAAAATATCTCGTATATACAAAGGATTTCTCAAAAGACAAAGACATACTCTGTCTGCCTGCTTATATGATTTCGTTTTTGTAAGAAGAATACTTTTTAAATATGATTTTAATACACACACTTATATGGAGGATTAAGACATGAAATTTATATCGTGGAATGTAAATGGACTGCGCGCATGCGTCCAGAAAGGTTTCCTTGATTTTTTTACCAGTATAGATGCGGATTTCTTTTGTATTCAGGAGTCCAAGCTACAGGCGGGACAGATTGACCTTGACCTGCCGGGCTATCACCAGTACTGGAATTACGCCGAGAAAAAAGGCTATTCCGGCACAGCCATTTTCGCAAAAAATGAGCCATTATCAGTGTCTTACGGCATAGGCATTGAGGAGCATGATAGGGAAGGACGTGTCATCACACTCGAATATGACAATTTCTATCTCGTAACCTGCTATACTCCAAACTCACAGAATGAACTGAAAAGGCTGCCGTACCGTATGCAGTGGGAGGATGATTTCCGTGAATACCTTAAAGCTCTTGATGCCAAAAAGCCTGTCGTACTGTGCGGTGATCTGAATGTCGCACACAATGAGATTGACCTGAAAAATCCAAAAACAAACCGCAAGAATGCAGGTTTTTCAGACGAGGAACGTGCTAAAATGACAGAGCTTTTAGGTTCCGGTTTTACCGATACCTTCAGATATTTTTATCCGGATGCCGAGGGTATATATTCCTGGTGGTCATACCGTTTTAAGGCTCGCGAGAAGAACGCAGGCTGGCGTATCGACTACTTTATCACATCAAAGCGCATCAACGATAAGCTGAAAAAGGCAGCAATCCATACCGATGTGCTCGGTTCAGACCACTGCCCTGTAGAGGTTGATATTGAATTATAAATTTACTGTTATGTACTACTTTTCAATATAGTTAAACCTCTGTGTTTTAAATAATATTCTTGAAACAATAAAACTTATGATTGATATGCCAATATTTAACCATACTGATATTATGTAGAAACTATCCTCTACATAATGAAACTTATCATCAGTTTCTGTAAATACAATTGGAAGAATATTGGCATATTGATTCATTCCTCTTGCCCCATCCACAATACCTATTGTCCAGGTTATATCATGACTTGCACTAACAACATGAAATAAGCCATATGCCTGAGCACCTACTATTCCAACAAAAAGTGATGCCATTATTATTGCGCCAAATACAGAATTATTTATTTTCTTGATAACAAGCAAAAGCATGATCAGCAATGATAAAAATGAGAATATCGCAACCATTTTACTAAGTAAATATATCATTCCAACTTTTATTAAAGATTTCGCTGCATTATCCGGCAGAATAATCAAATAGCGTACCATACTAACAACGAAAAATAGTAACATATATGTTCCAAACACAATTGCTTTCATCCATAAAAGCCTATATTTACTAATTGGAAGTAAATGCAACATTCTATCTTTATTCAAATAAAAGAATGAAAACAAATCATAAATTGTCAGAAATACAATTCCTACCCATGATAGCATTTGCCATATTGAATAAATCATATCTACCCCTTCAACCATCGGTAATATATGCAAAATATGAAGTATATCTAATAATAATTCTATTCCAAAGATTGTTCCCCAGAAATATTTATATCTCAAATATTCATTTTTCCAAATGCTCATCTTAATTTCTCCTTAAAAATTGTCTCAAGATCTGCTTTGTTTTCTTTTTTTAGACTTTGTACATTATCATGCAAAATAACTTTCCCGTCTTTTACCATGATAATGCTATCGAACAATGACTCTACATCACTAATTAAATGTGTGCTGATAAAAACAATACTTCCTTTTTTTCGCTCACTCTTGATCATTTCCATTATGTCATCCCTTGTCAAAGGATCAACAGCAGCTAATGGCTCATCAAAAATATAAACATCCGAACTTCTTGAAAGTGCAAGAACCATATGTATCTGTTCAAGCATACCTTTGGAACACTGGGAAATTTTCTGATTCAATTTTAATCCAAGTTTTCCTAACAATTTTGCAGCTTTATCTGAGTCAAAATCATTAAAAGCATCCTTATAATATTTTATCGCATCTTCTAATTTCATGTATCTATATATAAAAGGTTTATCCGGCAGATAAGAAATATCTTTAGCACAGATTCCTTTTACTGCGCCTGTATAGTTATTTATAGAACCAGTCAATACACTTATTAATGTTGTCTTACCAGCACCATTTGGTCCGAAAATTCCTATAATCGAATTTTCTTCCTTTATCGACAAATTTATATCTTTTAAAATATGTGTTCCACCTAATGAAACATTCAAATTTTTTATTTCTATCATATAATTCACCTATAATAGGCAGAGTAAAGCAAATAATCATTTACTCTGCCTATAAATCTTTCCATTAAGTCAATTAGGATTTGTGTACAAAGAACCATGGTCCAATAATGCATGTTGGACTCTCTAGTGGAAGCATTTCTTCCATTTCACTTAAATCAATTTCATAATTTTTCATAATTAAGATTCTCCTTTGCTTTTAAATATTATTTTGTTTCCATAATATTACTTATGAACAAAGAACCATGGTCCGATAATACATGTTGGACTCTCTAATGGAAGCATTTCTTCCATTTCTTCAAGATTTATCTCATAATTTTTCATCTTTGCATACTCCTTTCCTAGTATTTATATGTAAATAGCAACAAGATGCTATTATCATATACATTACTCACTTAATTACTTATTATCATTGATAATGATTGATATACTGAAATCACAGCCCATAAAATAAATGCACATTTTGCAATTTCAGAAATTATACTTTTTCTATTTTTTAAATCTTTTACATTTAAAAGAGTATTCACAATTATGTGATATCCATCCGTCTTTATTCCACCAAATGGAATCATATTATAAATATTCATCCATACAATAGCTCGTAACAAATATGCTTCTTCTATATAAAATGTTATAACTAAACCACAAATAATCCAATTAGTCATAATTCCCGCATAATAAATAAACGCTCGCCTGTAATTAGGTAACATATACGAATCCGTTGTATTGGTAACAACACATGGAAAAATTTTCAAATAAAATTTAATCTTTATCTTTCCTGCTTTTCTACCATATAATTTCATAGATAAATAATGTGACATTTCATGCAATATTATATTTATACCAATAAATACAATTGTTTTAAAATATTCGTCATTACCATACACTATATTTGAACCATATATAAAATCATAATTGTAAAATACAATTACTATTGAAATAATTGAAATGAAAACCCCTAATAAAAAAGTACTATCTTTCCAACTCCAGCATATAAGACTCTTACTATCAAATTCATATTTTTTTGAAGCAAATAACTCATTTTTAAAATAGAATCTATTATTTCGTTTATCTTTAACTAAACAATCGCCATTTTGCTTTTCCAATACTTCAAATTGGCTATTCTCCAGATGCCACTCCTGCACACTTTATCACAGCCTTTCCTTGTTTAAGCCTTTTAATATTTTCCATTACATACTCATTATATAAATCAATATTTTCTTTTTTGAATAAAATTTCACAAAGTTCGCATGGGTTAACAATATAATCTGGAATTTCTATTCCTAATTTATATTTAGCATAATTAGAAAAGAAACTCATATCCGTATTTCGTAAATAATACAATAATGCATTATTTTTCAATTTACTTAATGCTTCATGTAAAGAAATATCCTTAAAATTTCCAATTCCTAAGCCAGTATTAACAATAACTTGTGAACAACATGGATATATTGTTCCATCATAACAAACAACTAAATTTGCTCCATATGTACATTTTGCTCTGCTGGTTTCAATACTTCTATCAAATTGATCATCTGAAAATACTTTTTGTGCACGACCAACAGGCAAACATGGTCCTATTTTTATTGAAGCTGTATATATATCATTACCTATTTCATCAATAATATCCCCTATATCTTCATCCTTAATTTTTACAATAGCAAGGCTTGTGGGAATCCCCAATTTTGTAGTTGCTTTCAAAATATTTCTAATATTCTCTGTTTTAACAAATTTTTTATGATAAGAATCATGACTTAAACTCAAATAGTCTAAACCGCATTTTTTTAAATATGACAACTTCTCATATGCTATTTCATAACTATCTGCCCAAAATCCATTTGTTACAGTATTAACACTTTTTCCAACTGCTTTTGCATAACAGATTAATTCGGTTAATACTTCATATGCTAAAAACGGCTCACCACCAGTAAATGCAATTGTTTTAATTTCTTTTATAGACTCTGATTCATCAATATATTCCTTTATTCTATTTACATCTAGTTTTTCTTCACAAGAAGGATTTGAAGAAAAACAGCATATTGAACACGATGCATTGCAAACTCTATGTATCGTAAATCCAAGTGTATCATATATATTTTCCATTCTTACTTTCCTCCATTTTACATTTTTGGTTCTTTGGGTTGATGTCCTCCCCAAAATGAAGCAGTTCCAGCAGCCATAATTGCTACAACCATACTCAAATTAGCAATTTTTTTTAATACTTTGTATCTTATTTGTTTCATTGATTTTTACCTCCAAAATTAGTATTGAAACCGTATTTAAAACCAGTAATATAATTACTCCATACTCAATTTGTTTGCTTAAAAACAATATAGAAATAAAATAATATATAATAAACAACACTATACTTATTTTCTTATATTTTTTCTTTTGCCTTGACGTCAATTTTTTGTTTTCATTCTCAACTGGTGCAAATCTTTCTATAATGCAAAAACTTAATAACGTAGTTATACATAATTGAATTTCCAATTCATTCTCAACAATATATTGAAACATTAAAATATTTAACAAAAACAGTAACCCAAAAACTACGTTACATTTAAAATATGTTTTTGCATGATATCCTCCCGTATACATTCTTATAGGAACAATACATATTAAATATGCGATAGCTAAATTTGTTTTTGATAACAATATGCCTGATATTATAATTACACTAAATCCAATAATTGTAGAAATTATAATTTCTATACCATATCTGCTTTTTCCTTTTTCTTCCTCATCAATTACGTCCATACTATAAAAAAAGCAGATACAGTTTCAGCAATCATGGCATTTCTCCCTTTCGCTTGCTGATACTATATCTACTCTCTTTTTTGATTTTTATCAATAATTTGTCCTATTATGTACATTTTTCGACTTAAACTGCATATTGTCCGGAATATCTAAAAGCATATCACAGCAAAATTTATTGTCGCTTTCATAAAATTCAATAGAACCATTATATTTTTGTACTACTTCTTTCATGGAAAGAATACCCAATCCATGTAACTCTTTTTCATTTTTTGTAGATATCAAATTCGGATTATATTCCAATACCGAATTAATTATCGTATTTTTTACCGATATCATAAAGAAGTTATCTACATTCCTAAGTTCTAAATATATTTCATTATTACCATCGCCTGAAACTCCTTCTATAGCATTGTCCAAGGCATTTCCCAATAGTACACACAGATCCAGATCTGAAAATTCAGGTATTTCATTTGCAATATAAATATATATTTTAATATGTCTATCGGAGCATATCTTACTTTTACTGTTTATAATATAATTTACTACATCATTATCGCAAAAGACTTTATTCGAAATTCCATCCAATACGGTATCGTTATATTTTTCCATATAATCTACAGCTTCATTAATTTTTCCCGAATGCAACATTGTCAATGCCACCTGAAAATGCTGTTTAAGATCATGACGTATACTTCTGACCGACTGATAAAGTATTTTGGTTTCCTCAACACTTTTCTCCTGGCTCTTAAAAGCCTGTTGCAAAATACTATATTCAAGCTGTTTTGCATGATCCTTCTGCATATTCACATATAGTACATATACTAAAGAATTTGTCATCAGTATTCCCAATATTGATAAAATTGAAAAAATATGCTGCATAGGTGACAATTGATCTTCAATATTAATTATAATCAATGAAACAAAAGACATTGTAAATATTGATATAACAGGAATTATCAATAACACAAACCATTCATTCCATTTCAGAGAATATGTGCTGTCTTTTTTTGTTCTTTTTATCATAAACCGCGTCAAATAAAACAAAACTATCTGAATTACAACTACCCCTACAAAACGATATAAGTCCTTTTGAATCACAAGATCCAAATAACCCTTTCCTATAATACATCCCTCAATGCTAAGCACAACTGTCGTAATCCCCATGATAAGCAGCATAACAAAAATCGACCAGAACATTTTTTGCATAAATGTTCCTTTTAAATTTAATAAGGAATATATGTATATGATAAGTATTGATATGATAATTCCTATTCCTTCAAATGGCACCATAAAATTTACAAATGATAATTCCAAAAATAATACTGCTACAAATAATATATATGCTAGATTTGCTTTCTTTCCGGTTCTCTTGTCCTTTAAAATTGCTCTTATCGTCTGTAAAACAATTGCTGATTGAAATAAATTTACCACAAATTCAAATATCATCCAAAATAAATCCATCATCGTCTTATCCTCATGTATTCGTGGAATTTTTCTCTAACTTCATTTTTTCTTCCCCTGCTCAAAGAAAAATTCTGTCCATCTTTCAGTTCGACCTCCGTTTGATAAATATGTTTTATCCACGTCATATTTACTAAACATCCGCTATTAATTTTAACAAAACTATAATCTCTAAAATTTTCTTCTATTGTAGATAAATTTTCCCTGAAATCTATTTCTCTGCCATCTTTAAAATGAATGTGTACCCTATGTTTTAAGACATCAATATACAATATCTGTTCAATATCTAAGCTATAAATCTTTCCATTAATATTTAGCTCATAATTTGCATTTCTTAATGCTATTTTTTTTCGCGCAGCTGTCAAAACTTCATCTAAATGTTTATCGTAATTTTCTTTGCATAAAAACCAGAAAGGCTGATATGAGAACGAATTATATACAAGTTCATTATGACTTGTACAAAATACTAAAAGACTATCTTTTTCAGGTATATCTCTTGCAACTGAAAATCCATCTTTTTCAGGCATGTCAATATCCAGAAAAATTATGTCAAACTTATTTTTTTCATTACTTCTTACTAATTTTCTGCCATCTGTAAATTTTACTATTATGCCCTTCCAATGATGTTTTTTAATCGTCTGCTCTATATTCTTTTCTATGTCATCAACAAAAGTCGGATCATCATCGCATATTCCTATTTTTAACATTAACTCACCTATATTTCTATAAAAAATCCGCTACACTAAATATATAGTATAGCGGATTGATTTATAAAAGACAATTTTATTCTATTATCCTTATAGGACTCCTTTTTACAATCCCTTATGTAACACCTTCTTCTCTAGCTTATCCCCATCCAGTGTATACTCAACAGCATTATACGCACCGTTTCTGTATGCAAACGTCTCATTGTCATCCTGATAATGCACGAAGCTGCCCTTGCCCGGATATGTCAGTATGCTGATCTTATCCTCTGTAATGTCCTCTGTAGAGCGAATTTCTCCGTCTGCAACAGGGATAATGGCTCCTGCTTTTATGAAGACAGGTACTTTATCAAGTGGTGCATCTGCTAAAATATATCTGCCGCCACTGTATTTTTCGCCTGTGTAGTAATCATACCAGTCGCCGTCAGGCAGATAAACCTCTCTTGCCTCCTTGCCCGGTGCGATCACAGGTGCAACCAGTACAAAGCTTCCGAGCATATATTCATCGGAAATATTTCTCACATGCTTATCTGCAGGATACTCGTATACGAGCGGGCGCACGATAGGTGCTCCTGTCTTTTCACACTCATGTGCCAGATCATAGATATATGGGATAAATCTGTATCTGAGCTTTACTGTCTTTCTGACTGCATCTATCGTAGTCTCGTCAAACTGCCAAGGCTCCTGTCTGCGTGTTCCCATCGCTGAATGATTTCTGAAAAACGGCACAAATACTGCTGCCTCATAAAATCTGACAAGAAGCTCCGGTGTAGTATCACTTCCGAAACCGCCTATATCGCTGCCGCACATGGCAAGTCCGCTGACTGACAGATTGCACACCTGCTCGAGTGAAAGTGCTATATGCGCCCAGATGCTGTGATTGTCTCCGGTCCAGCCACCGCAGTATTTCTGGCTTCCGGAATATGCAGCCCTGGTAAGTACAAACGGACGTTTTCCACCATCATTTTTCGCAAGTCCCTCATATGTGGCTTTTGCCATAAAATGTCCGTAAATATTATGAACCTTTTCATGTGCTCCATACTCAAACTGCACATCATCCGGCAGTGGTCCGTTGAAGCTTGCAGGCTCATTCATATCATTCCATATGCCACTGATACCGTGCTCGAGAAGTATCTTTGTCTTGTCTCCCCACCAGCTTCTGACGCTTTGCTTTGTGAAGTCCGGAAATACCGATGTTCCCGGCCAGACAGCATTTTCATATACACTGCCATCTATATCATGTGCAAATGCATCCATCTCCATGCCCTCTTTGTACATGAAATAATCCTCATCCTTCTTCACACCCGGGTCAATGATGGATATGAGCTTTACACCCCTGTCAGCAAGCTTCTCTGAAAGGCCCTTTACATCCGGGAATTTCTTGTCATCAAAGGTGAATACCCTGTAGCCATTCATGTAATCGATATCCATATGTATCACATCGCATGGGATATCAAGCTCGCGGAATTTGTCAGCTATATCAAGCACCTCATCCTGTGTGTAATAGCCCCAGCGGCTCTGATGGCTACCGTATATCCATCTCTGATAAAGCGGTGTGGTGCCTGTCAGTGATGTATAAAGTCCTACCACCTCTGCCATATCATTTCCCGGCATAAAATAGTAGTCCAGCTCGCCCTTCTCATGCTCGACGAAATAGTAATCTGTGTTTTCATAACCGAAATCAAAGGTTGTCTTGTAGGTATTATCCGCAAAAATTCCATAACAATATTCATCGCCCAACACGATAAAAAACGGTATGGATTTGTACAGCGATTTGAAGCTGTCCACATGTGGCGCAGGATCATCCGTGTTCCAGTTTACATATGAATATCCACGCTTGTTGAGGCATCCCGGCTTATCTCCCAGACCGTAAATAGCATCATCCTTTCCAAGCTTTTTGATGATGGTAACAGCGTCAGTTTTTTCTTCATCTTTTCCGACAGTATGTCCCTCAAGCTCTGCGATGGCAAGATCCTCGTACGGATTCTTCTCACTCTTTTTGCGTGCTTTTTCATAATCTGAAAGCACAAGCTTCCCTTTGTAATAAATATCAAGCTTCTCGTTATCCTTCACATATACAGTAATATCCCTTGCGCTGATGACTGCTTTAACTGCTGCATCGCTTACACCGGCTTCTGCTGCGGTCCCCTTGACATCAGACGTATCCTTGCAGGTCACGTCTGATGTGGCAGCCTTCGGAATAAAGCCCTCCTCGATTGCAACACTTTCGATGCCGGGTTTTTGTGCAACATGCACTATGTTGTTTTCAAATATGGTAACAAACAGACTGCCGTTCTCGTAGATCAGCTCTGCTGTGTTGTCCTGTATTTTACAGTTCTTATATGAATTTCCCATTGCATAATCCTCCCTTGAATTATATAGTTTCTCCTGATGTTTCTTATAAAAATACTTCTGTTTACTATAATAGTATCATCCATTTTTAATTTTTACAATAAAGAAAGTCACCGGTCACACCTAGTATGACCGGTGACTGCCTCAGGCTGTAAGTATCTCTGTCAATACACCATACAGCTCTGTATCAAGCTCCTTTGCCTTGAGCTCTGATAAAATCACTGTTGTTTTCTTTCCCGATGTAATAAGACCGTAGATTTCATCCTTTAGCACAAAGCCTATCTCTGCCTGATTCAGGAAATCAAAGCATCTTTTTTCGATTTGATTATCAAGCGCCACTGTGTCTTTCGATATTGCAACGCTTATTTTGCTCGCTGTCGATGCATTTACAGTAACGATGAGCTTTCTGTTTTCTTTATCATATTTATTCTTTGCCAATACCTCTTTACCATCCACAGATACCTTTACCTTATCGGCTGCTGTCTCGGTTCTTCTTTCAAAGACAAGCTTATAGGTTCTGTTGTCAGGTATTAATGATGTATCTCCATCTGCCGGAGAAATGACAAACATATCTTTATCCGCAGAATATTTCATAGCTGTGGTCACACATCTGCCATCCACATATCCGCAGGATTCATTGTCATCCTCGTATAGCTCAAACTCACCATCAGCCTCCGGGAATACCCTGACACATAATACATCAGGATTTTTGATAACAGATCTTGCATCAAGCTCATCAGCATCTGCACACGCAAGTATGCCTCCAGCCTTCGCAAACACAGGTATGCTGCTCAAATCCCTGTAAACCTCCAGCATTCTTCCACCATCATAGCGCATGCCTGTATAGATATCATACCAGATGCCCTCCGGGAACCATACTTTGGTTTTTGCCACATTAAGTCCCTTAATACGTGGAGTTGTAACAGGTGCTACCATAAGCTGGCTGCCAAAGAAATACTGATTCTTTACCTCATAAGCCTCTGCATTTTCAGGATACTCATAATACATAGGCTCAATCAGCGGCATATTCTCGGCATAGCTGCGATAGTTCATGGTATACAGATACGGAATCATACAATGCCTCTGTCTGAGCGCCGCCTCCATCGCTTCCTCAGTCTCTTTTTTAAATCGCCACGGCTCCTTGCCGTTAAATTCGCTGCATGAGCTGTGCAGACGCATTATCGGAGAGAATATACCATATTGTGTCCATCTGGCTGTCAGCTCATCATCCTTGTAGCCAAGCATATGTCCGCCAATATCATGGCTCCACCATCCATATCCGATGTTTGTCGCTGTCGTTGTAAAATACGGTTGAAAATCAAGCGACTCCCATGTAATATGTGTATCTCCCGAAAATCCAATCGGATATCTATGGCTTCCCGGACCTGCATAGCGCGAAAATGTCATTGGACGCTTGCCGTCTCTTTTATTATCGAGATAATGAAAATGATTAAAAATCCATAGCGGATCCAATCCTTCAACCTTGCAGTTGCTGCCCTGCTGCCAGTCAATCCACCAGAAATCCACACCTTCAGCCTCTCTCGGATGATGAAGATACTTAAAATATGCATCCATAAACTTTGGGCTTGCCGGATCACATACAACCGGGTCCTCATTTTCATAGTCCACGCCCATTTCCTTTGCCATATCAACATACATTTCTTCACAGCCCTGCACACCATCCGCAGGGTGTACGTTTAAGGTAGTATGCATTCCTCTGTCATGGAGCTTTCCAAGAAAGCGCTTCGGATCCGGGAAAAGCTTTTTGTTCCAGGTATATCCTGTCCATCCGCTTCCGTATTTAGGGTCCACATCAACCTGATGCCAGTCCATATCTATTACAGCTACTGTGAATGGGATATTCTTTTCATCGAATTTGTCCATCAGCTCCATATAGCTTTCTTCTGAGTATTTATAATATCTGCTCCACCAGTTTCCCAGTGCATATCGCGGAAGCATCGGAGTCTTGCCGCAAAGCCTGTAAAAATCATTAAGCGCCTGTTTATAATCATGTCCATATCCAAAGAAATACAAGTCAGACACACCTTTTTTTCTTGGCTCAATCCATCCATCGTCAAGTAAAATCTGTGATTTACTGTCATCAAGAATTGAATATCCAAAGCGTGAAACGACACCGTGTCCAAGCTCAACCTCTCCGTTTACGTCATCAAGTGTACGCGCTGTACCCTGCAAATCATGCACCTTCTCGCCATAATGCCAGATGCTGTGATATGCGCTCAGGTTTCCCTTAATCTGTATACTCAGTCCGTGTGATGAGAACTCCTTCTCATTATATATCAGGTGCAGCATTGATGTATGAACCTCAATTCCATCAGCGTTACGCACCACATGATAGCCAGTCTTTGGAAAATCCCTGAACAATACTGTCTGTGTTGCCCTATCCTCGAATACGCCATCTTCACTGTATTCCAGACGGACAAGCGCCTCTGTCAGTAATGTAATCCTGTATTTTTCACCTATTATCATATTGTCCGATAATGCCACCGGACTTGTCTTTACTCTGTATATTTCCTGCATGAAATACTCCCTCTCATATAAATTACGCTATCCCTTGACAGCCGATGCCGCAATTCCTGCGATAAACTGCTTCTGGAAGAACAGATATATCAGTAAAACCGGTATGATAGATATTGCCGTTGCCGCAAAAAGTGCGCCATAATCTGTTGAATACTGTCCGTTAAACATCTTAAGACCAACTGCCAATAGCTGCTTTTCCTTGGTATTAATTACAAGATAAGGCCACAGATAGTCTTCCCATGTCCACAGGAACTGAAAAATAGCTATACTTGAAATTCCGTTTTTTGCCATCGGAAATATAATCCTGTGAAAGATATAAAACTCATTAGCGCCATCCATTC
>ENA-ORTW01002241-ORTW01002241.1-human-gut-metagenome-genome-assembly--contig:-NODE-2241-length-18444-cov-4.690250_pt1 | contig 18444 bp, 18 predicted proteins | sample MGYA00242072_ERZ509193 | MGnify/ENA primary metagenome ERZ509193 (study PRJEB26280, sample SAMEA2338813) | human gut metagenome | biome: human gut; feature: human-associated habitat; material: faeces... | reverse complement strand
ACAACTATCGTCCACAGTTCTACTTCAGAACAACAGACGTTACAGGTGTTTGTGAGTTACCAGCCGGCACAGAGATGTGCATGCCTGGCGATAACGTTGAGATGACAATCGAGCTCATCCACCCAATCGCTATGGAGCAGGGTCTTACTTTCGCTATCCGTGAGGGTGGTAGAACAGTAGGTTCAGGCCGTGTTGCTTCAATCATTGAGTAATCTTTGATTTCGTATCATAGAAACTTAAATACAAGCCGCAATTCCTCATTTTATGAGGAGTTGCGGTTTTCTTTTATTACGGAAGATGGTCGAACACAAAGAAAAGCCCACTTCGAGATTTCTCTCAAAATGGGCTCGTGATACAAATTTGATACACGTCAAAAAAACAAACAATTATCCGGTGTATCTGTGGTACGGACATTATATGTATTATTTCTAATCTTCAGTGTGCGGCCAGTTAATCTTCCATTCAAAATACTCTTCTTTGGTAATTTTACCGGAGGCTAAGTCCTCTTTTTTCTTTTTCCAGGTATTCAGGAAATCATCCAGTAAAGAATAATCAAAACCAACCGCAATATGTTTTTCGGTAGGGTCCTCAAGGTTCGTTACTTCGTAGAGGGGCATGTTGTAGTGCTCATCCAGTTCAAAGAGAGCATACATTACATCTTCCGCTGCGTAGAGGGAAGGTTCGTAGATGGAGCGGTAATTACAGTTTAAGGCTTTTGCCAGCTCCTGTATCATATCTTCCTTGGGTGTGCGATTGCCGATTTCGTACTGACGGATTCGCACGTCGGATAAGCCCACAGCTTCACCGAGCTGTGCCTGCGTCAGTTTGCGGAAATTTCTAATCCGTTTTATTCGTTCACCAATAGCCATCGTGTAACTCCTTCCAATTTTATAATAGTAACAATATCGTTTCTGATAACACAATAACATAAATGTTACTGTATGGCAATAAAAAAGTGCTGAATTAAGGACAGAATGGAGAACTGGGTGTATGGGGAAATAATTTCTATAAAAAGAAGCATTTTTTATAAGTGATAAATATTTTTCGTTCATCCCTTGAAAGAAACATATATGTTACTGTATAATCAAAACACAAACAGTAATAATATAGTTACTAATTAGATACGGGAGGTGAGTGCCATGTGCAAGAGCATATATAAGTTTTAGTGGAAAGGAGGAAGGAGTATGACGAAACGCTATTTATCTGCTAAGGAAGTTGCAGAACTTCTGGGAATTGCAGAATCAACCGCTTACTCAGTTATCCGTGGATGGAATAAGGAACTGAAAGCACAGGGTTACTTTACCAAGGCGGGTTCCGTTCCGAGAGCCTATTTTGAGAAAAAGTGCTACGGATATGGCGAAGCACAATAGATGAACTTTGATAACTGAATAAGCCATACCCGGAGTAATTCCGGGTGTGGCGGCTACAAGAAAGAGAGGTAATGAGTATGCCGGTTTATAAGGAGGAGAAACGAAACACCTGGTTTTGTAAGTGCAACTATAGGGATTGGCTTGGTGAGAGTAAATCCAAGATGAAACGCGGATTCGCTACTAAGAAGGATGCCCAGCAGTGGGAACGTGATTTTTTACATAAGCAGAGTGCCAGTAGCTCTCTTTGCTTTCCTTTATCATTTTCACGTCTTTTTAATATCTCCCATAATGATTCACTTGCCTCATCAAGACCCGTTTGAAAGATTTTTCGATCCCCATCTTCCTTATCTTTTTGATTAAATTTACCTACAGTTGCAACTAATATCAGCCCTTTTGAATCATCCAGAATATCCCGTCCCTTACAATCAAGCAACGGCTTAATAGCGTAACTTGGAATATTATCAGCATATTTTCCATTAGATAAATTTTCAAAAGTCTGTCCTACTACCACCTTTCCTTTTGACAACCACAGCACAACCGGCTGTGTTGTGGTCATCGCACGTATTTGCTCGATAACATCAGCTAAAACTAATGTTTTTCCCGCTCCCGTAATAGCAGAAAGATTTTGATAAAAAGGTACAATTTCATTTTTTCTAATATACAAGGGATCATTCATATATGATTCATATCTCTCTGCAATTTGCTCTGATGCTTCAATTTGAAAACTTTTTAGTTCCAAAACTATTCCTCCTCATTATTATACCGATCGCTATTTTCATTTAATCCTAAATGTAAAAGTATCTTATCAGGAATCTGATAAAACTTCACTTTATTTGTCTGATAACTTTGTGTGCGAGCATATACATGATACGGACTTTTAACTCCTTCTTGTTTTGCCTCCTTTAATATCTGCATATAAGTATCTTGATCCAATTTTCCAACTGAATCTTTTCCATTCCAAACAATGAAGAATCCTTCCTCTAAAATGTTTTTACCAACTAAATACTGATAATCCTTATCAATCCTTTCGATGATACTCGAATTACGTCTCTTATCTTCTTCCCAATGAGATGCAATAACCATATCCACTAATTCGTCTCTTCTCAAATCCAAAATAGCTTTTGCATCCGCTTTTTGTTCCAATTCCCAATACAAAAATCCACCATCTAGTGCTTCTTCCATCACTTTCACATTTCCGGTTTTATCAACACGCTCACCCGTAATAGCTCTCTTTAAGCGTTCTCTAGTTAGTGTACTTGCATATTTATCATCCTTCTCACCCTTTTCAATTAAGATAAAATTCCTATTTGAATCAGATAAATAATTTAATTCTAAAACAGCATGCCCCGTTGTTCCCGAACCTGCAAAAGGATCCATAACCATGCCATTTTTAGGGCACCATAATTGTATGACTTTTTCAATAAGTTTTAATGGTTTAACAGTTTCAAAATCATGACCTCTACCTAAAATATAATTCAGCTCATTCATACCGGTTTGACTATGTCCACTTTCTGAATGTTCCCATGACTGACACCCTAAAACAAATTCTTCATCATAATCTTCGTCTGCCCAAAAAGTCAAAGGTACTTTTCCTTGCTTTACATACTTTAAATACCTTTTGCATCGAGGACGCCCATAACCTTCTTTCAAAAAATGAAGGATCGGTATTACACCCGACTTCTGAATTTTCAAAGCCTTTTTCTCTGATTTTATAATCTGCTCATCTTTTTCTTCCATTCTTACTGTAGGGTTATTATCAAGATTTTGCTCTACAGGCACAACAGGTATCTTAGCACCTTTTATTACCAACGCCTTAGGTCTGCCATCACCTAAATCCTTTTCAACATATTTGCTTCCCCATGCCTCTAAATATGTCTTTATATTCTTTTTTGTATTTCTCCAAGATCCCGACCCCGGATAATGTAAATCTCCTGTGAATGGGGACTGTATAGCATACCTATCTTTTTCTGATTTGGTTCTTGCACAAGGATCCCCACTAGTCCAATTTCCTTCTGGATCATTATCTGGATTCGAATACTTAGAATTCATCTCTTCTGTACGTGCCAATAATTCCGTTTTAGCATTTCCTTTGTTTTTTGCATATACTAGCACATATTCCGTAGCACTTGATAGATGTACACTATCATTTTTAGGTGAATAGGATTTTTGCCAATTGATTAGTCCAATCCTATTTTCTTCTCCAAATACTTCATTTAACATCATACCTAAATGGAACAATTCTCTTTCGTCTATACAAATTGCCAATATACCATTAGGCTTTAACATAGAATACATCATCTGAATACGAGGATACATAAATTTAATCCACTTTGTATGTCTTGATCCATCCTCTAAAGTTACAATCGAACCCAACTCTGGATCGTTTGGATCTGTATCCCATTTATCATTGTACAGGGAAGAGTTAGACCCTACCACACGCTGGAGTGACAGATTACAGTCCAGTTCCGGCGAATGGTCTGGAAATGTGTGTGATTTTTATTTCCGGGTTTATAACAAGATTACCAAAGATGTTAAGGTGCCTTTTAAAATGTCTGGTGGTGAGCGTATTGACGATACTCCAGTGCACAAGGCACTACGTGAAGCTTTGGCAAACTGCTTGATTAATGCAGATTATCATGGTTTACGAGGTGTTGTAATCCGTAAAGAACCGGACAAGCTCATTTTGGCAAATCCCGGTTATATCAGAACGGGTAAAAAACAGATGCGTCTTGGTGGCGAATCCGATCCTCGAAATAAGGCTCTTATGAAAATGTTTAATCTTATCAATATCGGTGAACGTGCCGGAAGTGGTGTACCGAATATTTTTAATGTTTGGGCAGATGAAGGCCGGGAAGAACCGGTGATTGAAGAGAGATTTGATCCGGATAGAACGGTGCTGTCACTTTCTTTTGTGAAAAAGGTGGCGAAAAAAAATGGCGAAAAAAAAGTGGCGAAAAAAAGTGGCGAAAAAAAAGTGACGAAAAAAACACAGGAAAAATACGATGCTATTTTGAATGCTATGCAGCCTGATAAGTGGTATAAAGCTTATGAATTCGAAAGTATTGCAGGTGTTAAGGAATCAAGAATTAAAGTACTGCTTAAGGATATGACGGAACAGGGACTGATTGAGAGTACCGGTAGTACGAAAGGTAAGATGTATAAAAAAAATAATGCGAATTAATATAAGGTATTGGAGATGGTACAAATGAGTGAAATTGTAGGCAGAGAGTTGAAACGTTGGTCGGAAACATTAGAAGAACTGAATGAATACGATATAACATTGGTCAATATTTTACTAAAACATTATGAAACTCTTATAGAAGCTGGCGGGACTGCTGGTGGTAAAAGAGCTAATAAATTTGTGGAGTATATCGGTGAGAAGCAAAGCGTATGTGATAAAACTATTGAGACTTTATCATTTGGATCGGAAATGAATACAAAGAAGATAAGGCCGATTCGATAAAAACACAGCAGGAAGGAGACGCACTTTTTATGGAAGGATTTTCTGAATTTGTTGTCGAAAGCGGAAAATGACCGTTGTGATGAACTTGCTTTAGCGATCATCCCTATGCAATATTGTATTCCGGAAATCTGTGGGAGAAATCTGGTAACAATGACCATAATGGCGCAGGTGCGCGTGAATAGACCGTATTTTCTACTTTTTCAGTGTCATCAATTGGGTGAAGCGGGAGTTGAACAGGCGAAGTATATTTTTGGCTATTAATTTTGCAATCGGTTCAACTTCCTGTACTTTGCCGGACTCATCCCATGGTATTCCTTGAATTTCTTGAAGAAATAGGTTTGATTACTGAAACTAAGCTGCTGGCAAATATCTGCAATCGGCATAGCGGTTGTGATGAGTAAATCGCACGCTTTCTGCATGCAGAATTTCATACCATAATCAAATAGCGAAAGCCCAGTGAATTTTTGAGTAATCTTATATAGATAATCTCCAGAATAGTGGAAATGTGTCTCTAATTCTTTGCGGCTCACACGACCATTATGCTGCACAAGGAATCTGGTAATAGAATCAAAAAGCTCCTGCTCGGCGCTAGAGGTAAAGTGTATAGGCATATTGTGGTAATGTTTATTATCAAAAAGTAAGCTGATGAGTTCAAGCATCAGTGCATTTATGCGAAACGTAGATCCCATAGAAGGTGACTGGATTTCCCATAATATTTTTTCAAATCGGTCATGAATGTTCTGATTAATCCACATGGGTGTTTCCAATGGGATAAAATCTATATAATTCTTATCTGAAAAATAATTCTTTTTATGATTGGTATTAAGAAAATCATTGAGTAGATTGGATTTGATATTCTCTTTTTTAGTGAAATATCGAGGGGCTTCCATCAGCTGTAACAGGTATTCTTCAGAAAACTGTAAAAAGGCAATTCGATGATAACCGCTGTATTCTTCTTGATGAAAGACATTTTTATTCATTAGACAGCAACTGCCTTGAGGATAGTAATGTCGGAGATTTTCTATATTCTGGTAAATATCACCATCTATTACAAACATTAATTCGTAAAAGTCGTGACGGTGTAGTGTGGACATACGAGATTGTATTTCCATTTCTTTTGCATTCAGTGTTATATACATATTTTGTATGGGCGATGATTGCATAATGATGAGTGCAGTCTCCGATGAATCAGGATGATAGGTTGAGAAGTACAGATTAAAAGGGTCATCCAGATGATGCTGTTCAGGAATGATTTTAATTATTTCATTAAATGGAAGCTGGTTTAATACCCCAGAAGCCATTCCCAAATAATGTTTTTGTGACATATTGGTATCTAAAATAGAAAACATAATACCTCCATTATTGAATATGTTGTAAAATATGAATTTATGCTTGATTATGGCGTGTTTTTTCAATTATACATTATTTATAATAAAACACAATAGGAAACAATGAAAATATATATTCTATAATAACTCACAATTAAATAAAACACTTAGGAGGGCCAAATGAAAATCAGGGATTTTAATAGGGGATGGGAATTTCACAGTGACAAAAGTGCTGAGGCGCAGATTGTAAATCTCCCTCATGATGCTATGCTTATGGAAAATAGGGATAAATCAAATCCATCGGGTGGAGCATGTGCCTATTTCGGTGGAGGAAAATATTCATATAAGAAGAAATTCAACCATGATGAAGAAAATAAGAATGTGATTATGCACTGTGAGGGCATCTATCAGAACTCAAAAATTCTATTAAATGGTGAAATGATAGATGAGAGACCATATGGATATGCAGCATATTACATATCACTTAGCGAGCATCTTCATTCTGGAGAAAATGAAATTGAAATTATTGCGGATAACGCAGATACACCGAATACCAGATATTATTCCGGTGCTGGAATATATAGGAATATAAACCTTCTTACAGCAGGAGAATCGTACATTTTACCTGATGGAGTCAGAATTTCCACAACCAATAATGATACTGTCCATATTAAAACAGAAATGCATGGAACAGGTAGTGTACATGTATCGGTATATGAAGATAATGTAGTAGTGGCTGAGGGAAATGGTAATGATGTAACCTTGAAAATTCCTAATGCAAAAACATGGGATGAGGAGAGCCCTTTTCTTTATTCATGCAAGGTAGAGTTAATTGAATCAGGAAAGTCATTGGACTCTGTAACGAAGCGATTTGGAATTCGAACGCTTGTATGGAATGGTAATGGATTCTTTGTAAATGGTAAAAATACTTTACTCCGTGGAGCATGCGTTCACCATGATAACGGTATTCTTGGAGCATGCAGTTTCAGGGATGCAGAGTATCGCCGTGCCAAAATACTGAAAGAAGCTGGATTTAATGCCATTCGAAGCTCTCATAACCCGATTTCTTCACATTTGCTCGAGGCGTGTGACGAGCTTGGAATATATGTAATGGACGAGACTTGGGATTACTGGCTCGTGCATAAGAACCCATATGATCAGGCAAATGAGAACTTCCTGAAATGGTGGAAGCAGGACGTGGAATCTATGATCCAGACGGATTATAATCATCCATCAGTGATTATGTATTCAATCGGAAACGAAATTTCTGAACTCGGCACAGTTAAAGGACAGGAGCTTTGTGATGAAATTGCAAATTATGTCAGAGCGTTCGATGAAACCAGACCTGTTACCTGTGGGGTGAACTTACTTCTTACAGGAATGGCTCAAAAAGGTAAAGGTCTTTATTCTGATAGCGATAATAAGAATGGCAGTCAGAGCATGGATTCTATGCCGACTAGTGCTTTTTACAATGTACTTATGAATAAAATGGGGGGGCTGATTGACAAAATGGCTTCGTCAAAAGCAGCGGACAGAGTCTGTGATTCACTTTCTCCAATATTGGATATTGCTGGATATAATTATGCTACTTCTAGATATCAGAAGGAAAGCAAGGCAAGACCGGATAAATGCTTTGTAGGTTCAGAAACATTACCTAAAACACTGTATGGTAACTGGAAATTAGTGAAAGCTATCCCTAATTTAATAGGTGACTTTATGTGGACTGGGTGGGATTACTTAGGAGAGACAGGTCTCGGAACTATACGATATATACATAAGAAAACAAAGGAAAATGCATATAAGGGACTTCCGATCATCTCTGGAAGCGGTGTAATTGATATCTGCGGAACTCCACAGGCTGAAGTAGCATGGAATAAAATTATTTGGGGATTACGGGATGAACCAGCAATAGGAGTTGACCCAATGCAGTTCCCTGAGTATACCAGAGCAATGTCTATGTGGCGCAATACAGATTGCGTTGAGAGTTGGTCATGGGAAGACTGTGACGGAAACAAGACCAACATAACTATATATGCCTCTGGAGCAAGGGTTGAACTAATTTTAAATGGAAGAAGTCTTGGTAAAAAGAAAGTAAAGGAAGGAAAGGCAATATTCAAAAATGTGAAATACATTCCTGGAAAAATCGAAGCGGTTAATTTGGATGCAACCGGTAAGAAAATTGGCAGAACAGCGTTGCAGTCAGCTACCGGAAATACAATTCTAAAATTAGAGGCAGAAAAAAAGCAGCTTAGGCCAAATGGGCAGGATCTTTGCTTTATCGAGCTGAGCTTAGTTGGAGAAAATGGAATCCTAAAAATGAATGCAGATACAGAAATAAGTGTACAGATATCCGGAGCAGGGACTCTTCAGGGATTTGGCTCAGCTGTACCTAATACAGAGAACAGTTTCATTTCAGGTATCTACACAACATATCGCGGTAGAGCATTAATAGCTGTACGAGCTGGTTATGAAGAGGGAGAAATTCATGTTTCAGTAAGTACAGATGGAATATCGGAGCGGACAATAAGTATTCAGGTAAAAGGAGAAGAATAATGGCTAAATGGTAACCGTACGGGCGCAATAAGAAAATGACAGAGGAAGTAGTAGGCGTTGATGACAAAGCATTTAGAACGAGGCTTCCGGTGCCAAAACGGTGCCAAGAAATCAGGCAAATAAAAATATAGCATGTAAATCAGCCATTTTTCATTGTATTTTGGATAGAAAAACATAAAAAATGTATGGTAAAACGGGATTAAAGTATCGTGAAGGTGGTAGAACAGTAGGTTCAGGCCGTGTTGCTACAATCATTGAGTAATTATTGATTGTCTATCAAAAAGCTGGATTTTATGGGGCTTTCCGAGAAATCGGGAAGCTCTTTTTTTACGAGTGAAAAGAATAGGTGGAATTATAAACTATATAAAGTGTAATTTTATAGGAACCAGAGAATTTTAAAGAAAAAGTCGGTAATTAAAATTCATTATGCACCAGATATTATGAATGGTGCGACGACCTCAAACAATTCGTTTTAGTGAGTATTTCGATGCAAAAGTGCATCCTCTTCGGAAATTCAAACGGAATATACATTTTAGAATATTTCGAAAGAAATAACGAAATTAATTAAAGTTTTTATTGATTGAAAATAGAGAATGCTCCCTTTATAATTAAATAAGAAGGGTTTTTTGAACGCAGAATAAGCATTCCCCTGCTTCAAGTGCGTAGAGCACTAAGCGGTGGGTAAGGGGGATGCTTATGTCAGTGGGAGTTAAAAGCTCCCACTGACAGTTCGCAAAGCGACTGCGTTCATGAGCAAGTAGCGAAAGCGGATTGCGAATGTCCGCTTTACTAATAATGAGGTTGTTTCAGGAGGAGGGTAGTGTGAAAGAAGTTCTGGATAATGGATTAACATACGAGAAAATAGTGACTGCAGCGACAGAAAACTACGAAGAATATTATTATAAAATCAGAAATAATACGGACAGTTGATATATTTCTTGATAAATTTGTTATGTTTGAGTGTGATAGTCTTGAAAGCTTAGGACTTCACAAGGATAGCAGGTTGTTTCGTTCGGGAAGACATAAAAATGATATGCCGGGAATATGGACAAGTCCATTTGTGGCACATGAGACATCCGGTGTATGGAAAAGTCATCACTAAGGTTAAACCGGGGGATACAGTAAGTGTAGGTGTGTTAAAACCACATGCATCGACTATCATAAAGATAGAGAGCGTAGCAGGTGACCCTATTGTTGTTGAAAGCAATGGACATCTTTCAATGGGAAAAGAGCTGGAGGTTCTTGAGATTGTGGAAAATGAATTAAGAATAGCAGGAAGAAATAAGTTCGATTATCCTGTTGAATATGTTGTGATGGTTCCCGGATATTATTTTATCGATAAAGAAGCCAGAAGAATAAGATTTAAGATGGCCGGACTTGAATGCTTTGACAAAAAGGTAAATTTAAGAGAATAAGAAATATGAAATAATCATGATACATTGATCAGAGATGCTGTTAAAAAATTTTGGAGTACCAAGTGGAAAGCTTTGGAAATTCAACTTCAGAATGGATTATGGTCATCAAGGAGGAAAAAATATGTTTGAAAAATTTGATGTCAGCCTGCCGGTCATCAAGGATATAATGTTTGACATTAGGGATTATGGTGCCGTAGGTGATGGAGTGACATCGAACACACAGATGTTTAAGGATGCTATATGTGCGGCGGCAGAATGTGGAGGACGGGTTTTGGTTCCGGATGGAATATGGCTGACGGGTCCGATTGAACTATTGTCCGGCGTGGAGCTGCATTTATCGGATAATGCACTTATAACGTTCAGCAAGAATAAGGAAGAATATCCGCTTATCGTGACAGATTATGAGGGCATTAAGCGAATAAGAACGCAGTCCATGATATATGCAGACAATGCGAAGGATATTGCTATAACAGGAAAAGGGACAATAGATGGAAACGGTCATAAATGGAGACCGGTGAAGCAGTTCAAAATGACAAAAAGACAGTGGAATGAGTTGTTGGAAAAGTCACCGTATGTCATAGAAAGTAGTGAAGGTGGCGTATGGGTGCCGACAAAGACTGTTTTTGATGGAAGAAATGCTGGAGAATACTATCCGGATGATGAGGAGGCATTAGAAAAAGCTTCACAATATTATGATTTTTACAGACCTGTTATGGTAAGTCTTAGACATTGCAGCAGGGTACTTATAGAAGATGTGACCTTAGAAAATTCACCGGCATGGAATGTCCATCCTTATTTTTGCCATGATTTGACTGTGAGAAATGCAGTCATATCAAACCCTTATTATGCACAGAATGGTGATGGAATAGATGTAGACTCATGTGAGCGTGTTGAGATTCATCATTGCAGTTTTAATGTAGGGGATGACGGAATATGCATTAAATCTGGAAAAAATAAAGAGGCTAGAAAGATATTAGGACCATCAAAGGATATATATATTCATAACTGCTATGTAGGGTTCAGCCACGGAGGCTTTGTCATCGGAAGTGAAATGTCAAGAGGTGTCAGCAATGTGCTTGTCGAAGACTGCACATTTGTTAATTCGGATGTCGGTGTGAGGATAAAGAGTGCACTTGGACGTGGAGGAATAGTGGAAAATATTGAGATACGAAGAGTCAATATGCTCAACATAAAGGAAGAGGCGGTCATTCTTAATATGGACTATGTTCATAACATTATGGATTACGTTGTGGAAGATGAGAAGACAGGTAACGATGAGGATATACCGGTTTTCAGGGATATACGGATAATAGATTGTCAATGTATAGGGGCTAAGAAGAGTGTTGTCGTAAAGGACTTGAAGGCTCATAAGCCTACAATATATGATGTAAAGGTTGTGGGGTGCAATTTCGTGGATTATGAGGGAAGTCAATTATCCCGGGATTAGTAATATATATAAGTATATTTTAGGATAACAAGATGGAAACATCGACTGCTCAATTGTCGATGTAGTTCACCGGAAAGCAGACTTACTATTAACAATAAGTAGGTTACTCAGAAAAGAGGAAGAAATAGTATGAGATTTTACTTGAAAAAAGCATTAGTCGGAAATTTAAAGAAATTAGGCAGTGGTATGGCGGTCACGGCATTGTCAATGAGTCTGTGCGCCGGGGTATTGTCCGGGTGTGATAAGGGTACCGGTACCGACAGTAACGCAGGTTCATCCGGCAATATGCAGGTCGGAGAGAGCAGCGTAGATGGACTGAAGCCGGAAACAGAGAATCCCGAATCGGAAGGAGAGAGCACCACACAGTTCCAGGTTATAGAGAGAAAGACGGCGGATGAAATCAAGATTAATCCCGAGAAGATTGACGTGACGACGTTTGCATTGCCGGACGGACCGGAGGAGTCGGGCGTATTTGTTCAGCCGATAGCGGACATTTCCGATGACTTTATAAGAGGAATGGATGCCTCTGCGGTGCTTGCGGTTGAGAACAGCGGTGCGAAGTACTATGGATTTGACGGCGAGGAGCAGGACGTGTTCAAGACGCTTGCCGAGGCGGGTGTCAACTACATAAGACTGCGTGTATGGAATGACCCATATGATGAGAATGGAAATGGGTACGGCGGTGGAAACAATGATGTTGCCACAGCTATCGAGCTTGGTAAGAGAGCGACACAGTATGGCATGAAGGTATGCATAGATTTCCATTATTCGGATTTCTGGGCAGACCCGACTAAGCAGTATGTTCCGAAGGCGTGGAAGGGCATGAATCTTGAGCAGAAGAGCGATGCGCTCTATGATTTTACGGTGACAAGCCTTACAGATATTCTTAATGCCGGTGTCGATGTATGTATGGTTCAGGTAGGAAATGAAATCAATAAGGGAATGTCAGGGGAGACATTCATGTCATCGGTTGCGGAGCTGTTGAAGGCGGGCAGCAGTGCAGTGCGTGAGGTCTCAAAAGCTGCCGGAAAAGACATTCAGGTTGCTGTCCACTACACAGACATTGATAAACAGGGTGAGGTTGCGAAGATTACGGCCGACCTTGATAAATATGGTGTGGATTATGATATTTTTGCAATGTCCTACTATTCATTCTGGCATGGCTCGATGGAGAATATGCAGGAGATGGCAGAATATGTGCAGGACACCTACGGCAAGAAGGTTGTGATTGCAGAGACTTCATATTGTTATATCACAGAGGATGGTGACGGAAGCGGAAACAGTGTATCCGGTGACGGCGACCTTGTGGATGGGTATGATGCAACTGTCCAGGGACAGGCAGATATGCTTCGTGATATATGTGCGGCAGCAGATGAAGCTGATATAATGGGTGTGTTCTACTGGGAAGGAACATGGATTCCTGTGGGACCTGCTGACGCTGATAACTCATCAATTTGGGAGAAATATGGAAGCGGCTGGGCGAGCAGCTATTCAGGCTCCTATGATCCTAAGGACGCAGGTAAGTATTACGGCGGCTGTTCATGGGATAATCAGGCAATGTTTGATTTTACCGGACATCCGCTCGACTCACTCAAGGTATTCAGGGAGTTAAAGTATGGGGCAACGGCACCGCTTGCGGTTGAAAAGGTTCCTGACGTTGAGGTATCCTGCAATGTGGGAGCTGAGCTGGCACTGCCTGAGACAGCACAGGTTGTCTACAATGATAAGACAGCCAACAGGGAGGTTCCGGTTGTATGGGATGCAGAACAGACTGCAGCGATAGACACCAATATCGGCGGAAGCTATCAGGTAGAGGGTATTCTTCAGGACGAGGAGCTTGATGAGGAGTACAGAACGGTTGTCGCAAATGTTGAGGTTAAGCTTATAAATTATGTAGTAAACTCTGGATTTGAGGATTCCGACACTTCCATGTGGAAGGTTACATACAATGGAAAAGAAAACCCTACAGATTATCAGGTCAACGCCAAGGATGCCAGGACGGGTGAGACCGCATTCCACTTCTGGTCGGCGAGTGAGATGGATTTCTCCATCGAGCAGGAGGTAACGGGACTTGAGCCGGGAACCTATCAGCTCTCAGCCTTTTCGCAGGGCGGAGATATGCTGAGCTCATCAGTGCTTGAAGTGTATGCGGTTGCTGACGGACAGGAGTATTCACAGAGCTTCGAGCTCACAGGCTACGCTGACTGGAAGCAGCCGACTGTAGCCGATATTAAGCTCACGGGAGACACGATTGTTGTCGGCGTAAGGATGAAGTGTAACGGCGGAAGCTGGGGCACAGTTGATGATTTCACACTCAACAGGGTAGGAGAATAATCTGGGACAGGGGTCTGACACCGGTGTCCCAACAGGGAATTATGTTATGAGAAAAGCTCAGGTGTGCTTAGATTCGGGCACATTTGGGCTTTTTGTGTTGGGGCACCGGAATTTGCGATTCCGGGATGGTATAAGTAATCCGGGAGGATTAAGTTTGAAAATAAAATTTTCAAACTACTTATTGGTGGCAGTACTGCAAGCATTGCTTGCAGTATGCGGGGTATATAAATAGAAATAAACAAATATTCAGTATTAGAGAAAAAACTTGCCGCGAGAGAGGCAGGGTGGTAGAATGAAAAAAAAGTTTTTCGGAGGATAACGTGAATAAAAAAGATACAAGTATTGAGCTTCTTAGAGTGTTTGCAATGATAATGATAGTGGGATATCATGTTTTTTGTCATTGCATAAATGAGCAGCTTATAAGCATACGTCCCAATGGATTTTATTCTCCCGATATCTCAATGCGATTACTGGTATTGGTATTAGTGTCACCGATGGGGCAGATGGGGAATGCCATTTTCATTATAATATCGGGATATTTTATGGCACATAAGGGAAATAATGTTGACCTTACAAAAACGGCTAAAAAATTGTTGTCACAACTGGCATTTGCCGCTGTAATTATTGGTCTGGCATCTATTGTTATATATAATAAATTTCCACAGCTTTCATTAGAATTAATTGATTTCAATGGATTTAATAATCTCTCATGGTTTGTTGGCTATTATTTTGTAATAATTGTTCTGGGAAAACTATTCTTAAACAACTTATTGGGCAGGATGGATAAGAAGAATTATATAATGTTTCTTGCTGTTATTTTCGCTATGGTTTCATTATATTATAGCAGATATATTCTTGTAAATTTTGTGACGGGTCTGGAAGTTGTTTTTACAGGAATATTCCTGTATTCATTGGGGGGATTTATCAGAAGATATAATCCATTTGAAAAAATAAGGGCATGGGCGCTAGTGGCTGTAATTATTTTAATAAATCTGCTTGTGTGCGGAAATTATTATATTGAGGCTGCGAAAAATATTCAGGCTTATAATGCGGGGGAGACAGGAGCATTTCTGCAGACCATACCTCTATATGCTAATCATCAATTTGTACCTATAATACTTGCGGCCGCTGTATTTGAATTGTTCAGAAGAATCAATATTCCTGAGAGTAAGATAATCAATTATCTGGGAGCTTCTACATTTATGGTGTATCTGCTCCATGATAATGAATTTGTCTATTCAATATGGAAAATGCATGACTGGATTACACCGCTACATGACAATATGGGAATGTTTTTTAAGGATTTCTTTATATGGACAATGGGGACATTCTGTGTTGGAGTACTAATATATGTGATTTATATGCTGGTGGGAAAATTGCCGGGTATTTTCCGTCAATTGGTTTATAAGAAATAAAATGCTCAGCATTTCCATCAGTAAAACCGATGTCAACCCCTGTCGCATCAGAATGATGGTACGGTTTTAGCAGTAAGATAGCAGCTGTGTGTTTTAAGCAGCATTGTGTATATTCTAAATAAATATTCCGAGATAAACAGTATATAACAGTTGACAACAGATACCAACTGTTATATACTGTTTATACATTAATGGATATTTGTGATGTAGCGCTGCAGCACAGAAAATTTGTAATTGTTCAGTATTTTTGATGTCAGTTATGAATAGACAATAATTTAAAATAAGGAGAAGATTCCGGAACATATAAGTGAAGGTTGAATATGAGACTTTCCAACTGCTTATTGCCGGTATACCGCAGCATGCAGGGGTATAAGCTGTTATAAAGGCTTTCGGAATATGGAATAATATGCATATTATACTTAACAACTCATCCATGATACCTATTTATGAGCAGCTCATGGAGCAGATTAAAAATGAGATAATCTCAGGTGTACTTAAGGAGGGGGAAGCACTTCCTTCTGTCAGAACGCTTTCGGGGGAGCTTAAGATAAGTGCTCTTACCGTCAAGAAGGCTTACGATAAGCTTGAGGAGGAGAATTTTGTGAATACAGTTCACGGAAAGGGAACCTTTGTCACGGCTACGGACATGGAGCTGGCAGTGGAAGCCAGACGGCATGCGGTGGAGGAAGATTTCTGCCGTGCAGTCGCGAAGGCGAGGGCAGTCGGGATGAGCGATGAGGAGATTAAGGAGTTGTTTGCCATAATAATTGAAGAGTGAACGATTGTGAGCAGAGGATAGGGAGAGTGAAATATGATAAAAGCAGATAATCTTGTAAAGAAGTATGGGAATTTCGAACTCGACATATCAATGGAGGTTCAGGAAGGTTATATTACGGGGCTTGTGGGAAAGAACGGAGCCGGTAAGAGCACGGCAATCAAGCTGATACTCGGACTTATAAGACCGGATTCGGGGAATATAACGGTTCTCGGAAAAATGCCGTGCGAGCTTACCGGAAAGGATAAGCAGAAGCTGGGTGTTACGCTTTCCGAGGCGGGTTTTTCGACTTACCTGAATGTGAAGGACATAATCAGAATACTGAAGAAGCTGTATTATGATTTCGATGAAGGAGAGTTCAGAAGCCGGTGTGATAAGCTGAGCATACCATTGGATAAGAACATAAAGGATTTTTCAACAGGTATGAGGGCAAAGCTGAGAATGCTGGTGGCACTCAGCCATAACGCGAGGCTGCTCATACTTGATGAGCCGACAGCCGGGCTTGATGTTGACGCAAGAAACAGGCTCCTCGATATGCTGCGCGATTATATGGAAAAAAGACCTGACAGCAGCATATTGATCACGTCCCACATATCTACTGATCTTGAAGGGTTATGCGATGACATATACATGATTCATGATGGCAATGTGGTTCTTCATGAGGATACGGATGTACTTCTTGACAAATATGCGGTGCTTAAGGTCGATGAAGCGGCTTATGAAAAACTTGACAAGACATATATTTTAAAGACCAATAAGGAAAGCTTCGGATATTCATGCTTCACAAATGAGAAGCAGTTCTATGTTGAAAATTATCCGGGTATGGTTGTTGAAAAAGGCGGAATTGATGACTTGATTCTTATGTATTCGGGAGGAAAAATGTGATGGCAGGACTTTTTGAGAAGGATATCAGACTGATTTTGAGAAATAAACAGATGGTGATAGTGGTTGCTTTTATGGCACTCATGATGAGTTTTTCGGGAAGTATTGATATGGTTCTGCCATATATGACCATTTTCGGGACAATATTTTCGGTGAGTACGATAAGCTTTGATGAGGCTGACAACGGATACAGCTATATCATGACACTTCCGGTTACATATAAGGATTATGTGTATGAGAAGTATATGTTCTGCATGGCAGGCGGAATTGCGGCAGGACTGGTTACAATGGTATTTTTCCTTATCGGCACAGGCATAAGAGGAACTGCTGTAGTGACATCGGATATGCTCATAGCTGCTGCTGCGGTATTGCCGCTTATCGTGATTATAGAATCCTTTCTTATACCTGTGCAGCTCAGGTTCGGAAATTCAAAATCAAGAATATTTATTATGGTTGTGATTGGTGCCGTAATTGCAAGTGTGTATGTGATTGACAGAGTTGTCGGCGATGTGGAGCAGAAGGCGGCAGAGGTCATAAAAGCGGTTGACGGGATAAAGCCGTTATATGGAATAATCGGTGTGGTGGCGGCTACGATGATAATTCTTGCTGTATCTGTCATGTGCAGCATGAGAGTTATGAGGAGGAAGCAGTATTGACAGAGCAGCGAAGCGGATTGCGAATATCATTTATTGTCAAAACTAATATAAGCTTACGCTTATAACATCCGATATATATTATATGTAGAGAAGGAATCTGACATATATACACGGATGTATAAGAAAGCTACGGACAGCACGATCTAGTTGTGCTGTCCATTTTTTTACAGAGAAGACAATTCGATCAAATATTGCATTTGAGGAGGAAACTTATGTCACAGAATGTATATGTAAATCTTAAGAGCTTAAAGACGAGCGTAAGCGGCGGCAGGCAGACCGCGTTTGACAAGCTGAGCACCGCATTTGGAAAGTATTCAAAAACCGGGAACGACAATAATCAGGTGGATAAATCGACTAAATATGCCTCGAGAATGGATATGCTGCGCGTTGCGATGCAGGACTACCTTGACCCGACGGCGGGGATGACGGATGCGCAGAGGGAGAGATTCATAAAGAAGATATATGCCAAGATACAGAGTGGGAAGAAGCTCACACAGGATGAGCTGGCATACCTTAGAAGGTATGACCCGGTCACATATATGAAGGTGGCGCGCATACAGGCACAGAGGGAGGCACTTGAGGCACAGCTTAAATGCTGTAAATCCAAGGAGGAGGCACAGGAGCTGTATACGGATGCGGTGTCGCGCATACCGGAGGATGATCCTGCCAGAGCGGAACTGATGGCGGCTTATGATGATGCGTATGGGGAGTTTAAAAAATCGGATGACTATGGAAGCCTGCCGCAGAAGGATGAGGATAGGGACAAATAGGCTGGGACAGGGGTCTGCCACCGGTGTCCCAGTATT
>ENA-ORTW01002236-ORTW01002236.1-human-gut-metagenome-genome-assembly--contig:-NODE-2236-length-18464-cov-6.751154_pt1 | contig 18464 bp, 20 predicted proteins | sample MGYA00242072_ERZ509193 | MGnify/ENA primary metagenome ERZ509193 (study PRJEB26280, sample SAMEA2338813) | human gut metagenome | biome: human gut; feature: human-associated habitat; material: faeces... | reverse complement strand
GTAATTTTATCTTACATCAGTTTGGAGGTTTACACAAACTTTGGGATACTCCCCTATCCATATTTATACTATTTCCAGAGCTAATACTATTGCTACCCATTGTTTCAATAATATTGTTGTTTAGTAAACTTACGCTACCCTTCTATGCTCCATTTTTATGTTATCTTCATCCAGATTGCAGTATATCATTGTTGTATTTAAACTTTTATGCCCTAATATCTTCTGTACATACTGTACTGGCATACCTTTATTAATAGCATTTGTGGCGAATGTCCTTCTGAATCTATGTGGATGTACCTTATCAACACCAGCACGCTTACCTATTTTTCTCAATAATGTTTCTATATTTCCTTTTGTCATTCCATAATGATTCCGATTAGTAAATAAAGAAGTACTTTCCTCATTCCTGGTTGTTAAATATAAGTTAAGATAAAACAAACACTTATCTGTAAGGTATACCTTACGTTCCTTATTACCCTTTCCGTACACAATACATTCTTTCTTATTAAAATCTATATCCTGCACATGCAGCCTTGATACCTCTGTGACTCTACATCCAGTACTTAAAAGAAATTCAATTAAGGCTTTCTCTTTAGCAGTATTAGCAGCTTCTCTAAGCTGTTCAACTTCCATATCTGAGAAAGCCTTTTTAATCTTATAATCTACTTTTATTCGCTTGACACGTAACATTGGATTCTTGTCTATATATCCCTCTGTAGCCAACCATCCGAAAAATGCAGATAATCCCCTGCGCTGGTTATCAAGTGTGGACTTCTGCACTTTTCTGTCTGTAAGATACCTTGCTAAGTAATATCTTATATCTCCTGTCAGTATCTTTTTAATAGGCTTGCCTATTGCTTTTAAGAAATTACATACAATTCTATAATACTGATCTATTGTCTTTTCAGATTTACCTTCTAATCTCAACGAAGCAATATAATTTTTTACAATTTTCATGTTAGAATCATCATATATTGCTAATTCTGTCTGTTTGCTCTCAACATTATACTTATGTAAAATAAGCGTAAATGCCATATCTAGCTTGTTACTTGCTTCCTCACCTAACATTCTCATTACTGCTCTTAATAATTCCTGCCTTAACTGCTCTTCCATGTCTGCCTCCAGTGTTTTTAATGTATATCGACAACACTGGATAAGTTAGCTAAACAACAATAAGGAATGCAAACTATGTAGCAGGTGGAAGTGTTTGGAGTGCTTGGAGAGCAGTTTAAAAAATATAATATTATTTTGCAAGATAAATAATTTCACCTACGATATATCCACTGTACTCAACATCACTATAAATTAGAACTTGATTATCTACAGATACTCGAGCCCAACCTTGTGGCTTTCTTGCCCCATTTAACATAATTTGTTCAAATTGTGTTAACGGAGAAAAATTGCTAGGCAAGGTGCCTAATTCATTCCAGCCAACTTTTAAATCAAGTCTTATATCAATGTGTATTAAGCATGTTTTTCCATAGGCATACATTGGTACATTATCTCTTATATTGTAAGTTTTAATTGTTAAATTGTTGTTTAGCTCACTTATCATGCTGTTATTGTTCTTTATCCCATCCTCCATGTGGTTCAGCCTTGCTGCACTCCATGGTGTGCCTCCGCCTGGTCCGTTTTTCCATAATTGTTTTACATATTCTATAAAATTCATATCGTCTGTTTCCTTTCTTAATCAAAATCTAGACCCATTCACTATTTCCAGGGCTATATTTATATGAAGCAATTATTGTGTTATCTATATAAATACGAAGATATGTGCCATCCCAGCCAAATGAAATATCGTTATCTGAAGTCCTATTTAAAGCTGCTCCACACCAACCAATATTTTGATTATATAATTTAAAAGAATCTGTCTTTATTCCTCCTATAACAGATAGAGCACAATCCTTATAATAATTAGTATTATTATTACAAATGCGAACATATCCCTTGCCTATTTTTGTGTATTTTTGAGAATTTGGCTGATACCATAATGTTATACTATCTCTAAGCACTGAAACTTCTGTGCCAGCGGATCCAGTTATAATAAGTCCATCTCCACTGCCATCATCACTATTAGATACCAATGTAAGTGTATTTATATTTTCTTTATTTCTTGCATGTATTCCGTGTGGATGTATTAGAGTATATGTATTATTGGTTGTATCAAGCATCTTAAGATATCCACCAAAAAGACATGCTTCAGAATTAAATGTATTACCTGACTCTTGCAATTGACCATACGAACACATTTTACCTTCTGCTGTTATAAAGAATGTATAATCAAACAAATTATTCTTTTCCTTAGTAACTTGTAATATATGCGTTGATGGCTTTTCTGCTTTGTGTAATGATACATCATATGTCACATCATTATAATCGTATGATGAATATATTGACTTATCACCTATTTTCCAGCCGCCAACTGTACCACCATCTACAATGATATTTTTACACTTTGTTATTCTGCCATCTTCCGTAAGTGTAAAATTATCACTATCTATAGCAATTCTATTCCCCGAGAGGTTAAGTCCACCTTTGGCCGTAATATTAATCGTGTCTGCAATAGCTTCTATGGCACTCTTTAACTGACCATCCTTATTCTCTATTAATGCTTTCAAGCTTGCAGATGTAGCATAATCCCCCAGCTTGGCAGTTACTGCCGCCGATATACTTGTTTCCCCAGGTGAAATAGCCTGGATAATATCTGCCGTTGTCGAATACGTTTTAAGAGCATTATCAGTATAATTATTAGCCCCAGATGTTGCTGCATTGGCTGCATCATCAGCATACTTCTGTGTTGCATAAGTCGCCTGCAGTGAAGAGCTTATTGTTGATTTATCATCCTTAATCTCCTGAACAATCCTGTTAACCATTTCTGTTGTTGTAGAATAGTTATCAGATATATCCTTTCTGACACTTGAAAGCTCGTTTGTTATACTGTTTAAAGCTACATCATGCTTTGCAAAGCTGTTAAGCATATAAGCTGTCTCACTTGAAGATATTTCTTCCCATGTCCACCCAGTATCCTTTTTAACAAAATTCCACGTTTTACCAGTATCCGGATTGTAAGCAATAGCACCAATATGTAATACATATCCTGCATCTGTATACTGCCAGGTATCTGTTTCAAGCGGGTACCAATCCTCTGCCGGATACACCGGCACAAAGAATTCTGTTGCTGGGTAATTATTCAAAGTAGGGACTTCCGATACTATGTAAGTATTAAATTCTCCACCAGTTCTTTTGTAGTTGTAAGATACATACGTCTTAATACCGTCTGCTGTCTGACTGATCGCAGAATTCATATCTTTTGTTACTGTATAATTTTTTAAAGCATCTGATAATGCACTTGCCGCTGTACCTTCTGCTGCTGCCTGCGCTACACTTGCCGCACTGTCTGCATAGTCTTTTACATTCTTAACTGCAGTGTTAAGTGAATCTGCTGCTGTTTTTTCTGCTGTGGTCTTTGCATTTCCAGCTGCTGTATCAGCATATTTTTTAGTATCACTAACCTGATCATTTACAAACGTAGTTGTAGCATACGACTTCGATATGCTAGATGTTAATGATTCTGTATTCTGTTGAATCAATGACTTAACTGATTCTGTCGTTGAATAATTATCTCTGATATCAACCTTAACCCTGCTAACTTCCGCTGTTATCCCATCAATAGCAACCTGAAAAGCTGCATGCTTGTTAAGCATATAAGCTGTCTCACTTGCAGATATTTCCGTCCATCCATATGTCCCAGACGACTGTTTAAGAAACTTCCAGGCACGATTAGAACTTTTCATATAAGCAACTGCTCCTGCGTGCTTAGCATACTCTTCTTGTGTATACTGCCATGTATCTGTTTCAAGTGGGTACCAGTCCTCTGCTGGATATACTTTCACAAAGAATTCAGTTGCTGGATAATTGTCCAGCGTTGGTACCTCTGTAATATCATATATCTCAAATGTACCATTAAGCTGCTTAGTAACGTCCGACATATCTATCTTAAAGCTGTCTAATGTTGTCTTAACATCATTAAACTTGCTTTTTACAGAGTTGCCTTCCTCATCAATATCCGTCCACCACAGTTTATGCTCTATGAATGTCTTAGCCTGCAGCATAGTAGAACCCCATGCATTAGAACCACCGCTAACATAATTATTAATAATCTGAAATGTACTCTCCAATGTCTGATCTGTTGTATCTACATGTATCTTACTTGCATTAAAAGTATTGCTCTTATCAGCATTCATAACACTAAATACACTATCTATATCCAGCTTCTTTCCAGATATGGCGGCATTATCAGATACCATATCATTTCTGATAATTGCTTTCTTAATGCCAGCCTCTTGAACGCCATACAACGGGTCAAACATCAATTTTCCGTCTTTATCCCATATATATATATTATAATCACCGGCTGCATCCTTACCTAGCTGGATACGTACCCTATCCTTGTCACTTATCTGGATGGTATTATCCTTCCATGTAGACTTACCATCTTCACTATGTACGTTCATTACTGTTGTATTGATATCTATACCAGTTATCTTATCAAATGCCAGGTCTTTTATCATAGCGCTTGTTATCTGCGCATCACCAATTACAGATACAACCGAATTAGCAAAATCCGTTGTTATAGTTGTGCCGGTGGCAGAACCGAACAACAAAGTATTCACCTTTTCAACATCAACATTCAGGTCCTTAACACTTGCTTTTATCGCTTCAAAGTCAGTTGCCTTTAAATCTGCAAATTCACCGCTAAGCGACTTAAGGCTCTCAATCGTTGCATATGTAATCTCTGCCTCAGCGCTTTTAAGAGTTGTTGTTTCCAATGTACCTATCTTTGCTTCTGCGGCCATCATGCTCTGTTCAACTTCAAGTACCTTTGTCTTTGTATTTACAAACTCAGCATTATTTGCAATAACTGTATCAATATTAAGAACTTTAGATGCATCAATATTATCAATACAATCACCATCAACAGTACCATTGTCATTTGTAATATTATCAACCGTATCAGTTGTATTATTATATTTCTGCACATATGAAGAAAACGAAAGCTTCATGTTAGATATCTCACAGGTATCATCTGCCGGATTATCTGGATAATGCTTCAGCTTAACTATGCGCTGCTTTATTCTTGTATGCTTCTGCTTATTAATAATCGTAATAACATCACCAACATCACAAGAATTATCCAGGTCAATCAGCTTACAACTATAAGATATATAAGGACAAGCTAGCTCTTCAAGCTTAGCTGCCGCATCCTCTTTTAAAGATTCAGGTATCGTATATCTTTCATCTTTCCATATGTACGTCTTATTCTTTGCACTATAAGTATGATTTTCTAGGAATTTACTACCATAATTCACAGATTCTATAGTAAGACCATCTTTACCTATTGGAAGAATTCTTGTATAAAAATTCGTAGTATCTGTCTGACTGCTTAATGAAACAAGATTAAGCTGATCAGAAAAATAACAGCCTTTATCTTCTCCTATTTTCTCCTTATAAATAATTTTCTTATTCAGTGAATCTATAGTCATCTCAAGTCTGAATGTGTCTGCAATCTTTTTAAGAATGTCCCAGGATGAACTATTAGTCATTCTTACAGTACGTTTCTTTTTAATATCACATTCACAAGTCCAGCCGGTTCCTGCTAAGGCAAGATTAACAGTATTTAGGGCTGTCTGCTCTACAGTTTCAAATTTCTGTATTGCATTACCTTCTAGCGCATCAATATTAAGCTTCGCAACTATGTCATAATAATTATTATCAGAGTCATTTATCTGTTTTATAACATACTCATCTGTCTTAGTTATTATATAATCTTCAAGATTAATCTTATTAACAACACTCTGATCAGCACTGAACCCCAATGTTTTATCACCGTAATTAAGTACTTTTTCGATATATAAATCCTTATATCGTGTAAGCGGCGATACTATGCCGTTTTTATCTTTATATCGTAACATGTACCGCTCCTTTCCTCATCTCATCATTACTTTTCTAATCAATAAGCATAAACAATAACGATTCTATATCGTTTCCTGTAAGCCTGTCATAATTATCAGAATCACACTTTTCCAATTCAGAAAACTTAATATTCATTATCTTTATATCTTCCTCTATGTCCATAAGCTCTTCAACAGACTTAAAAGCCTTGTTCATATCTTCATCAGTTTCATATACATAGTTGTATCTTTTTTCAGATTGTTTTTTCTCTATAATCTCTCCATTTTCATCTTTTTCAACCATTTCCTTTAACTTAGGATTTCCATGCTCATCTTTTACACATTTTTCTGTTAAGATTTTTTTGCGCTGTTCATCGATGTCCTCTGCTTTACTAATAAGCAGTTTCATGTTAACAGCTATCGCATAACTTACCTTAACCGGCAGCTTCTTGTATGAAAGTGCCTTTAATTTAACCGCATAATTAATTACTTCTCTTAATTTTATATTCATCAATTACACACTCCTATTTTTCCTAATATTCCATTTTACCTAAATCATCTGTAAAACGCCCTATAATCAACCTTCACACTACACGAATTATCAAGTGTAATAATATTTTTCCCAGGCATTAGCCTTGGAAACTCCCATAGATCAGTCTTATCAAGTATATTCTGGCCATTTTCCGTAATCGTACAATTCTGGCCATCAATAACAACCTTTGCATTCCTGGCTATATCCTTAATAGTTATAGCTTCATCAGTTATACCGGTTACAGTAAGATTTACTAATGCTATATCCGGTGTAATCGTTACAATCGCTGGCGACTTTGAAGTGCCTTCCATTACAAGTGTTTTTTCTTTACCGGTAAATTCTACAGTACGTAATATTCCCTTCTTGCTATACGCATTAAGATTAATCTTATAACTATATAACCACCTCTTCACAAGTTCCCTATCTTCGCTCTTAAAGTCAAAGTCATATGTAAAGTTCATATTATCAAGCTGCAGCTCTCCAGAATCAAAATCACTCATTATAGAACTCATAGTAAGCTCACACTCTTCCTTGCTTTTACCTTTAACAAGCATTTCTATACATATCTCAAAATCCGTGTACCTGTTAGATTTTGACTTTGCTGGAAGAAAGCTTTCTGCCAACCAGTCAACATAAGTTACAACATTACGTGGCTTAACCGTCTGGCTAAGCCACGTAACATTTTTATATTTCTTTCGTAAGTCAATATTTGCATTACTTTTATTCACTATCATCTATCAGTCACCAACTTCAATGCAGCCTGATTCATAAAGTAATCAACATCTGCCTTATCCTTAAAATTATAGTTTCCGTTAAAGTTAATCTGTGTATTGTTGCTTGTTGTCTGGCTGCCCTGTGAACCAGAAGCAACCATTCCACTTATATTAAGATTAGTTGCCAGTTCCATAGCTGCATCTGATATAAGATGCTTCTGTTGGTTAATCTGCTCTGCCATCCTGCCAACAAAGTCAGGCATCCATTCCTCATAATCCCTAAGAGGTCCTTCATCCGGACGTGAGAAATGCAGGAAGCTTGTTATCTTCTCTGCTACTGATTTAGCTGCATTCCCAACCGCACCAAGCATAGACCAGATACCATCAATTAGACCACTTATCATATCAGAACCCCATGAGAAAGCTATATCAACCAGATCACCGAATGTATTGTAAAGAAATGAAACCATATTACCAATAACACTTCCTATACCTTCAACGATGCCACCAATTATTTCAAGCAAGCCATGCCATGCTCTGTCCCAGTCTCCAGTAATCACACCCATAACAACATCTATAATTCCCTGTATGGTATGCATAATTCCTTCCACAATACCTTGTATAGCGCCAAGTACTGAACTAATTGCATTTTTAATAATTGCAAGTGCAGCTTTTATAATTGCTGATATTGTCGATATCCACAATGATATAACGAGCTTAATATATTCACAGAATACAGAAATAGCACCTTTAATAATTTCTAAAGCCGTCATAATCACTGGTTCTATTGTCTCCCAGAATGACTGTATAGCCGTTATCATTCCATTGAAAAATGCTTTCAGATATGATGCTAATTCCGTAAATTTCGTATTAATAAAGTTCCTGAAATCATCACACTTAAAATATAAAGCTGTTATTATAGCTATTACCGCCGTAACAGCAGCTATAACAAGTCCTATCGGTCCTGTAAGTACTGCCAGTGCTCCTGACAATCCAGCAACAGCGCCGCTCGTCCCTGTTATTATTCCAATCAATGTCGTTATTATTGGAATAATTGTAGACACAAGACTTATAATTGACGATATTCCAGTTGCTATCTTACCGAATATTATCAGTGCCGGTCCAATCGCCGCCACTACTAATGCTATATTAACTATGAGCCGCTTAGAGCTTTCTGACATTCCATTAAACTGTGATACAACACTCATAATGCCTTGTACTATCTGTAATATACTTGGCATTAAAAGTTCACCCATACTTATAGCAAGCTCCTGAAGCTGGCTTTTAAGTGTTGTAATCTGTCCACTCAGATTATCCTGCATTGTAGCAGCCATATTCTCTGCTGTTCCATCGCAGTTATTAATAGCTCCTGACAATTTTTCTATATCTGAAGGAGCTGCATTCATAAGTGCAAGAAAGCCTGACATAGCCTCCGTGCCAACAAGAGAACTTGCAGCACTTGACTTCTCTGATTCCGACAAATGACCAAACGCTTCACGGCAATCTGATAATATATATGATAAACCTCTCATGGATCCATCAGCATTAGTTGTTGCTATTGTTACCTTGCCTAACTCATTTCCTTCAATCTCAATATCACCAGTTAAGGAAGTCATTATCTTACGAAGTGTTGTACCTGCCTGTGAAGCCTTTATACCACTATTTGCCATAAGTCCAATAGCTTCAGCAGTATCTTCTACACTATAGCCTAATGCTCCTGCAATAGGTGCTGCATACTTGAATGTCTCACCCATCATAGACACATTTGTATTGGCATTAGAAGAAGCAGCCGCTAAAACATCTGCAAAATGTCCTGAATCTTCTGCTTTCAATCCAAATGCTGTAAGTGCATCAGTTACTATATCTGACGTTGTTGCCAGGTCTTCCCCTGATGCCGCTGCAAGATTCATTATTCCAGATATACCATCAATCATATCTGATGTTTTCCACCCTGCCATAGCCATATAGCCAAATGCATCACCAGCTTCTGTAGCTGAGAACTTAGTCTGTGACCCCATTTCTCTTGCTTTACTCTTAAGCGCTTCTAAATCCTCACCAGTTGCACCTGATATGGCTGCAACATTGCTCATAGAACTTTCAAAATCAGCAGTAGTTTTTACTGCCGCCGCACCCAGACCAACTATAGCAGCACTTCCCTTAGACATATTACGTCCAATGCTCTGTGCTCCCTCGCCAACCTTTCCAGTAACATCCGCTATACTTGCAAGCTTTGCATTCGCAGACATGCTTTCTTTAGTAAGATTCTTAAGTTCCTGCTCCGTAGCAACAATCTCCCTGCAGAGCGCCTGGTATTGTTCCTGGCTTATCTTGCCCTTCTGTCCTACCTCTGTTGCCGCCTGCTTCTCAGCTTCTTTTAAAGCTGTAAGCTTATTACTCGTTTCTTCTATAGCAGTCTTTAATAGTTTCTGCTTCTGGCTTAACAGCTCAGTATTAGTAGGATCCAGCTTTAATAACTTATTAACATCTTTTAATTCACTTTGGGTTGTCTTTATTGCCGAATTCGTATCTTTTAATGCACTTTGGAGTTTAGTTGTATCTCCTCCAATTTCTACAGTAATTCCTGCTATTCTACTTTTCGCCATAAGCCAACTCCAAAAAGACCGCCTTAATGCTAAACATTAAAAGCGGTCAAAGTCTTCCTGCTGTGCCACAACTGGCCAGTCGTATTCATCATTCATTTTTTCTGCATACATATCATACACAAGCCCTATTGTTACATAATCACAATCTTGAATAGAAAGCCCTATCTGCAGACATCGGTACATAAACAATGGTGTTGTCATTTCCCTGCTAGTTGCTCTAATTTTTTTTTACTTTCTATTGTTGTAATGTTATCAAGATGCCACAGCTTTAAAATCTCCGGCAACACCTGATATATAGAAAATGTATCAAACTGCTCAAGCCATTCATCAGGATCATTAGGTATATCCGGATCTGCGTGTTTGGCCATAATGTAAGCAACATTTTCAAACATTTCAAGATCATCAATCTCAAAGTCTGTTCCATCTTTTTTCGCCTTTTCAGATTGTGCAGCAAGCTTCTGCATATCCTTAAAAATATCTCTCATAAAAAAACGCCTGTACAGTCGTGGGACTGTCGCAGACGCTCTGAATTTAACCTTTTTTCCATCAATATCAATCTCTTTTAGTAACATATCAACCTGCCGCTCCTGTCTTTACTGGAATATAAACAGCCTCATACCATTTATTGTATGTTTCATCTGGTGTTGAAGCTGTAGTCTTAGTCTTAACATTGCCATTGGCAAGAGGTGAAGCCTTAATAGACAACTTTTCTGTCTGTACCTCTTTCTTATCTTCGATTGTTTTAGATGCTACGGATGGGCGACTTGCTTTGCATCTGTATAGTACATGTCTTACTGCTTTGGCATCTCCATCAAACTCAAATAATAACGCAAATTCTGCTGATTCTGTGTTACTGTTTTCAACAGACACCTTATTATCATCCAGCTCATTCTTGAGAATGTCTGTTTCAAAAGATTGTGGAACTAATGCAATTTCAAGATCACCTTCATAACCATTATTGGCCGTAGAAGTATAATATACCATACCATCAGCGTAGAATTCTTCTGTGTCACCCTTAGCATCCAATGACAGTTCTACTCCTCCTGGAATCGGTACTGGTTTCTCATATGTCACTGCTCCTTCTGAATCTATATTAAGCTTCGCATAATGTACATTCTTAAGGTTAAACTTAACTTTATTTTCTTTCTCCATTATTCATTACACCTCCAATGAATATAATTCTTCAAACATCTTATCTTTTTCTATGTAATATTCCTGCCTGTTATAAAAAAGTTCATGTGCATCAAGGAGCTCTTCAAGCTGTGCTTCTATACGTGAACTCTTTTCACATACGTACAGTTCTATATACAGCTTATTTACCTTCTGGTAAACTCTACCATCTGCTGCCATATTATCAGACTCCGGCATGGAAAATATTATATATGGTGCTGCTGGTACTTCATCTTCATCAAAGCACCAGTATGCATAAGGCAGACCTAGTTCAGCTATCATCTGTTCAACTTCACTAAAACTCAATTACTGTTCTCCTTTATACGTCTTATAGTCCTTGTTTCAAGTTCATTAACAGCCCAGTCCTCTGCCGGCTTTATATGTGCAATAGGTTGTGTTCTTCTGCCTGTATCAATCTTATCAGGGCGTACTATCCTATGACCATTTTCAAGAAGATGTGTAAGAGAATATTGATGTCCTCCAGCATATACTATCCGGCTTTTTCTGTACGAATTTTCTTCATCAATAGTACTTCTCCAGCTATCTCTGTAAGAACCTGGCTCATATTTTTTCTTTCTTCCATCATGCCGTACAGGTGCTTTTTCCTTAATCCTCTTAACCGTTCCTCTGGCCACACTATCAATATCCTTCTTCATATCAGAAGTGACATCATTGACATACTCGTGCAGAAGGCTCATGATTTCACTTGCAAGTGCATCAACCTTTATCGTTTTTGGCATTAGAATCACCTTCTGATTTCTGTTCCGACACCTGAATATTTTTCTTTTTTATTACCTTATCAGGTTCAATGAGCTTCTTACTTATAAGTGCACTAGCAAGTTCATCATCAGATATGTTTATATCATCTCCCTGTGTTGCACCTATATTTTTATACATAAAAGATTTAAGTACCTTCATCCGTTACTTCCTTTCTGCTAAATTCCGGCATAGCCTTGTTAAGCGTTACATACATAGCCGGAGGAATTGTATCATACTTCTCCTGAACCTGGCTTACTGTATATTGCACATCATTCATAATAACAAGTGTGTTATTCGTGTTGATAAAAGGATTAAGCGGTACACTTATAAGCCTGTCTATGCCGCTATTAGCTATCTTGGCCTGATAGAATCTTGTAACGCCAACTGTTCTTAATCCGAATCTAAGGTGTACTTTATGCTGCACAATAACTCTTTTATTCGTAGAATACACATCCAGTTCACCATCATTAAAAAGTTCCCTGTTTGCCTGCTTCCCTGTCAGCATAGGCCTTCACCTCCTGTATAAGCTGCAGCCTGTTAATATCCTGTGAATAATTCTTCTGCCAGTCGTCTAATGCTCCTGCAAGAGCATACATAACATAACTGATTAATAACTCTTTTGCTGTATTCTCCTGCTCATAATCGAACTCGCAGCCACATATATCATTAATCCTGTTACATCCACGTAAGATGATGCCGGATAATTTCTTATCCGCTGCATCATCATTCCATGTCCTGTCTATGTTATTCTTAATATCTCCCAGAAGCTTTTCATTTACCTCATTCATTATGCAGAAGCCTTAGCCTTTGTGTTTACAGGATTATCCTCTGTGTTAGTAACCTCAACCTTAAGGGAAATAGGCTTAAGCTTAGAAATATCAAGATACTTGAATGCATTATTATCCTTAGGCTTTCCCATAGCATACATCTTGATAAGATACACTCTGTTATCATCAAGAAACTGATATTCATCTGAATACTCAATCTTTCCTGACTTACCAGCACCTATACCCATAAAATACTTTTCTGGAAGACCAATAATAGCCTCACCCTCATCAAGTGCAATAGACTGTATAGGTGTTGTTGGATAAGGGAATATATTATTCTTGTAGTTTCCGGCTGAATCCCTGACTGTTGTACAAGGAACAATCTTTGCTATATAATCCACTGGATTACATATGAATGCAACAGATTGAACTGCCCTATATCCTGCATCATTAGGCTTTTTAGCAAGGTCTGCTATAATAGCACAATATTCTACTGGATCAAAACTTAACAGTTTCACTTTTGTTTTATCAGCATATTCCCCCTGTGTTACAGAACCATCAAGATTCTTACACATACCTATTGGCTGATTCTTGCCTGTACCCTTTAAGATGCCTAATTCAAGACCACCGGCGCATGCTTCTGATAAGATGATTCTTACATAGTTATCTAACCAGGATGGTCCAAGATCTAACATATCCTTGGAAACTGGAATGAAAGCTGATAACTTGGCAAGTGTCATATCCATAACATCAATCTTACCTGCAAGCTCTGTAGATATCTTAGTTGTTAATGCTCCCCATGTTGCAAGGTCAATATTATCAGCATTGACAATCATTTTGATAGCTCCCTGGCAGTTAATAAAATTAACAACGCTAAGAAGCGGATGTGCATTCTGCATATCTTCAATAACCGTGTCAATGATTGTCTGTGGGATAGCCCTGTCAATGTTCACAAGTGCCTGCTTAGGGTTTCCGGCGCGCATAGCCTCGCCTAATTCTGTATAGAATGTTCTTTCCTCTCCTGTAAGCTGTCTTACACCTCTGCTTGCAAGAATAGCCGCATCATTGTTGCCCTGAAGCTGTTCTGCCTCTTCATGAATAATATTAGCTATATTCTCACCAAACTTTTCCATAGCCTTTGTAGCGGCTTCTGTATCATTACTTTTAAGTGCCTGTGATAAATTGGCAAGTGCATCTGCATTTGCCGCCTGAAATAAATCTTTGTTTAACATATCTTTCCTCCTGATTATGATAATTTATTGCTTAGTGCGTTACTTGTCGCACTAAAAAAAGCACTACAGAGCTGTTCTGTTAGTGCTTTATAAGCTTTCTCATCCTTTTCATGTTCCAGTTTTTCCTTAGCAGCCTGCTCTTTTTCCAGCTTTTCTTTCTCAAGCCTTTCCTTTTCCATCATAGCCTCTTTACCTACTGCCGCCTGCTGTATAAACTCCGCTGCCATAAGTGAAAGTGACTTCTGGGAGTTTATCTGTGACGTAAGCTGTTCATACATCTGCTTGAACTGATTGGCACCTTCTTCGGCTGGCACAAGCTCCTGAGAATCTACTTCATCACAAAAACCATACTTAAGTGCCTCATCAGGACTTAATATAGTTTCTTTATCAAGCATTTCCATAAGCTCATCTTCACTCAGATTACACTTTTCAAGGAATATCTGTCTGTTAGCCGCCATCATCTCATCAAGATCATCTGCTGCCTTGCGGAGCTGTGTTGCATTACCACTACAAGTACACCACATATTATGAAGCATTATCGTTGAACCTCTGTGCATTATTATCTTGTCACATCCAAGTGCTATTACATAAGCAACAGAATATGCAAAACAATCAATGTGACATATCTTATTAGCCTGTTTAGCCTTAAGAAGATTGTATATCGCAACACCCTCTTTAACCTCACCACCATACGAATTAATATGAAGCTCTATATCGCTTCCATCTGGTATAGAATCAAGCAGGCTTATAAAATGCTTTGCTGAGGTTTCTGATTCATCATATTCCCATGTTTCCCAGTTAAAAGGACCCTGAGCTGTTATATTATCATAAATATATATCTTAGTAGCCCCTGAATCATTCTTCTCCTGTCTAAACATCATTTTTCTCTTGTCCACCATTATCACCTTCTTTCATAATGTCATAGTTTTTAGTAATATAATGAGTATCGCCGATAGAACTATCTATTGCTGGTTCATTCAGCTTATGGCGAAGCTCATTAATACTGTAAAGTCCACTAGATATAAGCTTGTCCGTTTTTTCAGCATTCTTAAATATGTCTATATAAGATATAGATGATGTATCTATATTAAGACCAGTACCATTAAGTATCTCCTTGCCTGAGCGTTTCCGGTTAATCTCCGTCTGTAGTATGTCGCACAACGGCTCTATCGTTATAGTTATGAATTCATCCATAAGAGCATCTATATCTGCTATCTCACCAGCGTATAGCGCATATGGGATATTCAACGCTCCTGCAGCTTTTTTCTTTATCTCATCATTAACATCTATGAAATCCTTTAACTCGCTTGTGGATTTTTTAGTTGACTCTTTAGCTCCATTCGATTCATAGGAATAACCGTTAAACAATGGAAGTACCGCATTACGTGAATTATAGAACTTCTTGAAGCGGACATTCATCATCTCATCCATTATCTCTTCATATGTTTTTCCTAACAGCTTAGCATCTCCCAGAATCTTTTGTGCATCAATCGTCAGTATGCCCTTTTCGCCACCTGATTTATAGAACTTTTCATAAGCCGTCTGGACTAAAGTGTCATAGCTGTTTATTATGCCATTAAGAAGTGCCGTCATATTCTCATTATTATTTTTAAAATATAATACTTCCGACATTCCAAACGCCCTATTTACAGAAAAGCTTCCAGTACTGACATTAGAAAATACTTTCTCACGTACAACATCATCAGACATTGTATATCCATCAGCAACAAACAACTGCCCTCCAAGTTCATATACAAGACATTCGTTGTTCTTTAAGAGCTTCGACACCATCTTTTTTATAAAATATGTAGAGCTTTCATTCTTGTTTGGCGCATAATTCCATAGATAATATTCATCTTTTTTTACATTCTTGCCACGGATCCTTGTCTGGAATTCACATTTTGCAATAGCATTTGCAATCATATTAATGCCAATATTCATATCAAATATACATTCTGATATAGCCTGGTACTCAGGCGAATCATATACTGCTTCCATCTCCTGCCTGAAAGCAGCTTCCCTGGATTTACCTGTTAAAAGATCTGTAAAAAAAGCTCTTATTCCCAATGCCCTCACCTCCAATCGTTATTGTCATTGTTAATATCAATCAATATGTATATACATTCATAGTGTTGAACATTGTCTGATTAATCTCATTCATAGCAATAAGCTCATCCCTGCATATCTCTGCTGCCACCAATGCCTTAAATGCATCCGTTTTACGTGACTTAGGTTCAATCTTTCCATAAGTCATATTACCTGCAGATGATGTAACTCTCTTAGAATTGTTAATACACCACCTCATCAGAGGATCATCACCAACTGCTATCCTGTTATTATTAAACAGACTTGTAAGCGTTGGTATAAGCTGCATTTCATCAGATGGTCTTACTATCTTTATTTTTCCATCCTTATCAGCCAGGAAACCATATTCAGCCAGTGCCTTAGACATAAGTGTATATCTGTACTTATCAATGCCTATCTTTAAAATGTTAAAGCGTTCATTCATAGAATCAAACCATTGTGCCGGCAAGTCCGGACTAATCTCAGGACCTTTTACGAATTCACATAATCCCCTGCGTTCCCACTCTCTTAGCGGTGCCTTGATACGTGGCAAATCTTTACTTGCTTCACATATCCACGTATGCTGATACACATAATCTATTCCATCCTGAATAACAAGGATTGCTGCAGATACAAAATCTTCTGTGCTCGCATAATCAAGTCCACCCACAGCATTAGTTCCATGCTCGAATTCAGGAATAATAATATTTGTCGCCTTTATGTTCTTCCAATCAGTAACCACATCCTCCCTGATAGCTCCGCCAGGGCAGTTACACCTTTTAGTTGCAAAAGATGCATTACCAAGAGGATCTATAACATAATCATCATATTCCAGCTTCATCTCTTCTTGAAGATTAGCAAAATATGGATATGACGGATTAGCCATTGGCCAGTTTTCCGGATTTTTAATATCATCTTTGTTTTTTATCCGGCAGATAAATGGAATCATGCCATTATCAGTCAATTCACCACTTAATATCCTGCGCGACTTATCAAGCATAGTATCAAGAGGTCCATCTCTTACATCTCCGTCAGTGGTAACTATTGTTCTTCTTGGAAATGGAACTTTTCCCAAGCCGGTAACAGCTACATCAACCAGCCTCATATTCTCATAAGCGTGATATTCATCAAAGTCAACTTTACCAGGTCGAAAACCATCTTTTGTCTTTGGATTAGATGTATTAAAGGCAAATTCTGAACCAGTTTTAATATTTGTTATTACTTCCTTCGTCCACTTGAAGTACTTTTTCATAAAGCTTTTATTTTCCTCAAGCACGTTATATACATCCTTGAATGAGGTTTTTGACTGCTGTTCAGACATAGCAAATATATCAATGTTATAGTGCTTGATACCATTCACAGGTGTTAACAGACAGAAATCTTCAAAACCTAGATATCCATTCTTTCCGGCACCACGCCCCACATATATAAGCAGTATTGGAAATCGAAGCTGCCCATTTTTCTTATACACACAATTATGCAGCGCAAAACAAAATACTTCCCAGTCGATTAAATCGAATGGAAAGTATTTCTGGAAGGCTAAATATTTATCTAATTGTTCTGAATCAACAACAAGTTCCTCTGTTTCAAATATTTTTTCAATAAGGTCACACAGCTGATACTGTTCTTCGCACATCTTGTATGGAGCCGCTCTTACAAGGTCAATGTACTTCTGTATCCTATAATCCGGTATCATTCTTATCCTCACCCTCGGATATATTGTCTTCTGCAGATATATTTAACTGCGAAAGTATCTTAAGCATAGCTCCACTGATTTTAGATATTTCAGAGATTGCAGGATTAGCTTTGTGGACTTCATAACCTTTAACATTAAGTTCTGTTATGGTTACACCATTTTCTTTAACGTCTTGGATAAGTTTAGCTTTGATATCATACAGTTCACAATAATCATCAACAAGCTTTTCAAAGTGATATTCTTTTGCATTTTTACGATTTAGCTGCTCAATTAATGAACACCTGATACGTTGTGATATCGTTGCCATACATACCTCCTGTCTGAATTGTTGAAAGTTAAAATTGAAACAGCGATTTTGTGTCTGTATGCATATATATTATAAATATGTTACGCATACCCTGAAAAACTATAAAATCACTTTTTACATAATGCGCAAGGCAAATCTGGATTGTCGAGTTTTGCACCGGTATTTGTCAGAGCCAAAAATTTTTGCATTTTTTTACCCGGGGGGTATCTAATCCCACCGCTCCTCTGTCAATGGTGCCCGATAATTCTTTTGTCTATACCCATGCCTCTTTTCATGACATTTGTGACACAAACTTATAAGGTTACGTTGTTCACAGCCTTTGTCATCTATATACATAGCCTCAAGAGCTAACTCAGGATGATGCTTTACATAGTTAATATGATGTACTGTAGTTGCTTTCGTATATCTACCAGCAGCTCTACAGTCAACACATTCATTGTGATCACGCTTAAGTATTTCTTTCCGGACTCTTAACCATTTGCCCCATATATAAAAACGATGCACCTCATTATTCTTTATGCACTCTTTTACATAATCAATATCATCCTGTATCATATTGCCCTTACTATGCCTCACGTATATGTCATAGGTCTTACTGCTTTTATCTTAAAGAAAGGGGCTGTCGCTTTAACGAATGAATTTTCGTGAAGCGGCAGCTTCCTTTTTGCTG
>ENA-ORTW01002218-ORTW01002218.1-human-gut-metagenome-genome-assembly--contig:-NODE-2218-length-18571-cov-18.886099_pt1 | contig 18571 bp, 18 predicted proteins | sample MGYA00242072_ERZ509193 | MGnify/ENA primary metagenome ERZ509193 (study PRJEB26280, sample SAMEA2338813) | human gut metagenome | biome: human gut; feature: human-associated habitat; material: faeces... | reverse complement strand
GCAAGCTGAAAGCCTCACGCATCAGCAACCGCATGGCATTCATCCGCAGAGCCGACATCGAGCAGATGTTGGAGGGCAATCCCTATCACCGCATCCTGCCCGGCAACACCTCCACACCAAGGAAATCATCTTCATCTTCCTTACCTGCCAAAAGAGAAAAAAGGGAAAAGGAAAGCGAAGAAGTGTTGGACTTCTATTCGGGCGAGGAGGTGATGTCCCTTTTTAAGGTAAAGCAGTCATGGCTTTACACTTCCGCCAAGCGTAACCATATCCCCATCTGCCGTATCGCAGGAAAGAACTATTACAGCAAGAAGCATATTGACGAGTTTTTCGGTGTGGCAGTTGATATTAGCGAAATTACCGACTGGCTACTGACCGAGGAGGTGGAGGAACTGTTCGGCATGAAGCCGACCGCACTCCGTGCCTACACCTATCGCCATAAGATACCCACTAAAAGAGAGTACGGGCGTACCTATTACTCCAAATCACATTTGAACGAACTCCGCAGAACTGACCTTGTGAACGATGAACGCTACTATACCGTTGAGCAGGTGCAGCAAATCTATGGTCTTTCGTCAGCCAACATCTGCCATATCGTCAAGGTGAAGCACATCGAAAAGATAAAGGTGGGTGTGAAAAACCTGCTTTTGCGCTCAGATGTGGAGCGTGTCATGGCTGAAAGGAACAAATAACCGTGAAAAATCGGGATTATCGAAAATTATTTCAAAATGATGTATCGTGGAGGTATTCACGGATATTTCACGTTGTTCCTTTGCCATCGGAAACATGGATACAACTCCAAAATGTATACAACCAATTAAAACATAATTATTATGAGTAAATGCAAAACAGTTACCTTGCGTAAGCGCAAGATTAAGAACGGGACACAGTATTCACTATGCCTTGACTACTATCCCGGCTACCGTGACAATGTCACCATGAGAGTGATTACACGTGAAGCCTTAGGAATTTACATCTTCGCCAAACCTGCAAACCAGCAGGAACGGGACTTCAACGCACGCATGATGAAGAAAGCGGTCATCCTGCGCAACCAGCGCTACGAAGCCATTTTCAATGAAAACAACGGCTTTTTTGACAAGACCAAGATGAAGGGCGATTTCCTTGCCTATTTCAAAGGACTGGCTGACCGCAAGAATATCAAGTGGCAGCACGTATACAAGCATTTCCAGCGGTTCGTGAACGGCAAATGCACCTTTGAGGAGGTGGATGTGGATTTGTGCCGCAAGTTCATGGAATACCTGCTTGATGCACCCCAATCCATCCACACCAACCAAAAGCTGCACATCAACTCCGCAGCAGGCTATTGGTCAACTTTCCGTGCCGTGCTGCACACCGCCTACCGTGACAGGAAGATAAAGGAGAACCCAAACGGCTTCTTAGACCGCATCGAGTGCATTCCCACCATCAGGGAGCATTTGAGCCAAGAGGAACTGATACGGCTTGCCGAAACACCCTGTGAGGAGGAGGTCTTGAAAAAAGCTTTTCTTTTCGCCTGTCTTACGGGACTGAGAAAGAGCGACATCAGACAGCTCACGTGGCAGCAGATACAACCATACACCAACGGCAGGATGTTCGTTACCACCCGTATGCAGAAAACCAAAGAAATAGTGCATAACCCCATCAGTGATGAAGCCTATGGACTGCTGGGAGAACGGGGCGAGGGACTTATCTTTGAGGATTTCAAGGACAAGATGCTGCAAGGACCACTCCAACGGTGGCTCACGGCAGCAGGGATAACCAAGAAAATCACCTTTCACTGTACCCGCCACAGCTTCGGAAGCCTGCACGTGGAAATGGGAACGGACATGGCTGTCATCCAAGCCTATCTCGGACATAAGAACATTACCACCACACAAATCTATTCCAAGATAGCAGCGCAGCAGATGTGTCAGGTGGTGGACAAGATAACCTTGAAGCGCAAGGAGGCATAAATGTCTCACATTGACAGGTATTCAGAGGGGCGGTTATGGCTACAAGGCTATAATCGCCCCTCTATGTTTTTGGCTTGATGCCACCATTTATAAGCCCCTCAGAGTATGAAACAGAGTATGATATGATGACATTTCGTGAAATACATTGAAAAAGACCGTTCTAACCGCAAATAACGGGCAGTAATTGGGAAAAATAGCATTAACTTTGCACAAAATAATACAGGAACATTCAATCTCTCAACGAAATATGGAATCATCAATCAAGGACAAATACATCATCTTGGGCTTTGTCGGCTTCGCCATCGTCCTAATATCTTCCATTGCCACGCTGGTAATAGCGGACAGCTTCAACCAAGACAACTTTGTCAGGTGGATAGTATTCGTATGCTGTAACCTGTTGGGATGGTTGCTCTATCTCTCCTTTCAGACACTTATCTTTGATACATACGAAATCTACAAAATCAAGTTCGGCAAGAAAGAAACGATTGCCGAAGCCATAGAGGTGCAGGAAGAACTGTCACAAAATACACTTGAAGAAGCCACATCTGTGCCTGGACCTACATCAGTCCCTGAGCCTGTACCCGAATCATCCCCGACAAAAGAAGAGACACTTATCCAAACACAACCGATAGAGCTTACTATCGCCCCGGATCTTCACGAAAAGAACCGTGCCAATTACGCAAGCAGAGAGCAACGGGAAAAGGAAGAGCGCATCCGCATGGTCATGGAGTATTGCCATTATTACCTGCCTCGCATTGCCGACCAAGAAACCGTGAACCACATCTGTACTGAGGTGGACAAATGGATGAATCTTAACACTTATACCCCGAAGCCCATACAAAGACCGTTTACCAAAGACATCAACAACATTCCACTCCGTCACTTCGTATGGAATATCTCTGAGCGTTTCCTGTACAAGAGATACTACAATGGGGATAACCGTGCCAAGTTCATCAAAGCCCTTTTCCCGAAATCGTTTGCTGATACAGACTTATCAACCATCAAGAATTTCAAGGTAGAGCCGTTAAAGACGGAAATTCCCATTGATGAACCCGAAAACGGCAAACTTGATTTCCACTATCCCGAGGATTATGTGCGGAATTAGGATAATCACGACACCAACGACAACCATCCGGTAACTCATAACCGCCTGTTTTACATCGTTTCCCGAGTAATTTTACCCGTCATTTATGGCTGGGCTTAATTATTCGGGAATTATTTTGCAATGACGTGTCGTGGAGATATTCACGGATATATCATTTCAGTCCTTTGCGCCAAGTCTTACAAAAGAGACGAGTACGCGAATGGAAAAATCAATTCTTACCTTCAACGACCTCCCCGAGGTTGTCGCTCAGCTTCGAGACGAAGTGATGAGCCTGAAAAGCCTGCTCGCCGAGCAGCGCAGTGTGAACAATGCCAAAACGGTGGACACCCACGTGCCCATGTCTGTGGACGAGGCAGCAGAGTATTTAGGTATCCCTAAGGGTACGCTCTACATGAAACTGTCAGAAGGGACAATCCCTGCCACCAAGCCCGGCAAACGCTATTGCCTTTACCGTGACGAACTGGACAAGTGGCTGGAAACCGCCCGAAAGAATCCCATACCGTTGTCAGACGAGGAACTGAACAAGTCCTTATCCTCTTCCCACCGTCGCAAGCCCAACCCACGTAACTGGTGAATGATATGGAAGAGGATAAGAACTATATCAACCTGATACGTGGCGACCTCACAAAAGCATCCCAAGCGCATAACGGTATGCCCGACAGTGTAGGCATGATGAATATCAAGACGGCAAACCAAACCATTCTTGAAGCATCGTTATTGCCTACGCCCCGTGCGCTGTGGGACAGCTTTTGGTACGAGGGGGAACTCTCCTGCTTGTTTGCCGATTCCAACGTGGGCAAGTCCATCCTTGCCGTGCAGATAGCCGACCGCATCGCCCGAACCGACAATGTGCTGTATCTGGACTTTGAACTGTCCGAAAAGCAGTTCCAGCTCCGCTATACCAACGAGCATGGAGAGCTCTACACCTTTCCCGACAAAATCTATCGGGTGTCTATTGACTGCAACCAGCTTTTGGATGCCAACTTTGAGGAAGCTATCATAGGCGGCATTGAACAGATGGCTGTGCAGACCGACTGCAAGATTTTCATCATTGACAATCTTACCTACCTGTGTTGCGCCATGGAGAAAGGCGATGCCGCAGGACGGCTGATGATTCAGCTGAACAATCTCAAAAAGAGATATGCGCTCTCTATCCTTGTCCTGGCACATACGCCCAAACGCTCTTTGGATTGTCCCATCACATCCAACGACCTTGCCGGAAGCAAACGGCTCTACAATTTCTTTGACAGCGTGTTCACCATTGGAAAAAGTGCCCAAGACGGAGGGCTTCGCTATGTGAAGCAGCTTAAAGTGCGCTATGGCACGTTCTCTCATGATGCGGATAATGTAATCGTTTACGAGATTGACAAGGTGGATGCTTTCTTGCAGTTCGTGTTCAGGGGCTATTCCACGGAAAAGGAACACTTGAAAAAATTGGGCGACAATGAATCAAGCCAAAGGGATTGCCAAATTCTGCAACTCTCCCAATCGGGCAAGTCCGTCAGGGAGATAGCCTCACAGGTGAATTGTGGCAAGTCCACCGTAAACCGTATCATCCAGCGCAGCAAAGAGAGTAAAAACGCAGGTGTCCCAAGTGTCCCACTGTCCCAACCCTTAGAGTGTGGGACAATGGGACAGGATGGGACAGCCGACAATCAACCATCAAAAACGGACTAAGCTATGGGCAATTATTCATTACAGAAGTATAAAGGAACGGCAACACGGCATACCTGCCCCAAATGCGGAGACAGGCATTCTTTCGTCTATTACGTGGACGAAAATAATGTGCCGTTGCATCCATCGGTCGGCAGATGTAACCACGAAAGCGGTTGTGGGTATCACTACACTCCGAAAGAGTATTTTCAAGAGCATCCTGAACACAGAACTACCAATGATTTCTCTTTTGACAGGCAAAGAGCAGAGCAGAAGAAAGTGAAGCAGCAAAGTAAGCCGACAGCCATCGGCTATATTCCCCCTCACTATGTGGAGAAGTCGCAAAGCGAGCGTAGCAATTTCTTCCGTTTCCTCTTCACACTCCTTACTTCCTACTATGGCGACAAGGCGAAAGAGGTGTTGAAGCGGTTGTTGGAGGAATACCGTTTGGGGGCTACCCGTGACGGCTCTGTTATCTTTTGGCAGATAGACAGGACGGGCAAGGTACGCACGGGAAAGGTGATGCAGTACAATCCCGAAGACGGACACCGTATCAAGGGAGGACAGACATCGGCAGTGAACTGGATACACAGCATATTGAAAAAGCAGCGTGTGTTGGCAGAGGATTGGCAACTATCCCAATGCCTTTTCGGGGAACACTTGTTGAAAACGCATCCCGACAAGGTGGTGGTCTTGGTGGAATCCGAGAAGAGTGCCGTTATCGGTTCTGCTATCTTCCCCGATTATGTATGGCTGGCTACGGGTGGTAAGAGTCAGATGAGAGAAGAGAAACTCCGTGTACTGTCAGGGCGAACCGTGCTTCTCTTTCCCGATGCCGATGCTTATGCCGAGTGGAAACAGCGAGCCGAGAGCATGTACTTTTGTAAGGTGGTGGTTTCGGACATCATCGAAAGGAATGCCACCCCGAAACAAAAAGAAGCCCATATCGACATAGCCGATTGGATTATCTTTCAGATACGGGAGGGCAAGGTGATGAGTACAGCCAACCACTTGGTCGAGGCTGAGAGAATCCTCCAGCGGATGATAGAGAAGAATCCCGTCCTGCAAAAACTGATAGACGATTTAGACCTTGTGCTGGTCGGTGCATCTCCAATCGGCAACGATGATGAAAAACCTCCCTGACGGAGGAGAGCGGAAGCCGTAGGCTGGAGTTTGCAGACAATGGCTTGCCATTGATATAGCCCACTATAACTACACGCTCCGCTTACGTAGTTGTGGGCTCTCCCGAGGGGATTAGGGTTTTACCCTAATGACCCACTCAGGGCGTTTCTCCCCTGAGAACCCAGAGCAAAGAGTGACCCTCTCTTTGCAATCTCCGCTTATGGGTTACACCCCTAAGAACCCTGTGCGGTTATGAGCGGACAACAGAAAATTTCACCAACAATCCAAATCAAATTTTAAGAATATGGCAACAAAATCAAGCATACATATCAAGCCCTGCAGAGTTACATCAAGCGGGGCTCATAACCGAAGAGCAGCAGAGTATATGCGCAATATCGGCAAATCTCAAATCTACATCGTGCCCGAACTGACTTCCAATAACGAGCAGTGGATAAACCCCAGCTTCGGTAGTCCTGACCTGCAGGCGCACTATGAAAACATCAAACGGATGGTCAAGGAAAAGACCGGACGAGCGATGCAGGAAAAGGAGCGTGAACGCAAGGGAAAGAATGGGAAGATTATAAAAGTGGCTGGATGCTCACCAATCCGTGAGGGAGTATTACTCATCAGACCGGATACGACACTGGCAGACGTGCGTAAATTCGGTGAGGAATGCCAAAGACGCTGGGGTATCACACCGCTGCAAATCTTCCTGCACAAGGACGAGGGACACTGGCTTAGTGGACAACCCGAAGCCGGAGATAGGGAGAGTTTCCAAGTCGGTGAAAAGTGGTTCAAGCCGAATTACCATGCACATATCGTTTTCGACTGGATGAACCACGATACAGGTAAAAGCCGAAAGCTCAATGACGAGGATATGACGGAAATGCAGAGTTTGGCATCCGACATTCTCCTGATGGAGCGTGGGCAGTCAAAGGCTGTTACTGGCAAGGAGCATCTGGAGCGTAACGATTTCATCATTGAGAAGCAGAAAGCCGAACTGCAACGCATGGATGCTGCAAAACGGCACAAAGAAGAACAGATAGGTCTTGCTGAACAGGAACTGAAACAGGTGAAATCAGAAATACGCACCGACAAGCTAAAGAAAACAGCCACCAATGCAGCCACCGCCATAGCAAGCGGTGTCGGTTCTCTTTTCGGTAGTGGAAAGTTGAAAGATTTGGAACAAGCCAATGAAAAATTGCGTCAGGAAGTTGTCAAGCGTGATAAAGGTATTGATGCATTAAAAGCCAAGATGCAACAAATGCAGGAACAGCACGGCAAACAGATACGCAATCTTCAAGGAATACACAATCAAGAGCTTGAAGCCAAAGACAGGGAAATTTCCCGGCTTAACACCTTGCTTGAAAAGGCATTCAAGTGGTTTCCGATGCTTAAAGAGATGCTGAGAATGGAAAAATTGTGTGCTACCATCGGATTCACCAAAGAAATGATAGAGAGCCTCTTGACAAAGAAAGAAGCCATACAATGTAGTGGCAAAATTTATTCCGAAGAACACAGACATAAGTTTGATATCAAAAACGATGTTTTCAGGGTTGAGAAACATCCGATGGATAGCGGTAAGCTCATACTGACTATAAACAGGATACAGATGGGAGAATGGTTCAAAGAGCAGTTTGATAAATTACGGCAAAGTTTACGAAGACCAACAGAAGAGCCAAGAAAAAGCAGAGGATTCAAATTGTAATTGTTAAATCGCTCAAATTTAGAAGAGAGGAGTAATCAAATGCTATTTTGGTTGCTCCTTTTTCGTATCTTTATGGCATCACTTATAATACTGAATTATATGGATAAACAAATAAAATCAACAATTTGTGCCACATTAAACTGTAATATACAAACAGTTTGGAAAGTTGTAACATCCTTAAATGACTATTCATGGCGTAGTGATATTGTTTCTATTAGCTTTTCTGATAAAAGGCATTTTACTGAAAGAAATAGCGATGATATTATCACACATTTTATAGTCAGAGTGTTTGAGCCATATAGCCAATATTCATTTGATTTGGATAACAAAAACTTATATGGTACGTGGACTGGATATTTCAAGCAAGTTGATACAAAAACTGAAATTAAATTTATAGAAATGATTTCTGTAAAGAAATGGTGGTTATATCCATTTGCCAAATGGTATTTGAAAAAACAACAGAAACAATATGTATCAGATTTACAACGAAAGTGTGAACGCTATGAGTAATGCAATAAATTATAAAACTCGTCCTTTACGTCAAGAGGAAACGTTCTTATTAAGAGAATTCCTTTATGAAGCTATTTTCATCCCAAAAGGAATAGAAACTCCCTCAAAAGAGGTTATAAATGCACCTGAATTAAAATTATATATTGAAAACTTTGGAACAAAAAAGGATGATTTTTGTTTGGTCGCTGATTGTGCAGGAAAAGTAATTGGTGCTGTATGGGTACGGATTATGAATGATTACGGACATATAGACAACCAAACTCCCTCCCTTTCCATTTCTTTATATAAAGAATACCGTAATAAAGGTATTGGAAGTCATTTAATGAACGAAATGTTAGCATCCCTTAAAGATAAGGGATATAATCGTGTATCTCTTTCTGTACAAAAAGCCAACTATGCAGTTAATATGTATCTTAAGTTGGGATTCAAAATAATAAAAGAGACATTGGAGGAATTCTTAATGGTAAATGAATTGAATAAAAAAATGAGCAATTACCAACATTTTTTGTCAGGAGAATATTGTAACTATCTGGATGCAGAAGTGTTAGTGATGATAAATAGAACAAAAGGTTATTTGTCCGTGTTAAATGACATAAAAACAGCGGAAAATGAAAAAAAAGAAATCCTTTCCAAAATGTTAGGAAACATTGGAAATCATTCAAGCGTAGGACAAAACTTTACTTGTCAATGTGGTAAGCATATTTTTATTGGTGAACAAACTATTATTAATAAGAACTGTACGATGATGGATGAAAATCAGATTCATATTGGTGATAGAGTACTAGTTGCTCCAAACGTGCAGTTTTATACGGCTACTCATCCAATTAATTTTGATGAGAGATTTGTGGAAAATTGGAATGAAGATTCGGGGGAACTATTTTTCAGAACCAAAGCTTTACCAATCACCGTAGAAGATAATGCATGGATTGGCGGTGGTAGTATCATTCTTGCCGGAGTAACCATTGGAAAAGGTAGTGTAATTGGTGCAGGAAGTGTGGTTACAAAATCAATACCTGAGAATTGTCTTGCTGCTGGAAATCCATGTAAAGTGATTAGATGGTTAAGCCCCCAATATAGGCTTCTCCCACTCGAAGAAAAGGACATTCCCGAAATGCAGGAATTATTTCGCTCTACCGTGCTGAATGTTAATATCAGGCATTATACACAAGAAGAGGTAGAAGATTGGGCATCTTGTGGTGACAGTGTAGAGCATTTGAAAGAGCTTCTGTCACACAATCATTTTATAGGTGCTTTTGATGAGGCGGGCCGCATGGTTGGCTTTTCATCTATGAATAAAGACGGCTATCTGCATTCCATGTTCGTACACAAGGATTGGCAAGGCAAAGGTGTGGCCACACAACTTCTTTCTGAAGTTGAACGCATTGCCAAGCAATTGGAAGTTGCTGAAATAACATCCGAAGTAAGCCTGACAGCCAGACCGTTCTTTGAAAAGAAAGGATATGAAATAGTCAAAATACAGAAGTATAGGGCAAACAAACTGGAACTGACAAATTTTGTCATGCGCAAATTATTATAACCACTAGAACATGATTCCTTAAATGAATATAAAAACACCCGACTTTACATTCTTGGGTGTAAAATCGGGTGTTAACCTTGTAAGCCATTGATTTCCAATGTTTATTGCGGAGAAAGAGGGATTCGAACCCCCGGAACCTCTCAGTTCAACGGTTTTCAAGACCGCCGCAATCGACCACTCTGCCATCTCTCCAATATGTATGCAAGTATTTTTTAATTGCAGTGCAAAAGTAGTGATTATTTTCGAATAATCAAATTTGGTGATGGATATTTTTTCTTTTCACTCTATTCATTTTCTTTTAACCACTGAGAATAAACGTTTGTGTCTTTTTATTGTTACTTTTGTAAGTGATAATAATTAAATAGTAATAAGTTTTATATGAGAAGTTTGAAAAGTTTATTGATGGTTGTGGTCGCGCTGATTTTGGTCAGTTGCTCCATGTCTGCAAAACCAGAAAAAAATGAAACGGAAAAGGTGCCATCAGCGCAGGGGGAAGTGATTGTTTTGAATAAAGCGGACTTCCTGTCGAAAGTATATAATTACGAAAAGAATCAGACTCAATGGGTGTACGAAGGAAACAAACCTGCTATTATTGATTTTTATGCAGATTGGTGCGGTCCTTGCAAGAAAGTATCTCCGATCCTGAAAGAACTGGCTGCACAGTATAAGGACGATATCGTTATTTATAAGATAAATGTAGATAATGAAAAAGAGCTGGCTTCGGCATTTGGTATACAGAGTATCCCGACGTTGCTGTTTATCCCCAAGACAGGTAAACCACAGATAGCCCAGGGAGCTTTATCAAAAGAACAGTTTGTAGAGCAGATAGATAATTTCTTGCTGAAAAAATAAGGTTTTGATATATTTCTGTTGGAAATGTTGTGATTTGGAACGCCCGATTCTCGTGTAGGATCGGGCGTTTTTAACTTCTGCGAATGTTCGCGAGGAGAGATAAAGGCGATAAAAAAAGAGGATATCTGCAAAGATATCCTCTTTTTTATTTTGGCAAAGCTCGAATTATTCAGCGCTTTCTGCTGCAGGAGCTTCTTCTGCCGGAACGGCAGCAGCTGCTTCTTCAGCTTGCTTAGCAGCTTCAGCGGCTGCCAATTCTGCTTTCTTTTTAGCTACGATTTCAGCTTTTGCCTTATTTGCTTCTTTTTCAGCTTCCAGACGAGCAATGGCGGCAGCTTTTGCAGCTTCGCTATCTTTGTCCTTTACTGCTTGAACAGAAGCCTGTTTGTTTTTCAACCAAGCCTGAAACTTGGTTTCAGCAGTAGCTTCATCGAATGCACCCTTCTTAACACCTTCCAATAAGTGTTTTTTCAAGCAAACACCTTCGCGGGAAAGAATGTTACGAGTGGTATCTGTAGGTTGTGCACCTACCTGTAACCAATACAAAGCTCTTTCGAAGTTCAAATCTACTGTAGCAGGATTAGTGTTCGGATTATAAGAACCTATCCTTTCAATAAACTTTCCATCACGTGGAGCCCTGCTGTCTGCGACTACGATCTGATAAAAAGCGTAGCTTTTGCGACCGTGTCTTTGCAATCTAATTTTTGTTGCCATGTTTGAATAATTAATTTAAGCTGTTTGTATTAGCGGGTGCAAAGATAGGAATTTTCATAAACAAAACAAATATATTGTAGAAGAAAATAATTGATTATCTTTGTCGGCGTGTGAAATTCTCAATTATCAAATAATAAAACGGATACATTATGAAGACGAATGTGTTGAAGAAAATGCTATTGATGCTGTTGTGTGTTGTTGCGGTAAGTATGACTGCCCTAGGGAAAGAGACGGTTTCGGATGTGTTGCCGATTGCCGATCCTTATATCCTGTTTTACAATGATACCTATTATGCCTATGGAACATCCCGTGCGGACGGTTTCGAGGTGTACAGTTCTAAAGACATGAAATCGTGGGAGCGTTCTCCGCGCCTGGCACTGAATAAAGAAGATTCTTACGGGGATAAATGGTTTTGGGCACCGGAAGTCTATTATGTGGAGAAGGACAAGAAGTTTTATATGTTTTATTCGGTAGAGGAGCACGTTTGTGTTGCCACGTCCGATTCTCCTTTGGGACCGTTCGTGCAGGATGAAAAGAAGCCGATTCGAGAAGAAAAAGGAATCGATACATCCGTCTTTTTCGATGAGGACGGGAAAGCCTATCTTTATTTTGTTCGCTTTACAAACGGTAATGTGATTTGGTGTGCGGAGCTGAAAGATAATCTGAAAGAGATCAAAGAAGAAACATTGACGCAATGTGTTGAAGCTACCGAACCGTGGGAGCTGGTGTTCGGAAAGGTGGTTGAAGGGCCTTCTATTGTCAAGCAGGGCGGGCTTTATTATATGTTCTACTCCGCAAATGACTTCAGAAGTCAGGATTATGCCGTAGGTTATGCAACCTCGGATTCTCCTTTCGGTCCGTGGAGGAAAAGCGAGAAAAATCCGCTTTTGCATAAAGTGGAAGAACTTGTCGGAACCGGTCATGGTGCACCGTTCCTGGACAGATCGGGCGGATACCGCTATATTTTCCATGCCCATAAGAGTCGGACAGAAGTGAACCAGCGAAATTCTTACATTATTGATATGTCTCTGGCAGGGAAGGAGCGGGTTTCGATCGGTGGTGGTCTGATACGTCCGGAAGTCGTGAAATAAATCATTCTTTTCGACCGGACGGGATAACAAAGCTCAGTCAGTAAGTTTGTCATCCTGTACTCGTTTGGAGTATATCCTGTCATTCTTTTGAACCAACGGCTGAAATATTGTCGTTCCTATTTATTTACTACCTTTGCCGCTCGTTTTATAAAAGCAATATATTTATATATTATATGATTTCAGTAGACGGACTAACAGTAGAGTTTGGCGGTAGCGCATTATTTTCGGATATATCTTTTGTCATTAACGAGAAAGACCGGATTGCCCTGATGGGAAAGAACGGGGCGGGTAAATCTACTTTGCTGAAGATATTGGCGGGTGTGCGTAAACCGACTCGCGGGAAAGTGTCTGCCCCGAAAGATACCGTTATCGCATATCTTCCGCAGCATTTGATGACGGAAGATGGCCGTACGGTGTTTGAAGAGACTGCTCAGGCTTTCGCCCATCTGCACGAGATGGAAGCGGAGATCGCTGCTCTCAACAAAGAATTGGAGACACGCACCGATTATGAATCGGATAGCTATATGGAACTGATCGAACGCGTATCGACATTGAGCGAGAAATTTTATTCCATAGAGGAAATTAATTATGACGCCGATATAGAGAAGACTCTGTTAGGGCTTGGTTTCACCCGTGAAGACTTTAACCGTCAGACAAGCGAGTTCAGCGGTGGTTGGCGTATGCGTATCGAATTGGCAAAACTGTTGCTGAAGAAACCGGATGTGCTTTTGCTGGACGAGCCGACCAACCACCTCGATATCGAGTCCATCCAGTGGTTGGAAGATTTTCTGATCGATAACGGGCAGGCGGTTGTGGTGATCAGTCACGATCGGGCTTTTGTGGATCATATCACGACTCGCACGATCGAAGTTACGATGGGGCGTATCTATGACTATAAAGTCAATTACAGCCAATATCTGCAGCTGCGCAAGGAACGCCGCGAGCAGCAACAGAAGGCATACGACGAGCAACAGAAGTTTATTGCTGAAACGAAGGACTTTATCGAGCGTTTCAAAGGCACTTATTCCAAAACTTTGCAAGTGCAGAGCCGCGTGAAGATGCTTGAAAAGCTGGAAATACTGGAAGTCGATGAAGAAGACACTTCCGCTCTGCGCCTGAAGTTCCCGCCTTCGCCCCGTTCGGGTTCTTATCCGGTGACGATCGAGAATGTGTCTAAATCGTATGGAGACCATACTGTTTTCCGTAATGCCAATCTGACGATCGAGCGGGGTGACAAGATCGCTTTTGTCGGAAAGAATGGCGAAGGTAAATCTACGCTGGTAAAATGTATCATGAAAGAACTCGAGCATGACGGCACGTTGACGATCGGGCATAACGTGATGATCGGCTATTTTGCGCAGAACCAGGCTTCCCTTTTGGATGAAAACCTGACAGTGTTCCAAACGATAGACGATGTCGCAAAAGGGGATATCCGCAACAAAATAAAGGATTTGTTGGGGGCTTTCATGTTCGGGGGCGAGAATTCTGCAAAAAAGGTAAAGGTGCTCTCCGGTGGCGAACGTACCCGCTTGGCAATGATTAAACTATTGCTGGAACCCGTCAATCTGCTGATTCTTGACGAGCCGACGAACCATCTGGATATGAAGACGAAAGATATCCTGAAACAAGCCTTGATGGACTTTGACGGGACGCTGATCGTCGTTTCGCATGACCGAGACTTCCTGGACGGTCTTGTGACCAAAGTTTATGAATTCGGAAACAAGAAAGTGACGGAACATCTCGAAGGTATCTACGAGTTTCTGCAACGCAAGAAAATGGAAAATCTGAACGAGTTGGAGCGTAAGAATTAAATCCGTATCCCTAGCCCGAGCATCAGGTCGTAAGTGGAATAATCTACCCGGGGGTAATACCGGTAGTTCGTCCGTCGTGAGAAATAGCGGTTTGTCAGGGTGATGTTCCACTTGTCCATTAATAAATAAGCCAGTTTCATCGAGAAGATGGTCAGGCGCGCGTTTCCTGCATCGCCTTGAATGTTCAGGGTTCCGGGATCTGCCTGTGACCAGTCGATCTCTGGATCATATCCTTTCCAGGTAAAGATATGATAGTTTTCCATGTTGAGCAGGAAAGCCAATCGTCTGTTGTAGATGATGCCTGCACCGGCCTTGGTGCTGTAGCCGCTTCCTAAGTTATAATCCCGTTCGCCAAGCAGCATGTAGTCCGACAGGCTGGCTCCTAAAGCTACGCCGTTTGCATACAGTTCAGCATAAATATCCGTCTTGTCCCCTGGTGTGGCCTGTTTGTAATAAATCAAACCGGCTCCTGCTGCTGCCGGTGCTGCTATGCGGTAGGGAGGGACGGTCATATCGCTCCTGTGGCGAAGTTCCGAATTGTAGAAATCGAAATGTTGGAAAAATCCAGCGGAAAGCGTCCGTGGACCTTTTGTCCAGACTGTTTTTCCCCATAAAGCTCCGATAGCGTTTACTTGGCTGACAACCGGTTGGGCAGAAAATAGATCTATTCCGAAGTTGAAGCGGAACCATTCGTAGGGAGAATAAAAATCATCGTTGAAAGGATTCCCGTAGTCGATGCGGAAATTAATGTTCAGACTGGTCGTTCCCCGTTTCGAACCTTCTTGTTCTGCGAGGAAACGAGGTCCCATCGTGACGATAAAATTGACGGGAACGGAAGAGTAGGTTCGTCCTTTTGAAGAACTGTGTCGCCAGGCTTCTCCTGAAATGATACGGTTGAAGGCGCGGACCGGCGACAAAATGCCTGCCAATACCTCGCGCCCCACACGTTCGGCTCCCGACGAACGGTTGTCTATGAACAGGTCGGACAGCCGATAGGTGATTTCACCCAATTCGATTCCTCCGAACGTTGTCGCCAGCATGTCGTTGATCGAAGGCGGTTCATTCTCCATAAAGAACTCCCACATCAGACTGCCGCCGGCTGCAAACGGGGCGGATTGCCAGAAGTTCATACCGTTGCTGCGAGCTGCGTTGAAATAGAGTGAACCGTGATAAGGGTGGGAGAAAAGGTTTGTTGTGAACTGGTCGGTGTCCCATACCGGGCCTTTTTTGAAATTGCTTTTGATCGTATGCCCGTTGATATAAGCCCAATCCTCTTTTACGATATATCGGTCGAAGCTCCAGACGAGCATATTGAGTCCGAATGTTTCGAGTGCCGCTTTCCAAGGGCGGCGGGGTTGGAGTAGGGTTGAGTCACTTGTATAATGACGATGTGTAATTTGAGGTATATATTCTTGTCCCCGTATCCAGGGGAACGAAAACAGACAAATGAGTCCGGTTAGTATAAATTTCTTCATTTTTCCCTTAATTAGATAGTCATCAGCACCTTTTTGAATGCAAACTTATATATAATTAACAACCGGATGTTCGTTTGGTTTAAATAATTATCAGGTCATCTTTATAGAAAACCGCAACATTGCGAGGAAATACTTATTTTTGCAGAAAAAATCAAAATGATAGACTTTATTACGTTTTGCGATTACACCGGGACATTCGCTTTTGCGATTAGCGGCATCCGTTTGGCTTCTGCCAAACAATTTGACTGGTTCGGGGCCTATGTTGTCGGTGTGGTTACGGCGGTAGGAGGCGGTACGATCCGCGATATCCTGCTCAATGCCACCCCTTTTTGGATGGAACAAGCCTCTTATCTCATCATATCGGCTCTGGCGTTGCTCTTCGTTATCATATTCAGGAAATATGTGATTAGCTTGAACAATACTTTCTTTATTTTCGATGCGATAGGGCTGGGACTGTTCGGCGTGGTCGGTATCGAGAAGGCGCTGACATTCGGATTCCCGATGTGGGTGGCCATTGTGATGGGGACGATTACGGGGGCTTTCGGCGGTATGATCCGCGATATCCTGATTAACGAGGTTCCGCTGATTTTCCGAAAAGATATTTATGCGCTGGCATGCGTGTTCGGAGGCATTATTTATTACGCTTGCTTACAGATGGGTATCGGGCCGTCACTGACGCAGCTTATTGCTGCTACCGGAATATTCGTTTCACGGATAGTGGCAGTAAAATATCATATAAGCGTCCCTGTATTAAAAGGAGAAGAATAAAATTATTAACTTTGCGATCTATGACAGCAAGTATGAACACTCAAAGTGAGAAAGCCTCGATCCTGCTCATCTATACCGGCGGAACGATCGGTATGATCGAAAATCCCGAAACCGGCGTGTTGGAATCGTTCAATTTCCAACATTTGAAGGATAATATGCCGGAACTGAAGAAGTTGGGGTATGCGGTTTCGACCATTCAGTTTGATCCGGCTATGGATTCATCGGAGATGGGGCCGGAGTCATGGATGAAGATCGTAAAGATTATTGCAGACAATTACCAGTTGTACGACGGCTTTGTCGTGCTTCATGGTACGGACACGATGTCTTTCACGGCATCTGCTTTGAGTTTTATGCTGGAAAACTTAAGTAAACCGGTCATCTTTACCGGTTCGCAATTGCCGATTGGTATGTTGCGGACCGACGGGAAAGAAAACTTGATCACCGCCATCGAGATCGCCGCAGCCAAGGAAAACGGTGTCCCGGTTGTGCCGGAGGTCTGTATCTTTTTCGAAAATGACTTGTTGAGGGGTAACCGTACGAGTAAGATCAATGCGGACAACTTCAATGCTTTCCGTTCATACAATTATCCGCCGCTGGCACATGCCGGTATCTATATAAAGTATGACACCGGGCAGGTTTACCATCCTGTTTCGAGAAAGCCGTTGAAGCCGCATTATCTCTTGGACCGGAATATTGCGGTGCTGAAACTTTTTCCGGGGATTTCTCCCCAGGTGGTGGAAAGCATCCTGAACATACCGGGACTGAAGGGAGTCGTGATGGAAACGTTCGGAAGCGGTAATGCGCCGTGCTATGATTGGTTCCTGACGATGCTGAAAGATGCGGTTAGCCGGGGAATTGTGATTGTAAATGTAACCCAGTGTAGTGCCGGAAGTGTAGAAATGCATCGGTATGAGACTGGTCATAAATTGTTGGAAGCGGGAGTGATAAGCGGTTTCGACAGTACGACCGAAAGTGCTGTTACCAAGCTCATGTTCCTTTTCGGCCACGGCTTGACGCCGGAAGAGGTGAAGGACCACATGAACTGTTCGCTGATCGGGGAGGTGACGATCCCCGACTCATTTCGCCCGTAATTCCTCTTAAGGACTGAATTGGAAATTAAAATGAAACTATCATTTCTGAGTTTAGCAAGTGGAAGCAGTGGAAACTGCTATTATCTGGGAACGCCCGAATTCGGCGTGTTGATTGATGCAGGTATCGGTATTCGTACCATAAAGAAGGTGTTGAAAGATAAAGCGATCGATTTCTCCAAAATTGTTGCAGTCCTGATCACGCACGATCATGCCGATCATATCAAGACTGTAGGTTGTCTGGGAGAGAAACATTGTATTCCTGTTTATACGACAGAGGCCGTCCACCGAGGAATCAGCAAGAGTCGCTACGTGGAGGAAACGCTTGTCAGTTCGCGTAAGGTGATAGAAAAGGAAGTGCCTTTTATGATCCGCGATTTCCGCATTACTGCTTTCGAAGTCCCGCATGATAGTACCGATAATGTGGGTTATTATATCGAATATGGAGATCATAAGTTTACGTTGGCAACGGATGTCGGCCATATTACCGAAACGGTAAGTAAATACATGGGCATGGCGAACCACCTGATCATAGAAGCCAATTATGACGAGGAGATGTTGCAATTCGGCACGTATCCTGCTTTTCTGAAGGAACGCGTAGCCAGCCCGACCGGACATTTGAGCAACCGTGAAGCTGCCGAATTCCTCGCAACTCATTATGATCCCAAATTAAAAGATATCTGGTTGTGTCACCTGAGCCGTGACAATAACCATCCCGAACTTGCTTATAAGACAGTCGATTTCCGCCTGTTTCAAGAAGGGGTACGGGTTGGAAAGGATGTTTCCCTGCATGCTCTGAAACGGACTACACCGTCTGATATATTTGAATTTGATTAAAATTTTGTGTAAAAAACGCGGAAAAAGTTTGCGAAGAAAAATTAAACTCTTATCTTTGCACCCGCAATCGAGAAACAACGATAGCATGAATGACTTGGTAGCTCAGTTGGTAGAGCAAATGACTCTTAATCATTGGGTCGAGGGTTCGAGCCCCTCCCAGGTCACTCAATAGAAACAAAATCGACAAATATCGACTTGGTAGCTCAGTTGGTAGAGCAAATGACTCTTAATCATTGGGTCGAGGGTTCGAGCCCCTCCCAGGTCACTCAATAGAAACAAAATCGACAAATATCGACTTGGTAGCTCAGTTGGTAGAGCAAATGACTCTTAATCATTGGGTCGAGGGTT
>ENA-ORTW01002214-ORTW01002214.1-human-gut-metagenome-genome-assembly--contig:-NODE-2214-length-18602-cov-9.421038_pt1 | contig 18602 bp, 10 predicted proteins | sample MGYA00242072_ERZ509193 | MGnify/ENA primary metagenome ERZ509193 (study PRJEB26280, sample SAMEA2338813) | human gut metagenome | biome: human gut; feature: human-associated habitat; material: faeces... | reverse complement strand
AATAGAGGCAGTTGCGCCCGCTGTCTCGCACCGTGCATTTGACCAGCGCGAGATAGAGCCGCGTACTTCTCCATCTTGTCTTGCGGCAAGGACGCCAAGTTCTCGCCGTCAGTTCCTACGACATAGAAATCGCCAACCAGCACGTCCTGTCCGAACCGACGATCAGGCTCAAAGTCAATGAGCTTACCTTCATCGTTCAGGAGCAGGTCTACGCCTTCTTCCACGCCGACCAACTGGATCAGGTGATGGTAGTCCTTCACTCCGCTGCTCACGGCTTCTTGCAGAGCCGACAACTCATTTTTCAGGGTGTCTACTTCCGGTTTCTTATGAGGGCTGACCTTGAGCACAGTGATTTCCTTCTCTTTGCACATAAACCATACCTCCGCTTTCAAAATTGGGATGGCATCGTACACGAGATTTTCTTGAATTGCAAGCCTTTCTTTGCTCAAAATTCTTGCAGAAGCGGTGCCTTGGTTATTGACTATTTTCCCTTAAAATGCCTTTGCCAGTCGTTGAAAATTTCACCCCTATCACTTTCCACAGGTTTTCGCGGCAAATACCGTGGGCACCCCTTAAAATTGCAAATAAACACTCTTTTCCAATCACCAATACCACAGTTACTTTAAGCCTCAATGTGTATAAAAAATAAGATGACCATTCGCCCTTTTGTTTTAGGGTTTGTTTTGCTCATCTCTAAGAAAATAAGGGTTGAGATCATGCGGAGAGGGGGATTTATCATGAACGATATTCTAAAGCGGTTTTGTTGGTTGGACGACAAAATGACCGCCGGTATCGTCCGGCGGTCATTTTATCGTCTTGGCGTTATCTCGGCCTTCTGCGATCGTGCTCGGCATAGTAGCTCCGCTTGTTTTTCAGCATATTTTCGTCCGCTTCGCGGACAAGATCTCCCAATCCGGCTGACGCCCTTTGCGCGGCAATGCCGTAGGAAATGCTGTAGTCCTGTGCGGCAAGCGCCGATGATACCGCCTGCATACGCGCTTCACATACGGCTGCATCTGCCTTTGAAAAGACGACGAACTCGTCGCCGCCGACGCGGTAGAGATCGTCCCTCGGAAACTGCTCCCGCAGACGCTCTGCGACCGCGCGCAGCAGCTGATCGCCCGCCTCGTGACCGCGCTCGTTGTTGATCTCGTGCAGGCCGTTCGCGTCGATATAAATGCAGGCGGCCGGAGCGATGACGCGCTGGTCGCTCTTGCGCAGACACTTCTCATAGGCGACACGGTTCATCAGGCCCGTGCCCTGGTCCGTAATGCTCATACGGTAAACGCCGCGTCGCGCCGAGGCGAGATACCAGACCATAAAGCCAAGATAGCTCAGCAGCAGCGCGGTGACAATGATCGCCATCATCGAAAGTGTCTGCACCACGTCGCGCGTGCCCGCCAGCGCCTCAGCCTCGCTCACGCCGAGCACAACGCTCCAGTTGTTGATGCCGACCGGCTCGTAGTGCAGGTAGACCGTCAGCCCCGTGGAGCGGGATACGGTGCACATATCGCCGCCGATGCCGTTGGGGATTTTTTTCATCGCCTCCTCGTAGGTGTAGCCCTTGAGCATTTTGCGGCCACGCAGCTCCGAGATGTTGCCGAGCGAGTCATGCCAGGTATCCAGCAGGATGTCGCCGTTGTTGCCGTCCACAAGAAGGAGGAAGGCATTGCCGTTGTAGAGGTCGATCTGATAGTTTCGGGAAAGCTCCTGCAGGAGGACAACGCCGTAGAGGATGGCGATGGTCTCGCCGTCGCGCACCACCGGCACGACGTTGCGCACCACCAGCTTTTCCGGCGCAAAGTAGCTTGTCACGCGGTCTGAGATGTACGCGCCCCGCGCCGCCTCTGTTTCAAAATCGAATGTGTCGGAAACGTCGTAGCGGGTGCCGTCGGTCAGCAGCAGCGTGCCGTCGGGCCGCAGCAGCGCGACGGTGGAGACAAAGGTCTCACTGAGGCTGAAGGATTTCATGATGCGCAGCACCGCGTCATTGTCACGCTCGTCATGCCCCGCGATCAGCTCCGCCATGGCGGAGAGGATGGTCTGGTCCGCGTTCGCCGCGTCGGCAAGATCCTTTGCGATCTGGCGCGTCGCGGTAGCCAATTCGTCAAAGGAGCGCTGTGTGATCTCACGATTCGCCCGCCGGACGAGGAAAAAGACCGAACAGAAGAGCAGCACGCCGGTCAGGAGCGTGACCGCCACCATCATGCCTACTCGTTTTTTGTTGACCATGTTCATTTCTCCTTTATCCTTCCTCCCTGTCGCGCGCCGCCAGGCTGCGCAGGAAGGATTCCGCTTCGCGCCCGGGCAGGACGCGCGAGAAATAAAAGCCCTGAATGAAGTCGCAGCCCGCCGCAAGCACGGCGTCGCACGTTGCCTTGTCCTCCACGCCCTCGCACAGCACGCGGATGCCCATGTCGTGCGAAAGACGGATCATGCCCTCCAGCAGCGCGCGGGCACGCGGCAAGGCGGACTCGATCACGATGCTGCGGTCGATCTTCACGCCGTCGATTGGGTAGGTGCTCAGGTCGGAGAGCGAGGAATAGCCCGCGCCGATATCGTCCAGCACGATGCGAAGCCCCATCGCGTGCAGCCCCTCGATCGTCCGCAGCGCCGTCTCGCGGTCGTGCGCGTAGGAGTCCTCCGTCAGCTCCACCACAAGGCAGTCGCGCGTAAAGTCGTACTGCTCGACGATCTCGCGCACGCGCGCGAGGATCTTTTCGTCTGCGATGGACTGGCGCGTGAAGTTGCACGAGAGCCACAGCGTCCCGCGCCCCTCCCGCTTCCACGTCTGGAGCTGCACGCACGCGCAGCGGAGCATATAGAGATCCAGCTCGGTGATCGTGCCGGCGCGGATCATCAGGTCAATGTATTTTGAGGGCTTGAGCAGTCCCTCCTCCGGATTTTGCCAGCGCGAGACGGCCTCCGCGCCGACGACCGTGCCGGCGCGATCGACGACGAACTGGAGGTACGGCTCAAATTCGCCCTTTTCCACCGCCTTGCTCATGCTGCCGCGCAGACGCTCGAGCTGCTCGCTCTCGTCGATCATGCCGCGCGTGCTGAACGCGCAGGGCGTTTCCGTGCGGAACGCGTGGGCACAGCCCTGGCGCGCGTTGTAGAGCGCAGCCTCGGCGCCGCAGTCGGGGTTTTCCGACAGCGAGCAGATGCCCGCGCGGAACGCGCCGGCATATTCGGCGCGGAAGCCCGCAAGGTAGCCGTCCAGCCCGCGGATAAGCCCCTCGGCGCGCTGCTGTGCCGCCTCGCGGCTGCCGCACTGACACACGAGCGCGAACATCCCGCGCCCCACGCAGGCGAGGTATTCCTCGCGTCCGCAGTCAAGGCGCAGATACTCCGCCGCGCGGGAGAAGATCTCCTCGCGCTCCGCCTCGCCAAAGCGCCGTTCGAGCGAGGGCATATCGCAGCCGATGCAGAAGACATAGACGATGCTTCTGAGCGGGGCTGGGATGAGCGTTTCCATGCAGTTCAGATAATACCCGTCGTTGCCGATGCCGTAGCGCGGGTCGATGAGGGCGTTGGCCTTTTGCTCGGCACGCTTTTTTCGCGCAAAGACTATCAGCGCGACCGCCGCGGCAAGCATCGCCGCGATCAATGCGGCGAGCGTAATGAGCCACCTGGTACGGTAGGCTTCCGCGCCGCTGCTATTCATATAGTCTGCCAGGACGCCGATGCTCTCCGCGCCGGAGAGGTCCTCCAGCGCTTGTGCAAGCGCGCCGGCCAGTTCCGGCGTGAGTGCGTTGGTAAAGCCAACATATATCGCGCGCTCTGCGCCGTCATGTTCTATCGTGCAGAGCAGCACTTGACGGCGCATCGCGCCGCTGTCGACCGTGCCGGAGGGATAGGCGGAAATAATGTCCGCCTGCCGGTTTGCGGTCTGCTGCGCCTGCGTTGTGTTCTTGCTGTACGGAAGATAGACAAGATCGTACCCTGTCTGCTCACTCAGGCGCTCGTACAGCTCCGGCAGCAATCCGACATAGCATTCTCTGCCGCGGTCATAGGACTCGATGGGATAGAGATCGGCGTTTCCCGAAATCAGAAGCGTCTCCCTCGCGCTTGCATCCTGCATACAGCACAGCAGCGCTCCGATCATCAGCACGGCGCAGAGCGTGATTTCCAAGAGCTTTTTTCGGCGCACAGGCGACACCCCCCTTTATTTCAAATCGATCTTGCGGCGCTCGATGCGCCCCCAGCTGAGTTTTTTCTTCCTATAGCCGATAAAGGCCGTGCAGCGTACCCATGCGAGAATAAAGCGCAGGAACACCAGCTCAAAGAGACACAGACACACCGCCTTCACCCCATCCCGGAACGACACGCTCAGATCCGCCGTATAGATGCGCGAGAAAAAGGCGGTAAGCGTCAGGACCCCGCCGAAGACGGCGTAGATGAGGAAGAAGAGCAGCATGAACGGCACGTTGATGAGGTCGCACCACCATGCGAGCACCATCGTGAACACGCCGAAGACCTCGATAAACGGCGAGAGCAGCTCATAGATGAGGAAATAGAGATAGGATACAAAGCTCACCGCGCCGAACCTGTGATTGGAAAACATGACGCGATGCTTGTACATACTCTGGAACAGGCCCAGATGCCAGCGCTTGCGCTGCTTGCACAGATCGCGCAGCCGCTCGGGCACCTGCGTCCAGCAGATGGCGTCGGTGGCGTAGCGGATGGCATAGTCGATGCCGTTGATTGTGCAGTATTCGTGCAGCTTGACCACCAGCTCCATATCCTCGCCCATGGTCTTGTTGTCGTAGCCGCCCACGGCGATGACCGTGTCCTTTTTGAACAGTCCGAACGCGCCGGAAATGATGAGCGAGCCGTTGAAGCGGTCAAAGAGGATGCGCGAGGCGAGGAAGGAGCGGTCGTACTCCAGCACCTGCATGAAAGCGAGGATGCTGCGCGGCAGGCGGTAGCGTTTGACGCGCCCGTTTTCCAGCTCAACATCGTTGGAGATGCGGACGATGCCGCCCACCGCCACCACCTTGCCGTCCTCCAGCACCGGCTGGGCGATGCGGCGCAGAGAGTCGTATTGCAGCACGGAGTCCGCGTCCATGCAGATAAAGTACGGGAAATTTGCGGCGTTGATGCCCATGTTCAGCGCGTCTGCCTTGCCGCCGTTCTTTTTTCGGATGAGCGTCACCGGTACCTTCTGTGCGCGTGTCTCATAGACGTATTCCTCGCGCTGACAGTTGATCTGCCGGCGAATGGGCCGGTGAACAAGGTGCATATCAAATGTCTCGGCCAACACCTCCGAGGTGCGGTCCTTCGATCCGTCGTCCACCACGATGATCTCATAGGCGCGGTATTCCAGCGTCAGCAGCGAGCGCACGGTGTCTGCCACGGTGACCTCCTCATTGTAGGCGGGAACGATGATACTGATGGGCAGGTAGTAATCCGAGGGCAGAATGCTTTTGAACATTTCCTGCCGGCGGTGCTTGTACAGCTCAAGTGAGCCGACGACGACCGACAGAAACAGAAAGGTCGAGTAGCCGATCAGATAAGCGATAAAGAAATAGCCCACCCACTCAAGAAACAGCTTTATACCGTCGTACATACTGCGTCCTCCTTTCGCTCCTCCAGCTCCCGCACATCAAAGCGATAGCGCAGGATCTCGGAGGCGTAGCGGTCGTGCCCCTCGATCACGTCGATCAGATCGCGGTAGCCGAAGCCGAGCTGCTCCAGACTTTTTGACGCGTTGAAGCGGATATACCAGTTGGGATGATAGAGGTTCCTCTCCAGCACCGCCGCAGTCTCCGCCCCGGGATAGCTCGCCAGCACCGACGAGGCGATGGCTGCATACTCCCAGCGCGCGTTTTTCGAGGGCGTCGCATAGCGCAGCAGATCGGCGTAGGCGGGCGGATAGGGATAGCGGCCAAGATAGCGCAGACAGGCAAAGCGCACCTCGTCGTCCTGCGCGGGATCGTTGAGGAGCGCGTGTATTTTCTCGCAGTATGCGCCGGAGGAAAAGCGGAAATAGTTGAGCAGCGTCACCTGCATCCACGGCTGAAACGCATCAAACTCCTCCCAAAGCGCGTCGGCAAGCTCCCATGTGTCGCCCGTGTAGTTCAGCAAGCCGTCGGAGAGGAGCTTGCTGTGATAATAGAGGCTGCTTGCGTCGATGATCCGCAGCGCACGCACAAGGACGGCGGGATCGCCCGCCGTGTAGAGCGCCTGCATGGCATTCTCGCGGCAGTAGATGCTCGATTCATGCAACAGGTCGAGCAGCATCGTTTTCAGCGCCTCGTTCTCCTGCCCGTCGAGAAGCCGGTATTTCCGGATGATATACGGAAAATACGCCGCCTCGATCTCATCGCGGCGGCAGTAATCCTCTGCCAGCGTGATCATCACACCGTTAAGCGCCGTCAGATAGGAGCGGGTCAGCTCTGGCCGCCTCACGCACAGGCACTCCAGCGCGGCGTCAAAGGCCGCCATGCCGTTCACGCGGCGCAGTCTGCGCTCCATGAAGCGCAGATGCCTCTCGCTGACCGTTCCGGTCTCCGCGAGACGGTCAAGCTCCTGCGAGACCGTCAGCTCAAGGCGGATGCCGTCGCGGAAGGACCGATGCTCCCTGCGCTGCGAAAGGAGCGCCGTTACAATGTTAAAGAGGATCATGCCGGCGCAGATGCCGAGATAGACGTAGATCAGGATTTGAACAAACACCGGCGTTCTTCCTTTCTCGTGTATTTTACTGCCAGAGCTTTTGCAGAATGTAGTACGAGGGCTTGAGCCGCTCGTGATAGCTGACCGTATTGCCCCAGCCCTTGAGCGCCGCGGGATAGAGCGGCGTGCGCTCCTGCGCCGCGCCGTCGGTAAGACCAAGGTACATCGTGTCGATGGTGATGTAGTCCACACCGTAGTTTTCATAGTAATCGTCGTGGATGGTCATGCGCGAGGGGTCTGAAAAGTTCAGAAGCTGCCAGGGGAGCTTCAGCTCCACATAGTCGCCCGCGAAGATGAAGTCCGCGAGGGAATCGTAGTCCGGCGCGGCGGGGTTCGCGTTGCCGTAGGCAAGATCGCCCGTCTCGTAGGTCTCAGAGCTTGCCTGCCAGTTGCCCGTGAGCAGCGGCGTCGCCGTCTGGAGCATCAATTCGATGGGCTTGAAGAGCGGCGTGTCCGCGTCGGGCGGGTCAAGGTAGGCGTCCGCGTCGTGCGTTTCGTGGTAGAACATGGCGCGCAGCACCTCGTAGCGCTCCTGCACCAGGAGGCGGCTGTTGTCCCTGCCGTCGATGGCGAGGACGAAGTCCACCGGGTCCTCAAAGCGCAGGCCGAAGTTTTCGCAGTAGGTGCTGCCCGTCTTGGGCGTGGTGTCGATGGGGATGTAGAGCGTTTTCTGTCCGTTCGCAAAGCCCTTTTCATAGGCAAGCAGATAGATGAACTTCTCGTCGTATTTCATCGAAAGGGCGCGCGTGCCGGTATCGAAGAGTTTATCCTCCTCCGTCCACTCCGAGAGGTCGCCGTCCGCATAGCAGACGCTTTCCTCCTCGCCGGGGTCGAAGGAGAGCAGACCGAAATACTGCTCGTTGGTCTGGTAGTCACTCCAGTAGGGCGTGCGCTGCAGGTTCACCGCGTGCATGGTGTTCCAGGTGCGCTTGAACCACTCGTCCTGCCAGGTAAAGACGCAGCCGCCCGCGCAGTTTGCCGCGGTGATGTCGCGCCAGCAGTCCACGAGCGCCTGCCCCTGCTCCTGCTCGGACATATGGCCCTGATTGCGTCCGGTGTTCCGGTCGATCTGCGCCATGCCGCGCCCGGTGGAAACGCCGAACTCGGAGATGACGACGGGCATCGTGTGATGCCGCCGCAGGGCGCGCAGATAGGCAAGGTAGGTGTTCGCCGCGCCGGTCTCATCGTAGAAGTCCGATCGGCGCAGCACGGAACCGATGGGCGTGCCGGGACCGGTCTCCGCACGGGAGATGACGGCCTTGCCGTCCCAGATAGGCGTGCGGTCCATCGCCGCGGGGTTGAGGATATAGTTGAGATAGTCGGGATAGTAGGGATACACATGGTAGGAGGCAAACTGACCGGCGAGGAAGGCATCCTCCGTGCGGATGTGCTCCACGTCCACCTGCGCGCACTTCATAAAGAAAGTCGTAATATCCTCCGGGTAGAGGAAGGGGTCGGTGGTCGGCCAATTGGAAAACGCCACAAGGCGCTGGGTCTTGTAGCGGCGGCTTTCATATGAGACGATCCGATCGCCCACCTGCGCGAGCATGGATTCAAAGGCGGAGGCGTCCTCCGTCGCGGAGAGGTACGTTCCCTGATAGGGCGGCAGATCGGGGTATTTGTGGTTGGTGTAGGTGACGGTCACATCCTCCCACTCCACACCGAGAATATAGCCGATGACCCAGCGGGAAACATCCTTATTGTAAAAGCCCGATCCCGTGCCCCGCCCGAGCGAGATCTTCTTGTTGCCGTGCAGAACGTCGACCAGTGTGCGCCCGTCCCTGACGAAGGTCTCAAGAAAGTCCTTGTCATAGGCGTCGCGGTGGGAGTTTTGGATATAGTCGTTCACCCATACGCCGTGGATGAGCCAGAGCGGTTCCTCGTTCGCCTCCTCGCGCGCGGTGTTGTACTCGTAGAAGGCGTTGTAGAAGTCGTCGTGGAGCGTAATGTAGACGCGCACGGTGTTCGCGCCCATTTCCTGCATCTGGGCAAACCAGCGCAGATAGGTCTCCTTGCTGACGGCGTAGTCCGTCGCCCACTCGCCCGGGACGCCCACGCCGAGGTTCACGCCCTTGACGGTGAACTCCTCCGGTCCCGCGCCGCGGTCCATATAAAGGTGCTGCGCGTCGGTGGACATGAAAGCGCTGACCGGCGCGTCCGGCTGAAGGTCGATGTACCAGCCGAGGTAGTAGCGCGCGGTGTCGTAGGCGAGATAGCCTAAGATCAGGGCGGTGAGCACGATGAGAAATCTTTTCAAGCCGCCGCCCTCCTTTCTCGATGGTGTGGTGGCTCAGTGGTTGAATTTCTTGTTTTTGGATTCGTGGCTGTACTGGCGAAGAATGTCGATATTCTCGTCCATCCACGCGCCGCGCTCGATGCAAAAGCGCTTCATCTGCGCGACGGCAGCCGCGTGTGAGTGCGGGTTGCGCCACGTGGGGGAGAGCATATCCTTTTCGAGCGTGTAGCCCCAGACGGAGAAGTTGCGCTCGACGGCATCGCCGAGCCACGCGGTAACGTCGTCTATGTAGGCGCAGAGATACTCGTCGCTGAGGATGCCCTGACGCAGCTCGCGGTAGCGGTCGATGACGGCGTTTATGAACTTCTCGTCTTTGCTGAGCATATAGTACCAGACATTGTATTGCAGCTCAAAATGCTGCGGCTCTGCGACCGGATGACTGTAGTTGTCACAGGCGGAATTGAAGTCCCAGATGCACATTTTGTATTTGCCGCGCACATCCCTGTAGATATAGGTGGAAAGCCAGCCCGCATCATAGTTGCAGGTAAACTCGTTGAGGATAAAGTAGTCCACGAAAGAGCTCATGTCCGCCTGCTCCCACCATGCATAGGGCTCGGTATCATAGTCATAGGAGTAGAGTGTCTTTTCAAAGTCGGAGAAATCCTGTGCGATCCACGCCGCGCGCTCCGGCGTAAGCCATTTTGTTCCCGGATAGACGATGTCTATATCCTGCAGATTTCGCAGGGCGTATTGGGAGAAGGTCTCGATGTTTTTGACCTCGTTGCCGCTGCCGCGGTCAAGGCGCAGAGCATAGCTCGTCTGCACCGTGTCCTTCGACGGCTCCGTGAGCTTCAAGCGGGCATCCGCGCCGGAGCTGACAGTCTCCGTCATAACATAAAGCCCCTGATACACTCCGTTGAGCAGTACCTCGCAGAAGCGCACATTCGGCGCGTAGTCCATGATCTCGCCCGCAAGATTGTACCACATATAATTGCGGATGAGCGTCTTATCGAGGTACGGCCCATGCAGCGCCCACTCGTCGAAGGCATCCATCCCCAGCATGGCGACATCGCGCGAGGCCGCACCGTCGTCCGTCAGCGTCTTGACAAGATAGCTGTGCTTATCAAAATAGCGCGAGGAGTTGCCTCGCACTCGAATGTCAATGACGCTCTGAAGCGTCGGCGTGTCGGTGGGGTGATTGTTGCCCTCGGCATGATCCACCACCGAGACGGACGCGCGCAGCAGCGTACTGCCGTCTGCGGTCGTGGTGAAAGCATCGTCCTCACGGCCGCTGCCGCCGCTCTGGATGGGAACGCCGGGGATCTCCGCGCCGCCGGTGTCGATGAGCACGAGCGGCAGATGCGTGCAGAGCGTCTCGCCGTCATGCTCGGCGCAGGGCGTGTAGGCGGGGCGCTCAAGATGCTGATGATAGCGTGGGTGCTCATCGGTCAGCACGGCTGACAGGTTTGTTGCGGATAGGAGGAGCAGCAGCGCACAGGCCGCAAGAGCCATTCGCTTGTATTTCATGTTCGTCTCCGCTCCCCTCTTTCCGGTTTCTCAGTTCGACACCTCGTCGTTCTGCATGACAAGATTGACATAGTCGATGCTTCCCAGCGAATAGATGCTGCCGGGAATGTCCGGCGTTGTCTGCTCCGCGCGGCGCAGGAGCTTTTGCGTGATCTCGTAGATCAGTTCGACCGTATCCTCCGTCGTGTTTTCCACACGCAGCGTCGCTTTGGCGCGAAAGAGCTTGTAGACCTGCGCCTTGATCGGCTCCTGCTTGCTGCGGTGGGCGCGGATGATGAGCAGCATCCGGTTATCGCTCTTGATGCAGCCGAGCAGCAGGATCACCGCGAAGGTCACAGCGCTGCCGATGCAGGCCACGGCATAATCGCCCACGCCGCAGCAGATGCCGACAATGATGGACCAAAAAATATAAACCGTATCGCGCGAGTCCTTGATGGCGGTGCGGAAGCGGACGATGGACAGCGCGCCCACCATACCGAGAGACAGCGCAATGTTGTTGCCGATGACGGTCATGACCGTCCCCGTCAGCACCGCGAGAATGACGAGTGAGGCGTTGAACTTGCGGCTGTAGATCGTCCCGCGGTGGGAGATGGCGTAGGACAGGAAGATAAAAAAGCCCAGCACGGCGGCAAGGACGATATTGAGCAGAATATCCTCCCACGACATATCGCGGGGTGTGGTAAAAAGGTTCAGGATCTGTTGTCTCATGGTGTTTTCCTCCTATAGCCTCGTCTGACATCCGTTTTGGCGGGCAAGCACATATTTGCTGACAGAAAGCTCACTGCGATCCACGCTGTTGATCAGCTCGCGAAGATAATCGAGCAGAAAGCCGTTGTACTTGACCTCAAGCACCACGCAGTACGGATCGAGCACGGGGTTCATGTTCAGCCGCGGCGAAAAGAGGTCGAAGCAGCTCTCGACGGAAACAATGCGGCTGTCAAAGGTAATGCGTATTTTGTTCTCCTTGGCGATAAATGCCTTGCGGTCGTATTCTACGATCGTTTTGGGGCGATAGCACCGGCTGTGCATCAGCGCGTAGCACTCCGCGGCAAAAGACTCCGGATACCGAAGCAGCGGCGCGTAGTCGCCGCGCGTGAGCGCTTGGGCATCCTCCCGCGTCACGCGCAGAGAGCGCTTGAGCTGACTTGCGCCCTGCTTCTGTTTCATCTCCAGCATGGCGAAGTCTGCCGCCGGATCATAGCAGCGCAGGCGCAGCTTGCGCCGCAGCTCTACGCCCGCAGCCTTTTCGTGGAAGTCCCTGTCGTCGAGCGTATCGAAGTAAAGCGAGCGGACAGGGTAGCCGCTTATGCCGTTGTGCAGGTCCTCGTGCATGACCTGCGCGAGCCGATGGCAGGCTTGCAGCGCCTCCGGCAGCGAGATCAGATATTTCTTTTCCTCGCGGAACACGCGGTTCACCGATGCTCCCTCCTTTCGCAGAGAAAAAAACTGACCGCAGTCCTGCTAAGGCAATACCGCAGCTTTCACTGCGCGGTGTTTCCTTAAAAGAGTGCGGTCGGTCGATCATAGGGGCTCTCCCGCTCAGACATATGGCCCTGCAGCATAGTCTTTCGACGATTTTCTATCTTAAACGATTATACAGGGCTGCGCCGCATAAGTAAAGTCCTTTCTGGCATTTCCGGCATTTGGCGTGTGCCGTCGCTTGTGCGGCGGAAGTCCTCTCGTGCGCGGGAACCGGATGGGATCACCTCACGAAATAATTATAACACCGCCATGAGCAAAACGCAAGAAACGCAGTAATTGCAATGGTTTCCGGCCATGGCTGAAGCCGAAAATCACTCAAATGGTATAGAAAGCGGAGTCCCTTTTTGGTAAAATTGACTTGAGAGAAAACCAACCGGAAAGGGGCTGGCCGCTATCTACCGACAGGAAATCATTCAGGATGTGACATTGTTTACATCCCAAAGCGCCGCTGCGTTCTACGACAAGCTTTTCAGCAGCTTGGACTTCACGCTGCTCGGAGCGGCAACCGGGCGGCGCGGCTTCCCGAAGGAAGCCATGGTCTGTGCTTTTATCGTTATGAAATGTGAGGGCTTCGCGCAGATCACAGATTTGGCGGATTATCTGGACAACAACCGCATCATCGCCCATTATAGTAGGGTGGGCGGTTTATATATTTGGAGCTATGTCTCCTGCGGGTTCTGCTGTGTCTGTTGTGCTGCCTTCACTATGATCTCTGTGACCAGGGCTTCCAGCCTTCTGTACAGACATTTCATCAGCAATGCCAGCAGTGCCGCTGTCAGCATCAGAAAAATGTATGTTTACTCTCATTGAAGCAGCCGCGCACTGATCTCCTGCCCTCCATTTCCGACCGTAAGAGGGCTTCTCACCTATAGTGTCGTTCCATACCTCCCCAATTTGCCGAATCACTATCTCCTGTTGACTGCAAAACCACATCATTCTGAATTTGGAACATTTGGAACGCTGCGTTCTTTTTTATACTGATCCCTCATTCTGTAATACGTTCCCGCACCGATATTCATTTGCCTGCAAGCTGCGGAAATACTCAACTCATTTGCTTCTATTTTGGTCCGCAATTCCTCAAAAAGCTCTGTGTGACGCTCCCTCTGCGGGGCACTCTTGATCTTACGCCAATAACGGTAGTAGGTTGTCTTCCCAATGCTCATCTTCCGGCAGACCTCCGCTACGGTCATCTGTCGTCTCTCCACAAGGTCGAAGCACCGGTGCAGCCCCTCCATAAACCGAGACAGCCGCGCCGCATCTCCGGTGTCCCTGCTTGTCAACAGCGCAAGGTCGGAAAGCACCGCCTGCCAGTGACCTGCCGCCGTGTCAATCTTAGGAGACTTGCAGAGCAAAGTTGCCTGCTGTCGATAGAGGGCAAGTGCCATCTCCACAAACGCACCGGCTGTGCCGCCCAGCTCACCATCCATCTCCACGGTTACACTGTCGTCCGCTCTCACATACGCAAGCAGCTCCCGCAGGACGTTGCCGTCCCCATCGACCTCCGTGTAGACTCTGTCAAAACCCTCCGGCGCTGCGCCCTTTCCTCCGCGCCTGTAATAAAACCTCATGCTGCATCACCTCTGCACGGACTGTACCGCACAACCATGCCAAAGGCAATGCATCGCTTTCGTTGATGCCGCCGACCCTTCCAAGTGCCGCTTCCGCGTGCCATTCAGAGTGCCATTCCGAGTACCGGCGGCACACGGAATCTCTCCATGGCGCAGTTTTTCTCAACCTGCCCCGCAGAAGATGCAAAAAATCCGGTATCGCTCCAAACGGAACAATACCGGATTTTTGTCTGTTTTCAGCCAATGATGCCCGCAAAGGCAGTTACATCAAAGGTTTGCAAGTTTCGAGCCGCTTTGTGAACGCTCAAAAGATCGCTCACATTTCCTTGATGGCAGCCTGAGCGGCGGCGAGGCGGGCGATGGGGACACGGAACGGGCTGCAGGAGACATAGTCCAGGCCGACCTTGTGGCAGAACTCGACGGACGTGGGATCGCCGCCGTGCTCGCCGCAGATGCCGAGGTGGATGTGCGGGTTGGTCTCGCGGCCCATCTTGGCGGCCATGGAGACGAGCTTGCCGACGCCGGTCTGATCGAGACGGGCGAATGGATCGCTCTCGTAGATCTTCTTGTCGTAGTACGCGCCGAGGAACTTGCCGGCATCGTCACGGCTGAAGCCGAAGGTCATCTGGGTCAGGTCGTTCGTGCCGAAGGAGAAGAAGTCCGCTTCCTTGGCGATCTCGTCCGCGGTCAGAGCGGCGCGCGGGATCTCGATCATGGTGCCGACCTTGTACTTCATGGAGCTGCCGGCCTCGGCGATCAGCTTGTCAGCGACCTCGACGACGACGTCCTTGACGTACTTGAGCTCCTTGACCTCGCCGACGAGCGGGATCATGATCTCGGGGATGATGTTCCAGTCGGGATGCGCGGCATTGACGTTCAGCGCAGCCTTGATGACCGCACGGGTCTGCATGGCAGCGATCTCGGGGAACGTAACGGCCAGACGGCAGCCGCGGTGGCCCATCATGGGGTTGAACTCGTGCAGGGAGGCGATGATGTTCTTGATGTCCTGAACGCTCTTGCCCATGTCCTTGGCGAGCTGCTCGATGTCAGCTTCCTCGGTGGGAACGAACTCGTGCAGCGGGGGATCGAGGAAACGAACGGTCATCGGACGGCCCTCGAGCGCGATATACATGGCTTCAAAGTCGCCCTGCTGCATCGGCTCGAGCTTAGCGAGCGCCTTCTCGCGCTGCTCGACGGTGTCGGAGCAGATCATCTCGCGGATGGCGGGAATCCGGTCAGCCTCGAAGAACATGTGCTCGGTGCGGCAGAGGCCGATGCCCTCAGCGCCGAACTTCACGGCCTGCTCGGTGTCGTGCGGGTTATCGGCGTTCGTGCGGACGCCCAGACGGCGATACTTGTCGGCCCAAGCCATGACGCGGCCGAACTCGCCGCCGATGGTGGCGTCGACCGTGGGGATGATGCCGTCGTAGATGTTACCGGTGGAACCATCGATGGAGATGAAGTCACCCTCGTGATAGGTCTTGCCGGCGAGCTCGAACTTCTTATTCTCCTCGTCCATGTTGATCTCGCCGCAGCCGGAGACGCAGCACTTGCCCATGCCGCGCGCGACGACAGCCGCGTGGGAGGTCATACCGCCGCGGACGGTCAGGATGCCCTGGGAGGCCTTCATGCCCTCGATATCCTCCGGAGAGGTCTCGAGACGGACGAGAACGACCTTCTCGCCGCGCTCCTTCCACTCTTTGGCATCCTCAGCGGAGAAGACGATCTTGCCGCAGGCGGCGCCGGGGGAGGCGGGCAGAGCCTTGGCGATGGCGGGAGCCTTCTTGAGGACAGCCGCATCGAACTGGGGATGGAGCAGGGTGTCGAGGTTGCGCGGGTCGATCATGGAGACGGCCTTCTTCTCGTCGATCATGCCCTCGTCCACGAGGTCACAGGCGATCTTGAGAGCAGCCTGCGCGGTGCGCTTACCGCTGCGGCACTGGAGCATATAGAGCTTGCCGTTCTCGACGGTGAACTCCATGTCCTGCATGTCGCGGTAGTGATCCTCGAGCAGGTCGCAGACCTTGACGAAGTCGGCGTAAGCCTGGGGGAACTTCTCTTCCATCTGGGAGATGGGCATCGGGGTGCGGACGCCGGCGACGACGTCCTCTCCCTGAGCGTTGGTCAGGAACTCGCCCATGAGCTTCTTCTCGCCGGTGGCGGGGTCACGGGTGAAGGCGACGCCGGTACCGGAGTTGTCGTTCAGGTTGCCGAAGACCATCGGCATGACGTTGACGGCAGTGCCCCAGGAATAGGGGATGTCGTTGTCGCGGCGATAGACGTTCGCGCGCGGGTTGTCCCAGGAGCGGAACACGGCGCGGATGGCTTCGTACAGCTGGGTCTTGGGGTCGGAGGGGAAGTCCTCGCCGATCTGCTGCTTGTACTCGGCCTTGAACTGCTCGGCGAGTTCCTTGAGGTCGGCTGCGGTGAGCTCGATGTCGAGCTTGACGCCACGCTTTGCCTTCATCGCGTCGATGAGCTGCTCAAAGTACTTCTTGCCGACTTCCATAACGACGTCGGAGAACATCTGGATGAAGCGGCGATAGGAGTCGTAAACGAAACGCTCGAAGTTGGGGTCGGGGTTGCCCGCGATCATGGCGGCGACGACGTCGTCGTTGAGACCGAGGTTCAGGATGGTATCCATCATGCCGGGCATGGAAGCGCGCGCGCCGGAACGGACGGAGACGAGCAGGGGGTTCTTCAGATCGCCGAACTTCTTGCCGTTCATCTCTTCCATCTTCGCGACGTATTCCATGATCTCTGCCATGATCTCGTCGTTGATCTTGCGGCCGTCCTCGTAATACTGGGTGCAGGCTTCGGTCGTGATGGTGAAGCCCTGGGGCACGGGCAGACCGATGTTGGTCATCTCGGCCAGGTTCGCGCCCTTGCCGCCCAGAAGCTCACGCATGGTAGCGTTGCCTTCCGAGAACAGGTAGACATACTTTTTGCTCATTGGTTTTCCTCCATTAAAAATGTATCGCTGTGTGATCATTATCAAGCCATATTATTATAGACAGAAAATCCTCGACTTTCAATAACAAGTTGTGAAATTTTTGTCGACTTTCCGCATTTTTTCTCCCACAAAACGCAATTTGGCGCAAAATCGTTCTGTTTTTCCGTCGCGGGGCGCGGATTTTCTTGCAAGCGCCGCACTTTTGCGATATACTATTTTTAGATTTGCGCTGAAAATGCGCGCAGAGTACAGAGCATGGAGCGGGCAATGGAGCTTTTGGATTTTGCAAAAACCGATACGGCGGCGCGTCTTCGCACCGCGGCAAAGCGCGGCGCACTGTCGCACGCGCTCATTTTCAGCGGCAGCGGCGACCACGTGAGCGCTGCGCGCTATGCCGCCGCGGCGATGGAGTGCACAGCGGAAAGCAAGCCCTGCCTCGCCTGCCCTGCCTGCCGCAAGGTGATGCAGGACATCCACCCCGACGTCACGTTCGTGCGCGACGCAGAGCACAAGGAGATCTCGATCGACACGGTGCGCGCGATGCGCGCCGACGCGTTCATCCGCCCGAACGAGGGCGCGCGCAAGGTCTACATTTTCGAGGACTGCACCATCCTGACGGAAAAGGACCAGAACGTGCTTTTGAAGCTCGTGGAGGAGGGGCCCGCTTACGCAGCGTTCTTCTTCTGCGCGGAAAATCCGGCGGTTCTGCTCCAGACCATCCGCTCGCGCTGCGTGGAGGTCAAGCTCTCCCCCACCGTCGAAGAGGGCGGTGCGCCCGATGAGCGCGCGCTTGAGCTCGCGCGGCTCATCGCCGAGGGGTCGCGCGCGTCCCGCGCGGCATTCCTCGCAAAGCTCGAAACGCAGAAGGTCACGCGCGACGACCTGTCCTCGCTTTTCGAGGGGACGCGGCTTCTGCTCTCGTCCGCCCTGCTGGGGCAGTACGGCGTGAGCGTACCGGAGAGGGATCTTCGCATCGCGCGGTCACTGGCTTCGCGCTTGACAAAAGCCAAATTACTCGGCACAATAGATTTATTGCAGGACTACCGCAATAAATGCACCTATAACGTCGGCGTCGGGCCCACGCTGGGCGGCTTCGCCGTTGAATTGGAGGAAACCCTTTGACAGAAGTGATCGGAGTCCGCTTCCGCGGCGGATGCAAGGAATATTATTTTGACCCGCACGGCATCACGGTCGAACCCAACCAGTTCGTCATCGTCGAGACCGCGCAGGGGCTCGAGTACGCCCAGTGCGTCTCGGGCAACCATGAGGTGGAGGACGATTCCGTCGTCCAACCGCTGCGCCCGCTCGTGCGCGTGGCGACGGAGAACGATGACCGCACCTACGCCTACAACAAAACGCGCGAAAAGAACGCCTTCGAGGTCTGCCAGAAGAAGATCGCCGAGCGCGGGCTCGACATGAAGCTCGTGCGCGTGGAGAGCAACTTCGACGGCAGCAAGATCATCTTTTTCTTCACGTCCGATGGGCGCGTGGACTTCCGCGAGCTCGTGCGCGACTTAGCCGGTGTGTTCCGTGCCCGCATCGAGCTGCGGCAGATCGGCGTGCGCGACGAGGCGAAGATGCTCGGCGGCCTCGGCATCTGCGGCCGGCCTTTCTGCTGCTCGCAGTTTTTGGACGACTTCGTCCCCGTTTCGATCAAGATGGCCAAGACGCAGAATCTGAGCCTGAACCCGACGAAGATCTCCGGCACGTGCGGCAGGCTCATGTGCTGCCTCAAATACGAGCAGAACGCCTACGAGGACGCGGTGCGCCGCTGCCCGAAGCAGGATTCGTTTGTTGCAACGCCCGACGGCCTTGGCAACGTGAGCTCGGTCGACATTCTGCGCGAGCAGGTGCTTGTGCGTCTCGACGGGCAGAACGAGAGCCCCAAGCGCTATCGCACCTGCGAAATTCATGTGCTGCGCAACGGCAAGGGCTCGCGCGACGGCATCGAGCTCCCCACGACGCTCCCCGAGCGCTATCAGGAGCAGCCGGAGGAGGAGCCGCAGCTGACGCTGAACTTCTTCTCATCTGCCAAGCCCATCGTGCCGCCCGAACAGTGGACGGCCCCCGTCGCAAAAGCGGACGCCCCCGCCGCTGACGAGGAGGAGACGGAAAAGCGCCGTTCCCGCCGCGGCGGCCGCGGGCATCGCGGCGGCAG
>ENA-ORTW01002187-ORTW01002187.1-human-gut-metagenome-genome-assembly--contig:-NODE-2187-length-18778-cov-3.309406_pt1 | contig 18778 bp, 13 predicted proteins | sample MGYA00242072_ERZ509193 | MGnify/ENA primary metagenome ERZ509193 (study PRJEB26280, sample SAMEA2338813) | human gut metagenome | biome: human gut; feature: human-associated habitat; material: faeces... | reverse complement strand
GGCTATTTTTAAGTCTCTCGTTTTATATTATAGGAGACATTATTTATGAGTAACGACGTGCTTGGGTTGTTGAAAATTCACTATAAAAAATAAATAATATATTATATGAGGAGTTATATTATGAAAGAAACTATTTTACTTTATAATTTAGATTCTGCTGCTATTCGAAATAAAATCAAGTTTTTATGTATACAAGGTGGTATTCATATTCGAGTTGTGGAAAAGAATCAGTATGATGTACCTATTGGAACGCTGGCTTTTGGAAAAAAAGAAGATATGGAACTATATCTTCGCTCTGAGAGTTCAGAAGAAAAGCCTTCTTTTAATGACCCAATGCTGGTGTTTGCCGGATTTACCGGACAGAAGCTTGACCAGTTTTTAAATGCGATGCGTAAGCAGAAGATTCCAAAAATTAATCTGAAGGCTATGCTGACAGAGCATAATGTGAAGTGGGATTCGATGACTTTACATGATGAATTAGCTAGGGAACATGAGGCTATGAATAAAAAATAGGAATTTGCCGGGGTGAGTAAACAGACGAACCCCCAGAGAAAATATACCCTATATCTGTGACTTTAGTCGCGGCGGTTTGAATATTCGCTTAAGTGCTCGTATCCAAACCTTGCTCCGAGGCCACAGATATAGGGTATATTTTCTCTGGGGGTTCTGGTTGTTTCAATCCGGCAAATTTATTAAAAGATTTGGGGAAGAAGACAGGAGAATGAGTCTGCCTGGGAAACTAAATTTCGAAGGATTGACACAAAAATCCATAAGAAAAAATTATTATTTTTACACATTAAAATAACAATATGAGTGTCGAACTCTTATGACTCAACTTTTTAAAAAGCCACAATCTTCTGGCGATTCCCCAAATCACTCCAACATGAAATAGTAATTCCATCTCCAGCAAAAACACAGCACCCAAAGAGAGCAGGTAGCCTATATTTGTGGCCTTAGAACGAGGATTGAATGCGAGCCCGGAGGCGAACATTCAACCCGCAGTGATAGAGTCACAAATATAGGCTACCTGCTCTCTTTGGGTGCGTCTTCTTGCCTGCGGCAATTATTATTTCACTGGCAAATTCCTATTTTTCTTCGTTATCTAATGCTGCAATTCCCGTTTCATTGGTTCGGATTCTCACAACATTTTCTACATCGTAAAGGAAAATCTTACCATCGCCGTACTCGCCAGTATAAAGTGCTTTCTTTGCGGCTTCTACGACTAATTCCGGTGGTACTGTAGATACGACAATGTCTACCTGAAGCTGTGGCAGAAGGTTCATATCAATCTTAACACCACGATACTGTCCAGTTTTTCCTTTCTGTGTTCCACAACCCATTACATGGGATACTGTCATACCTGTTACACCAATCTGGCTCATGGCATCTTTCAGAATGGCAAAACGGTCTTCTTTACACATAATTGTAAGTTTTGTATAACGTCCACCTGTTTCTTTTGCACCGCCGATGACTGGAGCGAGTTTCTTGTCTCTTAAGTCGGTTACATCGATTGTTTCTGTTGTTACACCGCCCATTGTTGTTGCGGAAATTGGAAGGAAGTCTGCGTATGCTGATGCAAGATCATGTTCTGCGATATCAAGTCCCATGATTTCTTCTTCTGCACTGACACGAAGTCCTATTGTATGTTTAAGAATTGTAAATACAATTGTCATTGCGACTGCTGTGTATGCTGCGATACATACAACACCGAGTACCTGTACTCCAAGCTGGTGGAATCCGCCGCCATAGAATACACCATTGTTATAATCGAAAAGTCCGACTGCTACTGTACCCCAAAGACCATTACATCCATGAACGGCTACAGCACCTACCGGGTCATCAATTTTTAATTTCTGGTCAATAAATTCTACAGCTATTACTACAATGATACCATCAACAAGTCCGATAATCGTTGCACCAAGGGCATCTACATTCGCACAGCCGGCTGTGATACCTACAAGACCTGCTAAAGAAGCATTCAGACACATGGAAACATCAGGTGCTCCATTTCTGATCCATGTAAACAGCATACAGGCAAAAGTTGCTACTGCCGGTGCGATAGTTGTTGTTCCAAGAATCTGTGCTAACTGTGTAGGATCCGATGCTGCTGCACCGTTGAATCCATACCATGCAAACCATAAGATAAAGCATCCAAGTGCGCCAAGTGTAAGGGAATGTCCCGGAAATGCATTTACAACAACTTTTCCATCTTTTCCTTTTGTATATTTACCAATACGAGGTCCAAGCATTGCGGCACCGATAACAGAAGCAATACCACCAACCATATGAATTACAGAAGAACCTGCAAAATCAACATAGCCTAATTTTGCGAGCCATCCTGCACTGTTCCATACCCATCCAGCTTCAATCGGGTATACGATTGCACTGATAACTGCGGAATAAATACAATATGTAGAGAACTTTGTTCTTTCTGCCATTGCTCCGGAAACGATTGTTGCTGCCGTTGCACAAAATACTAACTGGAAGAAGAAATTGGACCAGTCAAAGTTTGCGAAGTCTGTGAACATCTGATATTCCGGTCTTCCGATCAGTCCAAAGAAATAATTTTCACTGTTCATAATACCGTAACCAAGAACGAAGAATACGACCGTTCCAATACAGAAGTCCATCAGATTCTTCATAATGATATTTCCGGCATTTTTCGCTCTGGTGAAACCTGTTTCCACCATTGCAAAACCACACTGCATAAAAAATACTAATACTGCACCTAAAAGGTACCAAACACTCATATCCATACTTTTCACTCCTAACTTTTTTTGCAGGTCTTTCCTGCTTTTTCAAGAAAATGCTTTCTCACTCGCGAAGTGTTTTTATTTTATAAATTTCTATAAAATAAAAAATGGACGCCAAAACGATTATGTTTCAGCGCCCTTGCTTTTCATGCATTTATTTTTGCACTTTTTAACCAGTAAGTCAATGTCAGTTTTAACTTAACTTTTTTAGCTGTCCGGGTGAAATTTTATTATATTGTGACAGACAGATTGTATGGAAAAAAATAATGCTTAATTATCTTAAATTCTCTATCTTTTTTACTTAATTTTCTTAGTAGAATTTATTTTCTGCTTGTTGGCTCCAGAAGAAATATGTTCAATAGTCTTTGGGAGGGAGATGGGGAAGGGGACAGAAGGTCGTAGCTTATTCTGATACTGTCTTCGCGATGCTGTCAATGATAATAAGTTAAAGAAAGCTCCTAATCTTCTGGACGGTATACCTTTCGAGCAAGCAGGAGGCTTCTGATTTCTCCCCTTCTCTCTCCAAAGACTATTACATTCCTTCCTTCTGGAGCCAAAACACAGAAAAAAGAAACCATACCATATCCCAGATGCGGCTTCGGAGCGGGTTTAAGATGCGGATGAGCATCTTAAGCACAGCGACTACAGAGCAGATGGGATATGGTATGGTTTCTTTTTTCGTCTGTTTTCTCCAAACAAATGAAATAGTTAATTATTCTTTCTCCATCCCGCGGGATATTTATTTTTCAGATTATTGTTTACGAGTTTTCCAAATCCTAATGGATGTCCTGCCACCATGACCAGCTGCCAGCCTTTTCGTTTCTTTTCACCGGCGATCAAGTCGCTTACATCGAGGGTTTCTCCGCGAAGATAACGTGACAGGCGTTCATCGTCTGCCGGGAAGTCAAGTACCTGATCAAAGTCCTGTGCGTGGAGTGCCAGGGCAAATGGCTGGGATGGTTCAAATCTTTTCTTTTTAAATTCGCCCATGAAGAGTCCATTTCTAAGGAAATGTAATCCTCGTCCATCGTACTTTGGTGCTGGAAGATAGTACAGATTATCGCCTCGCACATCGATTCGCTTCTCATCATATGCAATATTTACATGGGAGAAAAAATCTTCTGCAGCTGCTTTTTGTTCTTTATTTAAGCCTTTGCACTTTTCCCACCAGATAGAACTTTGCGAGACTGTCTGTTGTACTTGCTGCTGTACACCGTTCTTTTTATGAAGAAGTGCCATAAAATGCCCCTCTCCGGACATCTTATGTGGCCAGATTCTGCGGCAAAGCTTACAGCTTTCATCGAAAACTTCTCCTCTGTAGGAGGTCAGTCCTTCTGCAAAGCCTTCATAATCTTCCATCGGAATAACTTCCATATCCGGGCGTTCCTTTAAAAGATGTGTGATCGTCTTTTCATTTTCCAATGGTGAAAATGTACATGTAGAATAAAACATTATGCCGCCTGGAAGCAGCATATCTGCCGCCTGTACAATGATTTCCCGCTGCAATTTTGAAAAATATTCCGGTCCTTTTTCCTGCCAGGAATCCACAACCGCCGGATTCTTTCGAAACATTCCTTCACCGGAACAAGGCGCATCCACCATAATCTTGTGGAAAAATTCCGGAAATCTCTCCGCAAGTACATGCGGTGGCTCATTCGTCACAAAACTATTAGAAATACCAAATAGCTCAAGATTACGAAGTAATGCTCTCGCTCTTGCTGTATTAATATCATTTGCCACCAGAAGGCCTTCTCCCTGTAAGGCTGCTCCAAGTTCCGTTGCCTTCCCTCCCGGTGCCGCACACAGATCAAGAACCCGCTCGCCCGGCTGTACTTTAAGTCTTGATGCCGGAGTCATCGCACTCGGTTCCTGTAAATAATAAAGTCCGGCACTGTAAAATGGGTGCTTTGCCGGCGCATCTTCTGCCTCATAAAAATATCCATTTGAAATCCACGGAACTTTTTTTAAATGAAAAGGAGCAATTCTTTCGAATTCCTCCAAGTTCATCTTTAAAGTATTCACCCGCAGACCATACTGTCTCTGTCCGTCAAATCCGGCAAGAAACGCTTCATAATCTTCTCCTAAAATCTCATTCATAGAATCAAGAAAAGACTGTGGTAAATCTGCCATCTAAAAATCTCCTTATTACTTAATTATAGATTATATGCAATTATTTTGAGAACACCAAAACATTCTCGAAATAATTCTGTATATTAATGAAAAGCCTGTCCTGCCTGTTGCGCACTGTCCGCACGCTGTTCTACTAGCGGACTCTTCTGAATCACATTACTGTTCTTCTGCTTCAATAATTCCTTAATAATCTCTTTTCTTGTAATGATCCCGATAAATACGTTACGCCCGTCCACAACCGGAACAAAGTTCTGATTAAGAATGTGCTTATCTAACTGTGCGATATCTGCATCAATACTTACTGCTTTATAATCCCAGCGAAGACGCATAGACTCCACATGAGACTTTCTCATCACTTCCATATCCATGTGATACTCTTCGATCAGATTCCAGAGAAAATCTCCTTCCGAAATCGTTCCGACATAATGTCCTTCCTTATCAATAACCGGAACCGCCTGATACCCATGCTTATGAATGAGGCGTAATGCCTGTGCTACAGTATCTTCCTGATGTATGTATGTTACTTCACTTTTAGGAATCAGATAAAATGATATATTCATATATAAATCGCTCCTTCTCGCTTTCGTTTCAATTTACATGAATCTCCTCCAATATATATACATCATAACATACCAAAAGGGATTTAGATAGCCTTTTGCAAAAGCTTCATAAAATCTTCATAAAAATGTAACTTGTGATTTGATGGGTTGAATAGACGAAAAAAGAATAAAGCCGATATCCCATCTGCTCTGTAGTCGCTGTATTTAAGATGCTCATCCGCATCTTAAACACGCTCCGAAGCCGCATCTGGGATATCGGCTTTATTCTTTTTTCTGTGTAATCCAATCCCTGAAAGGACTTGTGTTGTCTCCAAAAAATGTGAGAATGCAATCTATACGTTATAAATCACTCGAATATGAGTTTTAATTCGCCCAAAAACAGAAAAGCAGAAATTTACTATAAAAGAAAATGTGATGTCGGAGCAAGTAAAAATGCCGGTCAGGCATTTTCTACGAAGCGACTATCTTCACATTTTCTTTTATAGTAAATTTCTGCTTTTCGTCTGTTTTGGTCTGTTTTCGTCTATTTTTCTAGCTTATGAATATTTTTTATAATTTCCCGGACTTTTGCGAGTAGTTCTTTTTTGAGTGTTCCTTCGGATTCAAATACAAATACCGGATTAGCTTCTGGTTTTATTTTCATTTTATTGCGATACTGCTTGAGGAAGTCATCGATTTCTTCTACGCGGACTTTGGCGCGTGGGTTCATGGTGAAGAGAATCTTGCTTCCTTTTTGTTCGATGGAAAGGAGCCATGCCTGATGTGCTTCTTCTCGAAGGAGTGCTACGTCCATAAGGCTGAGTAGTGGTTTTGGCGGGTCTCCGTAGCGATCGGTCAGTTCTTCGATCATATCCTCATATTCTTCTTCTGTTTCAATGGCTGCAATCCTTTTATACCAGGAAAGTTTTTCTGCTTCGCTTTTGATGTAAGTTTCCGGTATATAGGCATTGATGGACAGATCAATGGATGTGGTAAAGGTATCAACTTCTTGTTGTTCTCCTTTCATTGTTAAGACGGCTTCGTTTAACATTTTGCAGTAGAGATCGTATCCTACAGATTCCATATGACCGGATTGTTCTGCGCCAAGAAGGTTTCCGGCGCCGCGGATTTCAAGGTCGCGCATGGCAATTTTGAAGCCGCTTCCTAAGTCGGTGAATTCACGAATGGCTTTTAAGCGCTTTTCTGCTTCTTCTTTTAAAACGGAGTTCCTTCGATACATCAGGAAGGCGTAGGCGGTTCGGTTGGAACGACCGACACGACCTCTTAACTGGTAAAGCTGCGAGAGGCCGAATAACTGGGCATCCTGAATGATCATTGTGTTGACGTTTGGAATATCGAGTCCGGTTTCAATAATTGTTGTCGATACTAATACATCAATTTCTTTGTTGATAAAGCCGGTCATAATGCTTTCTAACTGACGTTCTCCCATCTGTCCATGTGCGTATTCTACAGTTGCATCGGGAAGCAGCTTTTGTAGCTGCGCTGCGACTTCATCTATGTTGTTGACTCGATTGTATACATAATATACCTGTCCGCCTCTGCCAAGCTCCCTCTCGATTGCCTCTCGAACAAGTTCTTCATTATATTCCATGACATAGGTCTGAATAGCCCGGCGGTCTACCGGAGGGACTTCGAGAACGCTCATATCGCGGATTCCGGCAAGGCTCATATGCAGGGTTCTTGGAATCGGGGTTGCAGATAATGCCAGTACATCTACGTCTTTTTTTAATTGTTTGATTTTTTCTAATTGTTCATTAGAAAGGTACCGCTGTGCCACCGTCGTTCCCTCACGGGATGCGCGGGAACCTGCCGGGATCCCCTTCAGGTATTTATCTGTCAATGCGCCCTGAGCGAGCGGGGAAAAGCAGATACATCCCACTCCGTTTTCATCAAGCGCGGAGAGAAGTCCGTCTTCCACCCAACGCTCCAGCATATTATAGCGCGGCTGGTGGATCAGGCACGGCGTTCCGTTCTCCTTTAAGATCCTGACCGCTTTTCTCGTTTCTTCCTCTTTATAATTGGAGAGTCCGACATAAAGCGCTTTTCCGCTGCGGACGATATCACTCAGTGCTCCCATCGTCTCCTCGATCGGTGTCTCCGGGTCCGGTCTGTGATGGTAGAAAATATCGACATAATCAAGCCCCAAGCGCTTCAAACTCTGGTCGAGGCTCGCCATCAAATACTTTCTGGAACCCCAGTTTCCGTAAGGTCCCGGCCACATATCATATCCGGCTTTTGTGGAGATCACAAGCTCATCCCGGTATGTACCAAGGCAGTCCTTTAATGCCTGTCCGAAATTTTTCTCCGCAAGGCCGTTTGCCGGATGTCCGTAGTTGTTCGCAAGATCAAAGTGTGTGATCCCGTGGTCGAATGCATGGCACAGGATCTCCTCCTGATCTGTAATCGTCTTTTCCAGTCCGAAATTCTGCCATAATCCCAGCGCGACCCGCGGAAGCTTTAAACCGCTTCTTCCACAGCGTTTATACTCCATAGTCTCATAACGATTCTCTGCTGCCTGATACATAGTTTCTGCCTCCCATATTTCCGCCTGTTGCAGTATTCCGCATTTATCCCGGCATAGTCCGCTATTTCCAGCCCTGATATTCTTTCCGGAATCACACTCCGACTGCGTCCCCAAGCACTTCACCGATCGGCCCGCTGATCACGAGATCCGCGCGGTTATCCATCGGTGTCACGGATTTATTGATGAGGACCAACTTATGTCCCCGGTAATAATCGATGAGCCCCGCTGCAGGATATACCGTGAGGGACGTCCCTCCGATGATCAGCACATCCGCATTCGCGATATATTTCACGGATTTTTCGATGGTCTCCTGATCCAGACCTTCCTCATAGAGGACTACATCCGGCTTGATCGTTCCGCCGCAGGTACATTTCGGGACTCCCGTAGAATTTAAGATCGCATCCAGCCCATAGAACTTTCCGCAGCGCGTACAGTAATTCCGAAGGACAGAACCGTGGAGCTCCAAAACCTCCCTGCTGCCCGCTTTCTGATGCAGTCCGTCGATATTCTGTGTTACGACCGCCTTTAATTTTCCCATTTTCTCTAACCTTGCAAGTGCCTTATGAGCTCTGTTCGGCTCCGCATTCGGAAACAGCATCTTGTTCCGGTAGAATCGGTAAAATTCCTCCGGCTTTCTCATATAGAAGGAATGGCTTAAGATCGTCTCCGGCGGATAATCATACTGCTGGTTGTACAGTCCGTCCGTACTCCTGAAATCCGGAATATGGCTCTCCGTGGACACGCCGGCACCGCCGAAAAATACGATATTGCTGCTCTCATCCAGCCACTTTTTTAATGTTTCCCGCTCTGTCATGACAGATCTCTCCTTTCTGTATTCAAGAACGTCTCGGCATTCTTGCTGCTCGCCACCTAAAGAGGTGGGAGTCATCTCATATCTGATATCATGCGCTTTTCTGCTTTGCTGTCAGCGGATCATGCACCGTTTGACCCTGATATCATTTACACAACTTCATCTAAGAACACTCCGCGAAACGGCTCAATATACTCCCCATACGGAATCTTCGCCACCTGCGCCGGTGTCCGGTACCCGAACAGCCACTCGGTAAGCTCCGAGATCGTCAGAACCTCCATTTTCCCCTTCGCGATAAACCGGGATTCCTGGATCATCCTCGAGCCTTCCTTTGTCAGTTGCCACAGCCATGCACCCTGATTCTGCGGTACGAAGAGATCGTTGATCCCGATCTCCACCGTCACTTCATCCTGCGGACAGTTCTCCGCCAGCCGGATCGTCTTTACGAACTCCGGCATGCAGACGATACGCGCCATGATCGCCGGCTTCCGTCCCGCCTCGCTCCGGTAATGTTCTCCGGTGTAGAGATAACGCATCTCCCGTTCCTTTAAGCCCCACTCACTCTGCATTCCGATAAACCAGTCATCGTCATAGAACAGTGTGCAGGTTCCATTTTCGCTGGCAAGCTCCTTCTCCATCCGCTGTAAATATGCCTCATCACGGATCGCGAAAACCTCATATTGTCTCTTTAACCAGGCAGTCTGCCACTCCGCCAGATCTGCGCCCAGCGTCTTCAGGTTGCATGGCTCTCTGTGGATATGGGGATTATATTTGAGAACCCAGCGCGGCTGATCATAAATATACCGGAAATCGTAGGGACGGTACAGGGACTCCCTTGCGGGCATCAGAAACGTAAACGGCATCTGCTCTTCCTGCATATCCCGCAGCATGGCTAATATGAGACTTCTCATGTATCCCTTGTGGCGCTCGGCAACCAGGGTGGAAACGCCGACGATATAATCGCATACGGCCTCACTTCCCCGCATATAGATCTTATAGGGATTCCGGTGGATCATGGACACGATCTCGCCATTCTCCTCCCGGACAAGTACCTTGTTGTCCTTCATTTTTTCCTTGAAATAATAATCGCAAAATTCCGTGGAATCTTCCGGGAACGCCTCTCTCCAGAGATCCAGGCATCTTCCCTTTTCTTCTGTCTCCAAATACCGTATCATACTTTACTCCGCGCTCTGTGCCTCAAAATCTAACTGTTTAATCCGATACTTTCTTGCGAAATCCATCGGCGCATAGGACATCTTTGCCTGACGAAGCCCCGGGAGTCCCATATCATCCTCACGGTTTACGATCTCCGCCTCCGGGAATTCATGGATCAGGAACTGTTGGTTGATCATCTGGTAAAGGCCTCGCATTTCCGGGTTCGCCTTTTCGATGTGGATGATCGCCATCTTTTCCTTACTATTATAGCTTCCGATGGAGAACGCCTCCAACCGGTCATCCACATAGATCCCTCCCATGCGGACTGACAGCATCGAGCAGTTCCTTAAGATCTCGTGGATTCCTTCCACTTCATAATCCAAGTGTCCCTCGACCTCCTGGCCTTTTCCCTCTCTCCATTGATCCAGAAACTTCCAGATCTCGCAGCCGTCCGAACAGCAGAGCGTCCGGTACTCATATCTTCCATCATATGCTTTCTTAAATGCGTTCAGGTTGTTTTTCTTCTTATGAAGTGCTTTTCCGGACAATGTCTTCAACGCCTCCGCACTGTAAAGGTAGTCCTTTGCATCCGGAAGCTCCGTTACGGAGTAGCGGTCCGCCGGAAGCTTTAAATAATCCACCGCCTCCTGGTCCGCCAGGTAGATCTCAAGCGGCAGATGAAGATTCTCGTTGAAATATTGTTCGATCTCTTTAAAGTAGTGGGGCATATCCTCGATGGCGCACACAGGAAGAGATGCGTACATCTTTCCTAAAATCTTCATAATCCAGAGAACTGCCTTGCCATCTCTCTCGCAGAAGTGGACATGATAATAATCCGCCCAGAGAAAATTGTCAAGCATCACACTGTCACATGTATTGTCGTGGCGTCTTCCATAATACTTACTGAGTTCCGCAAAATTCTCGGCGCCCAGCTTCTGAAAACCGAGGAAATGGGTGTCGAGCCTGCGTCGGCCGATCTTGTCGCCGCCCGGCTTGGGGATGTATCCCACGCCGAACCGCGCCAGCATCGGGCCGATCAGCATGACCGAACCCCTCAATCGCGTGCAGCGTTGGCGGTAATCGTCCGATTTGAGGTATTCGAAATCAATGTCGCGGGCGCAGAACGCGTAGGCGTCCTCCGCGAGCTGCTCCACCTCCACGCCCATGCAGCGGAGCAGTTCGATGAGCTGCATCACATCGAGAATCCGGGGGATGTTCCTGACGACGACCCGCTGGGGCGTCAGCAGCGTGGCGCAGAGTATCTGCAACGCTTCGTTTTTGGCTCCCTGGGGCGTGATTTCGCCCCGCAGTCGGTGGCCACCTTCGACTTTGAAAACTGCCATATGTGCTGTCGTGTGTTATCCGTCTGAAAAACAAACCGCTCCGGACCGGTCGGCGCTCATGCCGGCTTCCGGAGCCTCCTTTACTTTACAAAGGTAGAAAAAAGAACGGACGGAAACAAAACTGAATTGCATGCCGTCCGACAAAATTTCCGACCCCTGAAAGTGCCCTAACGGCGCCAAAGATAGTGGGATTCGGGGCTTTTTTCGGGGTTTTGGAAAATATTTTCGCGAAAAACTTTTGCGGATAACTTTTTTGTTGTACTTTTGCAATCCGTAAAAATGTCTGAAACAATAAAAACTATATAGCTATGGCAATGAAGAGAACATACCAGCCTTCGCGTCGCAAGCGTATCAACAAGCACGGTTTCCGCGCTCGTATGGCTACGGCTAACGGTCGCAAGGTGCTGGCTGCGCGCCGCGCAAAGGGCCGCAAGAAACTGACCGTATCGGACGAGTCGACGTTCAAGTACGCTTAATTTCCTGCAGGAAAGATTTAAGGTCGGCTTTTTGCCGGCCTTCTTTCGTTTAATGCCTGTTGTGCCGTTATGCTTTCGATCCGCCGGGCCTCCGAAGCCGATTGCGCGTTGATCCGCCGTCTGGCCGGGGAGGTCTTCCCCGCCACCTACCGCGAGATCCTCGCGCCCGCGCAGCTGGATTACATGATGGAGTGGATGTACTCCGAAGAGAGCCTGCAAGGACAGTTCCGTGCGGGGCATGTCTGGTTCATCGCCTCGTCCGACGGCGAGCCGTGCGGCTACGTTTCGGTCGAGCGGCAGGGCGGGGATCTGTTCCACCTCCAGAAAATCTACGTCCTGCCCCGTTTTCAGGGTCTCGGCGCCGGGGAGTTTCTGTTCCGCCGCGCCGTGGAATACATCCGCAGCGTGCATCCCGGACCCTGCATGATGGAACTCAACGTCAACCGCCGCAACCGCGCGCTGCATTTCTACGAACGGATGGGCATGCGCCGCCTGCGCGAGGGCGATTTTCCGATCGGCGACGGTTATTATATGAATGATTACATCATGGGGTTGGAGATCGTCTGACCCCGTTTTCGGTTTCCTGCTTATTCCTCCAGCACCCGTTTCACGCCGCGGTTTCCGACGACCGATATGCGGCTGCCTTCGATCAGTACGGCGCGGCCGCGGTTTTTCCGCCGGTTGAGTTCGTTCTGTACGTTGACCGCTATCACGCGGCCGTCGTGGAAGGTCGAAATGTCGGGAAAAATCGTGTGTCCGACCAGGAGCCGGTCGGCGTCGTAACGGCGCAGCAGCGCGTCGGTCTGTTCCGGCGTCAGCGGATCGTATTTTTCATCCGTGCAGACCATCCCGCGGTACCAGACCGGCCCGGCCGAGCGGTACAGGAATTCGAGCGTCGGGTCCTCCCTGCGCTCCTTCGAGGTCCGGTAAAGCCCTTCGCTCATCCGGGCGTTGAGCGTATCCATTTCCAGATCGCGTTCGAGCAGTCGGGCGCTCAATCCCGCGTGTACGAAGAGGTTGCGGCCGATGCGCAGCATCGTGTTGCGGGTCGCGAGCCAGCGGCCGAGTTCCGTGTCGGGCGAGAACAGTTGGCGGTAATTCTCCATGCCGAGCTGCCGCGCCGTTTCGAGGTACTTCCCGCGCGTGTAGCGCACGTCGCCGGCCAGCACCATTCCTTCGTGATTGCCCAACAGCAACACGGCGGCGCCTCCCGCGTCGGCGGCCTCCTGTTCGAGTTTGTACATCAGCCACAACAGCGGCAGCACGTCGTAGCCGCGGTCGAAAATGTCGCCGATCACCGCCAGCTGGTTGTTTCCGTAGCTCCACCGGCAGTCGCCGTCGATCACGCCGTGGGCCTGGAGGAGCGTCGCAAAACTCCGGAAATCGCCGTGAAGGTCGGACGTGACGAACAGTTTCGGGGCCTGCGGGAGTTCCCGGGGACCTCGCTCGACGGCGTGCGGCGTGACGCTGAAGAGGTATGCGCCCCGGCTCGAACGGACCTCGACCGGGCCGCCTCCGTAAGGCATCACGCGGACGCGCCCCCGCTTGTCGGCGGTCGCTGCATAGGCGCCCTTTTCCGCGTCGTAGACGATATAGGGTCCGTCGGCCGGGTGTTTCCGGCAGAGGTTGTATTTCGTCGGTTTCGGCTGTGCTGCGGCGTCCGCCGTCGGGAGGGTGCAGAGCGCTGCGGCCAGAAGCGCTCCGAACAGCAGGGTCAGGCGTTTCATCTTCCGGTGCGATTCGGGGGCGTTATTCGGCCTCCGTCTTGAACAGGTTCACTTCGCCCCGCTCGACCTTGCCGTGCATGTCGGCCAACTCTGCGATTACGGGGGATATGTATTCCAGCGTGTCCGTCACGGCCGATTTGTCGCCCTCGCCCTTGATGCGGTAGAGCATCGCGGCGTAGAGCGCGCGGAAGCAGAGTTCCGTGTCGTTCATCCCCGGGTTGCCCAGAACGCTCCGCAGGCGCGGCAGCTCGGGTTCGAGGCGGGCGTACGTCTGGCGGTAATGCGCGCCGACGGGGAGTTTCATCAGCTGGAGATGCAGGTCGTGCAGGTCCTGAATCAGGTGGAGCGTATGTTCCAGATGCCCTTTCTCCTCCTTGCCTTCCTGACGGAGCAGGTTCGCCAGATCCATGTACCAGAGCAGGAAGACGTGCTTCTGCTCCTCGCCGATGTCCTTGCGCGGGGCGATCAGCGTCGAGAAGATGGCCTCGGGGCTGAATTGCAGCGCCCGGAGCAGATCCTCCAGCTGCCAGAGGTAGAGAATGTATTCGGCGATGTTTTCGCGCCGTTTGGCTTTTGCAATGTCCATAGTTAGAATTCATAATTCACAATTCATAATTCACAATTGTTGAGTTTGCGGATGCTGATTATTTCAGCAAAGTAAAATTATGAATTGTGAATTTTGCATTATTTAATCCACGTTTTCGGCCCCGTGAGGTGCTTGAGGAAGTACTGCTGCGATTTGAGGAGGTTGCGCGACTGGAGCACCATGTTCTTGGTCTCGGTCAGGATCGTGAGGTACAGCATGCTCGCCTTGGTGTTCGAACGGGCCTCGTTGATGCGCGTAAGCTCGGATTTGATGGCTTCGGCGATCGACTCGAACAGCTGGTCGCGCATCGTCAGCACCGTTTCGATCTCCGAGAAGTCGCCTTCGCGCAGCATCAGGTTGATGTGGCGGTAGATCGACTCCACGTCGTCGTTGATCGACATCAGGTCGCGGGCCTGCTCCTTCGAAAGCCCCTCGTGGTTGTTGTCGATATGTTCGAACGCCGGGCGGGTGATGTGCATCAGCGCCTTGGTCATTTCGTTGAGGTAATCGACCACCTGCACGTAGTAGTGGGCCGTGTTGACGTCGCCGCCCTGGAGCTTCTTGAGCGTGGGGAGCAGCGAGTATTTCCGTTCGCGCGACTGGTAGAACAGGTCGTTCGACTCCTTGACCATGTCGCGCAGCACCTTGCGGTTCTCCTTGAAGACGGCGATCAGCGTGCGGTCGTAAATCTTCGTGGCGCATTCCATCGTGCGGCACACCTCGTCGCGCAGGTTGGCGATGATGTCCTCGTTGGTGTCTTCATGCTCCTTGACGATGGCGCTCTCCTTGTCCTTTTTCAGGAAATTGCTGTGGATGAGCATGTACCCGCACAACAGCGTGATGACGATGAAGGCCGGGGTCCCGCCGTAGATCAGCGCCAGCCCCACCACGAAGGCGATCAGGAATCCGCCCAGCGCGGTGATGAACCATCCGGCCACGACGGTCATAACGCCCGAAATGCGGTACACGGCGCTTTCGCGTCCCCACGCGCGGTCGGCGAGCGACGAACCCATCGCCACCATGAAGCAGACGTAGGTGGTCGACAGCGGGAGTTTGAGCGAGGTGGCCATGGCGATCAGCAGCGCCGAAGTGGTCAGGTTGACCGTGGCGCGGATCATGTCGTAGGGCGCGCCGCTGTGTTCCACGTCCTCGTATTCGAAACGGCGCGAAATGCTCTCCCGGAGGTGTTTCGGGACCACGCGCTCGATGCCTGCGCTGACGTTGAGGGCCGCGCGGACGATCGTCCGCGAGAAGACCGACGAGCCGTACTGCTGCTGGCCGGCGTCGTCCTGCGCCGAGAGCGAAAGCTCGGTTTCGGAGACGTGCATGGCCTTCTTCGAAGTCCACAGCGTGAGGATCATCAGGATGCCCGCCGTCAGCAGGATCAGAAAATTGGCCGGGACATTCTCGTTCAGCGCGCCCATGAGCATCTGCGTGTCGCCCGCTTCCCGGGCGATGGTGTAGGCGTCGAACCCGGCCACGGGCACGCCGATGAAGTTCACCAGGTCGTTGCCCGCGAAGGCGAGGGCCAGCGCGAAGGTTCCCGAAAGGATCGTGATGCGCAGGATGTTGACTTTGAAACGCTGGATGAAGAACAGCAGCAGCGAGCAGACCACCCAGCAGATGGCGATGGCCGAGGGCAGGTGGTTGTCGATCAGCTGGATGAAGGCATGGTCCGCGAGTATGGATTTGAGACCCTTGAAGACGGCGAAATAGACGATCGCCGTCAGCGAGGCCCCGCACCAGAGCGATCCGTAGCGGCGGAAAAGCGCCGTGTAGCGGAACGAAAAGATCATGCGCGAGACGTACATGACCAGCGTGCCGCAGGTGAAGGCGATCACCACCGACAGCAGGATGGCCGAAACGATACCCATGGCGCGCGAGGTGTTGATGTACTGCCCGAGCGAGGAGACGCCCTGCGCGGGGTCTCCGGCGATCTTGTAGATCGACACGGCGATGGCCGAACCCAGCAGGCAGAAGATGAGCGATACGGTGGTCGAGGTCGGGAGTCCCCACGAATTGTAGAGGTCCAGCAGGATGACGTTGGCGAACATGACGCCCAGGTAAAGCATCATCACTTCGTGGAAGGTGAACAGTCCGGGGTTGAACATGCCGCTGCGGGCGACCTCCATCATGCCGCTCGACGTGACCACGCCGATGATGATGCCGACGGACGCCACGGTGAGGATAATCTTCATCGAGGCGGCTTTGGAGCCGATAGCGGAGTTGAGAAAATTGACTGCGTCGTTCGTGACGCCGACGAAAAGACCTGAAACAGCGAGGATTCCCAGAATGCCGACAATGACGGTGTAGATTTCGCTCATGTTGGGGTTTTAGTGCAAATTGTGAACAAATTTACGCCATTTTTTCCGATGAAATGGTTATGACATGGATTGTTAACATTAATTTAACACAAGCTCTGGCTGCGGAATACTAAACGGCTGTCGGTGAACGTTGCACGAATACCAACCTCTCCGTCCATGAAACCTCTTCACCACCTTTGCGCAGGTTTTGCTCTGTTGCTGGCGTTCGGGGCCTGTTCTCGCGACCGTACCTATCCCGACTACTCCGTTTCTTCGGGCTTTATGCTCGATTCGCTCGACGCCTGCGATCCGCAGGTTATCGAAAATCTCGAAGTGCTTTGCCGGGTGTGGGGCTATGCCAAATACCACCATCCTGTTTTCGCTGATTCGACTTTCAACGTCGATTACGAATTGTTCTCACTCCTGCCGCAGGTGGCGCAAGCCGATCCTATGATCCGGAACAGGATACTCGCTGGTTGGATCGACGGATTGGGAGTTTATAACATGGCTCCGGAAAAATACGATTCGCTGCCTGCGAACAGGCTGAACGGTTACCGGACCGATTTGGGCTGGACACGCGATACGGTGATGCTGGGCAGCGTCCTTTCGCGGCGGCTGACGGATTTGCGTTATGCCGACCGAAGCTGCGGGAATCGGTATGCGACGAAGATGCGTTACGAAGAATATGGCTTCGAAACTCCGAATGCCGGTTTTAACAACGAAGAGCCGTATGCGAAGATGACCGATCCCGATTGCGGTTACCGGTTGCTTGCCGCCTTCCGGTTCTGGAATATGGTCGAATATTTCTTTCCCTGCAAGTTCTTGACCCACAAATCCTGGGCCGACGTGCTGCCTGAATACATTGGCCGTATGATCGCCCTGCCCGACGGGAGCTATCTGCGCACGATGTGGCGGATGATCGCGGAGATGAACGACAGCCACGCCGACTGGAATGCGGCGTGGCCGGTGTTCGGAGTCAACCGCGTGCCGTTGGAAACGGTCTATGCTGAAGGGAAAATAATCGTTGCAAAGCCCGATACGCAGACCGGAGCCGCTTTCCGCCCCGGCGACGAAATCGTTGCCGTGGACGGCCGTCCGGTGGCGTATTACAAAGAGCAGGTCCGTGCTTATGTGCCTTGTTCGAATGAAGCCCGTGTCTGCGACCGGACGGCCGATGTGATGCTGCGTACCGTGCGGAATACGAGTTTGCAAATCCGCTACCGGCGGGACGGCATCCTGTACGATACGCTGGTGGCGGCCAGCCGGTATCCTGCGAGTGATTCCCTTTGGAAATACAAGTCTGGCGACCTGGGCGGCGGCGTTGTCTATATTGATCCGGGAAGCTATACGGCGCAAGACGAGAAGCGGCTGGTGAAGCTGTTAGAACAGGGTAAAGGACTTATTGTCGATCTGCGGCACTATCCCCGCTCACGGGATTTTTTCCGGTTTATTAGTATGCAGGTTATCAGGAACGACAGCCTTTGGCGGAAACTGTGCCAGTGTTATACCTATCCGAACCTTTCGTTGCCGGGGACTTTCGCCTCTTCGGCCGATCCGGAAGCCGCGTGGTCCCGGCCTTACCGGAGTGCCTTGCCGATCGTCGTGCTGGTCAGCGGGTCCACCCAGAGTGCCGGGGAAACGCATGTCCAGTGGCTTCAGACGTGCTTCGATACGGTCGTGGTCGGCAGCCAGTCGGCAGGCGCCAACGGTAATATTTCATTCATCGACCTGCCGGGAGGTATCAAGACCGCTTTTTCGGGACTCGGCTGGTATTACAGCGACGGTGTAACCGTGCAGCGCACGGGCGTTCGGATCGACGTGCCGGTGCGCGTTACGGTCGAAGGGCTGAAAGCCGGACGTGACGAAATTCTTGAAAAAGCGATTAAGATCATCCGTACATGAGCGCACGACCCTGCGGGGGAGCGATAACCGATGATGACGAAAAAGGCAGCGAACCCGCGATAGGTTCGCTGCCTTTTTAGATGGGTCGAAGCGCAGTGCTGGATTCGAAGATGCCGACCTGCCGTCGCCCCTAAATTCCGGCCTTTGCCGGGTTATTCGTCGTCGGTGTCGGTGTAGGCCTTGAGCAGTTTTTCCTGCACGTCGGCGGGAACCTGCTCGTAGCTGCCGAATTTCATCGAGTAGGTGGCCGAACCCGACGTCAGCGACGAAAGGGTCGTCGAGTAGCGGTACAGTTCGGCCAGCGGAACCAGCGCGTTCAGACGGTCGAATCCCTTGTCCGACTCCATGCCGGCGATCATCGCGCGGCGGTTCTGCAGGTCGGACATCACGGCGCCCATGTAGTCCGACGGCACGAGGACCTCGACGTTGTAGATCGGCTCCATGATCTTGGGCCCCGCGTTGCGGAAAGCCTCCTTGAAGGCGTTGCGCGCCGCCAGTTTGAACGAAA
>ENA-ORTW01002136-ORTW01002136.1-human-gut-metagenome-genome-assembly--contig:-NODE-2136-length-19066-cov-4.135658_pt1 | contig 19066 bp, 15 predicted proteins | sample MGYA00242072_ERZ509193 | MGnify/ENA primary metagenome ERZ509193 (study PRJEB26280, sample SAMEA2338813) | human gut metagenome | biome: human gut; feature: human-associated habitat; material: faeces... | reverse complement strand
TTGTATCCTTGTTAGCTCCGCAGAAAGCATCTACTACAAAAAGTCTCTTGTTGGACAGTTCCTTCTTAGCGATATCCTTAACTGCTGCCCAAGTCTCCTCTGTCATAGGATGGTTATCGTTCTTGTACTCATCCGATGTCCACCAAACTGTATTCTTGGAGTTCTCGTCAACAACGATGTACTTATCCTTAGGTGAACGTCCTGTGTAGATACCTGTCATAACATTGACAGCGCCAAGCTCGCTCTCCTTACCTACTTCATAGCCCTCGTTAGAAGACTTAGTCTCCTCCTCAAATAATAACTCATAAGAAGGATTGTAGACAACTTCTGTCGTTCCTGTGATGCCATACTTGCTTAAATCGATCTTTGCCATCTTACATAAACCTCTTTTCTTAAATTGTATCAATAGAAATGGATTAACCACATTCTTTTGCTATTATACATAATCACTTTTCAAAAAGCAACAATATTATCGTAGTGTTTAGGTAAATTTTAGAAATAGGATTGTAAAATCCCACCATTCCGATATGTTGTCCTCACTATGCCAATATTGACTTGATGTATTCTGCTATCTCAGCATTCTTGCAGTCCTTGAAGAAGTACTCCGCAAAATGCTCACCGTTCACTGCTCCCTTTAAGAGCTCTTTATCAATGTTCTTAAGAATATAGAGCATATCTGTGTGCGTTACCTTCTTAACCTCGTCTAATATCTTCTTGTTGCGCTGCTCCGGCACAACTCTCTCCTTAGGATAGCCGCCGCCCGGCTCCTGCTCGAAGAGCTTCTCAAAGATGTATGTAAGGTTAAGCTCTGCACCCCAGCCAAAACCCTTTGCGAAAGGAAGAGCAACTGCATTGCCCGCATTAATCTGGCTGAACATAAATGCATCCGAAGGATCAACAATATGTCCGCACAATACACCCGGGAATGAATTGAGTGCAAGCATGGCACCCTCACCTGTTCCACAGCCTGTCACAACAAAATCCGCTGCGCCGCTGTTAAGAAGAATAGCTGCTAAAATACCACACTGTACATAAGTAAGCTGTGCAGCATCATCCGCTGAATACATTCCATAATTGACAACCTCATATCCCTTAGCGTCCGCGACCTTCTTAAGATTCTCGTAAACCATGGCATTTTTAGCTGCCTGGCTGTTCTCATTAATTAAAGCTATTTTCATTATAATCCTCATTTCTGCACATAGCTTCTGTGCATAGTTTTTAACATGTCGATATCTCTGCACAGCGCAAAGGTATCACAACCACATACATATTTATCTTAACATTTTAAACATTTTTGTGCAAGCCCTGATTATCTTCTGGTGCACTCATACTTTGCTTTCGTCATAAGGCAGCTTCTGAGCGAAAAAAATCTCGCATCTATAGGACCGTCATTAATCGTAATATCCATTGCAGCAGCTATATTATTGATGAGATCGTCATCGATATTATTCCTGATAAGGTTAAGGTAATTTATCTTGTCCTGATATGTCGGTGCATCCAAGAAATCAAGCAGGCGCGTATCCACCCCATCTGCCGGCCGGCTTTCTATCTGAGTTCCCTGACCATCAGATACGGACTCTCCAGTCTGTTCACCGGCTCCAACATACTGTTCTGTATCCTGCCTGTTATCTTCTGCATATTGCGATGTATCGTGCCTGTCATCATCCATATCGGCAGTATTCGCGCCAGTAACCGGATGTGTGCTGTTCCACATGTCTCCATTACCGGCAGTATTAAGCAATGTGTTCATAAGCTCAAATCTATACTTCTGCTGTACATCCGGATATTTCATATGGTCAACTTCTCCGATAAACATATCATACGGGCGCACCCAGACATCCATGTCACCATAAAGTGCCTGATAAACGACATACCTTTCATTAGTTTCCGAATGTGCTGCAACTGCCACTATCTGATAAAGACCGCCCTTAAAATGTCTGTATATCTGCCCTGTTCTTACCTCTCTCATACACTTTCTCCATTTCTTCTGCCCTTTTAACCGACGCTTTTAGGCAATTGTAAAACCGGCGCTTTCTATATTATTGTATCAAAAATCATCATCAAACTCAAGTACACTTTTCAGTCTCCTATGCATATAATATATCAATTCCTCCATATTGGAAAACTTATCAATGAATATCCGAAACAGAACTTATTGTGTAAGTGATATATATCGTCTCGATAGCATTCCATATACCGGGTACGGAAGCTGTGCTGCAATACTTGACACCGGAATATATCCTCATCCTGATCTTGCGGACCACATAGCACATTTTGAGGACTTTATAAACGGCAGAACACGCATACGATGACAATTCGCATGGTACACATGTTGCCGGTATAATAGCCGGAAACGGCTTTTCCAGTCAGGGAATATTAAAAGGCATGGCTCCCGGCTGCCGCATAGTAGCACTGAAAATTCTTGATAAAAAAGGTAACGGTGACAAAAACTCACTTTTAAATGCATGCAGCTGGATAAAAAATAACTATAAAAAATATGGCATCAATATTATAAACATCTCCATCGGCTCAGATACCGCCGACTGCAACGAAGAAAAGGACGAAGTTGCCGCCGCAATCAACAGCCTGTGGAATCTTGGGATATGTATTGTTGTCTCAGCAGGAAATTCAGGCCCCGGCCCCGGCACAATAACTTTTCCCGGAACATGTGAAAAGGTTATAACTGTCGGCAGCGATGCTATTCTGCTTTATTTCGGATACAAAGAAAGCACCGTTTCCCGCTCAGGTGAGGGTCCTACCAAATGCAACATAAACAAACCGGATCTGCTGGCTCCCGGGCACAATATTATAAGCTGCCACAACCGATACAACGGATATACAGTAAAAAGTGGCACCTCAATGTCAACACCCGTTGTATCCGGAGCGATTGCACTGTATCTTGAGAAATATCCCAACGTCTCCAACGATATTATTAAGCGAAATATAAAGCTGAGTGCCGCCGATGCCGGTTTTACCATGAACAGACAGGGCGCGGGACTGTTAAATGTAAAGCATTTCCTAGAACAAAAACCCTTGTAAGCCACATGTTAATGTAAGCCTGCAAGGGTTTAATTGTTCTCTTTGTATTTTTACCTGCCTTTCTTTCCGGCAATATAGTTATCCAGCTCTTCTTCCATAATTTCAAACGGAACTATTCCCGTATCTAAAATAAGCTGATGAAATTCCTTGGCATCAAAGCTGTCACCAAGCTTTCTTTCTGCCTTCTCGCGGAGCTTTATCATCTTTATGTGTCCTACCGTATAAGGTAAAAGAAGTCCCGGATCACTGATTACTGTCTCGTAGATAGACTGTGCTGTGCTTCCGTCCTCATCATTTATGTAATCATTTAGGTATCCGGATACATCATCAACTCCCCATCCCTCATAGTTTACACCAAGGTCAACCCTCGACTGAAGGATATATCCGAACATCTCGTCAATTGCACACATCTGTGAAAGCTCCTCGCTGCATCCGAGCATCCTGTAGGATCTGTCCGAGGCATACTGTGCATAGCCTTCCGTAAAGCCTATAAAGTCAACAAGCTTTAACACATTAGGTATCTCTTCATTATTGTACACGCTCGTATACTGGTAAAGGTGTCCAGGGAAGCCCTCGTGAGCGAGTGTTGTGTATAGCTGCACATCATCACCCTCAACTGCGGAACCATTCACCTTGATCGAGTTGTAATCAAGCTGGTCAAGACGTGCCGAGAGATAATATGCAACCGTGCCCTCAACCTCTGTTGCCTTGCTCTGGTACTCTACAACAAAATCCTTCGTGTAAGGCTCAGGAAATTCACTTGTACATTTTTCTGATAGATACTCAAGAATCTCCTTAGGCTCCGACATTCCGGTGTCAAGGTTAGTCTCCTGCGCTGCAAGTGTCTCATCAGAGTAATACAATGTCGCATATTCCGTGAGCACGCTCTCAAGCTCAGAATCCAAAAGCTTGATAACCGCCTCAGGAGTCATCTGTGTGGAGGTCTTATCATGAACTATCGCTGTATATAATTCTTTTCCGCCATCAACATAGTAAAGACCCTTATCATTCGTCTCTCCCTGCATAAGCTCTGAGAGCACCGAAATCACAGCTTTGTACGCTTCGTTGTAATAATCATTTACATACTGCTCATTGGCTGCAATATATTCCTTCTTCTTCGTCTCATCAATATCAAGCTCAGCAATCTTCTCCTCAAATGAAGCCAGAAGCGGATTTACTTCCTCGTCAAGATACTTATTGCACATATCTATATTGTCCTGCGCGCAGAACGATGCCATGAACCTGCCTTCCTCTGCCTGCTTCTCTGTAAAATCAAGAACCTGATCTACATATCTTTTTGTATCCTTTATGAGATCGAGATATTCCTTTACATCCTGCTCATCATCAAAAACATATTCTATAAAGTTAGTTGGTAAGTTGGCTATAAGTCCCGAGTTACTTCCGAACATATTCTGAAGCATGCTAAGACCATCATATTCTGCCTGCTGTTCAAAGTAAGCCTTAAGAGTTTTAAGTGAAAGCTGCTGTCTCTGTGTAAGCAGCTCCGGATTAAAGCCGTTTAATTTTTCTATGACTCCATCTACTTCCTTTTCGGATTTTTCAATTTCTTCAACGGAAAAATCGCCTAAAGTATAATCCTTTACTTCAACACCGAATTTCTCCGGATCAGCTAATTTATAATGTACACTCAGTACATCATCGCCTAACACATCCTTAAATAATTCATCACAGTACTCGTCAAACTGACGCTGCGCTTTCTGTTCTTTTGTCTCAGTCTTACAGCCAAAAAGAGAAACTGTAAGCGTACCTGCCAGCACTACCGCCAACGCTCTTCTTATAATATTTCCCGGAACCGACCTCTTAACCATCGTCTTAATCCTCCCCTATTTAATTAAAATAAACTATATCATCCTCCGGTTTTTCTGCCGGCTGTATATCCGTTGCGTAGAGTACAACACCTTTTCCCTTATACTCCATCTGGTACTCCACATTTACCTTCGCCGTAAGCATAATAAAATCCCTGTCCTTAAATGCCTTGAGCTGCTCTGCTGTCACCTTATCACATTTACACTTATAACCAATAAAGCGAATATCGTCAGCGCAGCATGTCATTGCAAAACGTCCCGGAACAAAATTGTCCTTGAAAAGTGACTTAGGTCTGTACACTACAGCCTTCATCTTCATCGTCTTTCCCTTGTATTTGTCCGGATTATCCATGGCATCGACGTACCATATACCAAAATCTTCGTCCGCAACCTCTACAACGTCCTTGCTAAGATCAAATGGAAGAATCTCTTCGACCTCGTTGGAGCTTCCGTCGGATGACTCGAAATACACCTGCGTTCTTCCGTTCACCACCTTGACACTTCTTCTGTATCCGGCGCGGTTCGTATCCTTGACGCATCTGTTAAAGATGACCATATCGGAAAGCTTGAACTTCTCCATCATAATCGACTTCATATCGTTGTTAGCCATATGCATGTCGAATGTTGAGGCATCAACAAGCGTTATAACCTGCGCCATGACAAAGAATGACGGCTGCTCATTCTCAAGAAAATTCTTCATATTCCACATGCCGTTAAATTCTATGAATATACGCATCGGCTTATGCTTGTCGCAGAGCTTCTTTAAGTTATCCTTGTTAAGCTCTGACTCATCCTCAATATATTCAATCGCAACATTAAGCGGTGCTAACTGCTTCTCATCGTACTCCTCCATGCCCTCCTCGCAGGCTATAAGAAGGGTCTTATCTCCATCGGCAAAATCCTCACTCTTTAATGCGTCATCTATAAAAAGAGTCTTGCCGCTCTCCAAAAAGCCATTAACCAAATAAACCGGTACTTCCATTACATCTTTCCTTTCCTAATTAACAGAGTAACCGCCTGACTATTCAGACGGTTATTCTGCATACTAACTATATATTACTTATATTCGCTAAAAAAATCAATAATATTTTAATATTTATTTAGGCAAGCTTGAACAGCTTTTCAAGCTTCTCCTCATTCAAATTCTGACCGATCACACAGATTCTTCCTGTATAATCTGCTCCGCCATCACGTATCTCGTACTCCTCAGGGACAGCGTCAAAGTAAATCCACCTGCCATCGGCACCGCTTACCATACCCTTTGCTCTTAGGATAATACCGAACTCAGACTTCTCTGTGAGCTTGACAAGTATGTCCTCAATCTCTTCCTTAGTGTATACATGAGGGGTCTCCCTGCCCCAGCTTGTGAACACATCATCTGCATGGTGGTGATGGTGATGATGTCCACAGCCACAGCTGCACTCCCCACCATCCTCATGGTGATGATGGTGATGATGCTCATGCTCATCTTCATCCTCGTCATCATCATCGTCATGGTGATGTCCGCAGCAGCACTCCTCACCGTCATCATGGTGGTGATGGTGATGATGCTCATGCTCATCTTCATCCTCGTCGTCATCATCGTGATGGTGCTCTGCTGAATGCTCAAGAGCCTCCTTTAAAAGCTCGTCCATAAGTGACTTCTTCTCAAGAGCCGATACAATCTGCTCACCGTTAAGCTCATCCCAAGGTGTTGTGATGATAGCTGCCTCAGCATTCTTATCACGGATAAGTGCAACGCTCGCCTCAAGCTTGGCAGCATCCATGTTCTGTGTTCTTGAAAGAACGATTGTGCCGGCATGCTCAATCTGGTCATTATAGAACTCACCGAAATTCTTCATATACATCTTAGCCTTGGTTGCATCTGCAACAGTGAGGAAACAGTCAAGTTCAAGACCTGCCTCGTCCTTAACCCTCTCAACCGCAGCTACAACATCGGAGAGCTTGCCTACGCCAGATGGCTCGATTATGATTCTGTCCGGAGCATACTCCTTGGAAACCTTTATGAGAGCCTTACCGAAATCTCCCACAAGTGAGCAGCAGATACAGCCTGAATTCATCTCCGTTATCTGAATGCCAGCATCCTTTAAGAAACCGCCGTCAATTCCTATCTCACCAAATTCATTCTCTATCAACACAACCTTCTGTCCTGCATAAACCTGCTCTAAAAGCTTCTTAATAAAAGTAGTCTTACCTGCACCTAAAAAGCCCGAAATAATTGTTACCTTTGCCATTTTAAAATTCATTCCTTTCTAAAAAAATGATAATTATCTTTTGACAGCTTGTTATTATATCACTTGTGTTGTATAAATGCAAATATGAAATTCAAATTCATATTTCACCATAATACCATAAACCGATGTCGGGGTCAAAACATGCTCTATAAGCTTAGCGTGTATAACATATTATCCATCCATACATTAAATCAGCATATTTGAAACCCGGCATTGTGAACTTATTATATCAAATTTTCATAAAACTGTTTCAATTATATATTAAATATAGTATAATTGATGGATAAAGTACCAAGCTTTCTTTAAAAGGTACATTTCCTGATTTTATTTTGTGTATTTATATCAGATCTATGGAGGATTATTATGGCAAACAAGAAGATTGTAGTTGCCCTCGGGCGCAATGCTTTCGGTGAAACCTTCCCGGAGCAGAAAGAGAATGTAAGCAAGGCGGCAAAAGCTATAGCAGACCTTGTTGAAATGAAGTACGATATTGTTATCACACATAGCAACGGACCACAGGTTGGTATGATTCAGACAGCCATGACAGAGTTTGCACGTCTTGACCATCGTTATACCGTAGCCCCTATGTCTCTGTGCGGTGCTATGAGCCAGGGATATATTGGCTACGATTTACAAAATGCCATCCGTACAGAGCTTTTAAATCGTGGAATCTATAAGACAGTCTCAACCATCATCACACAGGTTAAGGTTGATCCATTTGACCCGGCATTTTCTAACCCTACCAAGGTAATAGGAAGATATATGACCAAGGAAGAAGCCGAAGCTGAAGAGGCCAAGGGAAATTATGTTGTGGAGGAACCTGAAGGCTACAGAAGAATCATTGCCGCTCCTAAGCCTATGGATATATATGAAATTGATGCCGTGAATGCACTGCTTGACGCACATCAGATTGTAATAGCAGCCGGCGGCGGCGGAATCCCTGTGCTTGAGCAGCGCACCAGGTTAAAAGGTGCAAGCGCAATCATCGAGAAGGATTATGCTGCGGCACGTCTTGCAGAGCTTACTGAAGCCGACACACTTTTATTCCTCACAGTCTATGACAAGCTCACAGTCAACGCCGGCAAGCCGGACGAACGTTCATTTGAGAATGTGACTGTAGCCGACCTCAAGCCTTATGCGACAACAGGCGACTTCGGTCCAATAACCACACTTCCTAAGGTTAATGCCGCCATTGAGTTCGTTGAAGCAGGCACAGGAAGAAAGGCCGTCATCGCGAACCTAGAGCATGCTAAGGATGCGCTTCTCGGAAGGTGTGGTACAACCATCACACGATAATATTTAATATAAGCCGGATTGCAGAAGTACCCGAACATTCTGCAACCCGGCTTTTTAATACAATAATCTTTTTAGTTTAGTTATAAATTCAATAACCATTTAGCGAAAACACATAATCAAGTATATTGATAAGCTCTTTTCCTGTATATCTTGAATAGACCGCCTCCCTTGCCATAACCGGGTTATCAGTAATAATATTGTCCACGCCCATGTTGGCAAGTGACTTCACTATCGATGGTGCGTTCACGGTCCATACATACAGTTCCTTTCCATATCTGTGTACAGAATCAACCAGTGCCTTATTCACAAAAGAGTAGTTGATACTTATGACATCGACATAGCTTATTGAGTAGTATGCTCCATAAGCTGCGGACAGCACATAACCTGTTTTTATATCACTGTTAAGCTTCTTGACTTCGGCTAAAACAGAATAATCCGATGAAGTCACAATGCACCTGTCCTCAAATCTGTTACGTTCGATTATGTCTACGACCGCCTCTGTCAGACCCTTTTCCCTTTTATTGTATTTAATCTCAATGTTGAGCTTTACCAGTGGTCCGATTTCTTTTATAACCTCTTCAAGTGTAGGAACCTGCTCTCCGGCAAAATCAGCAGAGAACCAGCTTCCTGCATCAAGTTCCTTGATTCTGTCATAGGATACCTGCCATATATTTTTATTGACTCCTGTCGTTCTCTTTAAATTCGAGTCATGCATGACTACCACAACATTATTGGAGGTAAGATGAACATCCAGCTCCACATAATCTGCCAGATCATAAAGTGCCTGTTTAAACGCAGACATAGTATTCTCCGGTGCCAGCCCTGAGCTTCCCCTATGTGCGCTTATTTCCGGAACTTTTAAAAGCTCTACCTTATCGAATGGATTTCTGGCAGTTCCAACGAATATGTACACGCATATCATTATACCTGAGATGACTGCCCCTGCCACTATGCCAGCCTTAACATGAGTTTTAAGATACACAGGATTATCTATAACTTCCTGCGTATTTTCAGATACTCTCCATACCCTTCCGATTTCCTTCCTGTAGCGGAAGAACATACTGGAAATAACAAGATATGAAGCCGGCGTTGATATCAGCACAAGTATAAAAGTTATAATATTCTTAAATCCCTTGATTACAGTAAGATATATGGCCATTCCCGCTCTTGTAAAATTTAACAGGAGACTCCCTCCAATCACAATCAAAGAAATCACAAGGAACAGAGCGCCCACTGCTACCATTATCATAACATTCCAGAACAACACCAACATAATTGTTCTTAATGTCCTTCTGCGAAGCAGCGATGCGCTTCTTTTGTATGCGTCCTTTACATTTTCACTTCCATATATAAGATAATTAGGTGTAAATATCTCTCTGATAGCCAATGCAAATAAGACAAAACATACGAGTAATATCACAAGGTACATTATGTTTTTATTGCCAAATACCCTGGTAATATACTCCGGAAATTTCAGGTTTACCATCGCAAGTCCGAGAATTATGATATTAGAAAACGGAAATAAAAATATCTCGTACAGTACCATGGAAGTATTATGCAGCTTAAATTTAGAGCGGAAATTGTGCATACCCGCATAGAACATATCATATATACCGATTCGTTTTCCGACAACTCCTGCTTCTATAGCAGCGGACATACAGCATTTCTCAAAGAAATTATATATTGCAGCCAGAAACACAAGCAGTACAAGCATTGCTATTATAAACGGGTTGGTAAAGTATCTGGCAATATATCCATTAGTCAGGTATTTTATTCCCACAATTTTAAAACTAAGCTTAAATAAAAGCAAAAAAAGCGGATAACCCACTGCCACCGCAACCACCTTGTAGATCAGTTCGAATATTACCAGTGTCTTTCCGCATTCTTTAAAAAGTGTAAAATTATCCTTAAGAAGATTCTTCATCAACCATGCTCTTTTCAATTTTAAGTATACTATGCCATCTTCTCCGTGTTGTTTCCCTCATTTTTATCCCTGAGCGAACGATAAAACTGATGTACAAAATCCACCGTGTATGAGATAAAAAGCAGTACAGCAAGCGGTCTTACCACCATAGGGTTAATAGCATGCACCATAAGCTTTATTCTAACATTAATAACCATAAACAGCAACACACAGATTACACCCCATGCAAGTGAGCTCTGCAAACAGAGTATTCCCTTATAGTTAAATCTCTTATGGTCATAATTCCACCAGAGCTCTCCAAACAGCTTAATCATTACCATCGCCACTATATATTCAAAAACTGTTCCACCTACACAGCCTGCAAAAAAAAGTGCAGGCGGATTGCCCGCAAATGGTGCAAACAGTGTAAATGCACCCAGACAGCCGAAGCCGTATATCACGCAAAACGGAAGCTTTGCAAAACCTCTGTTCTCCCAATAGCCAAGCTGAACCCTGATAACCACGCATTCCATACACCAGCCCAGAAAGCTGTAGATGAAAAACCATACTATGAATTGATATATGTTCAGGTCACTAAAATTTCTAAAAATAATTTCTCTCATTTCTCTCTCCCTCTCTATGGCAGACATATTTTCACACTGCCACATGTATTTTATTATATTTTTTACAAAAAGACAACTAAATCTTTAGAAATTTTATTATTTTATAATATTTATACCTCAGCCCTGTTCTTCCGGAAAAATAACGTCTATTCCTTCCGCCTCAAATTTGCTGAGCCATTCGTCAGAGGGTTTTCTATCTGTGATGACCATATCCACCTCTTTTATCTCTCCGACCTTCGTAAAAGAGATTTTATTGAACTTAGAACTGTCCACGGCAAGAATTTTCTTCTTGGCTGCCTGAATGAACGCCATCTTTACCTGCGCTTCACTCTCGTTAGAATCCGTCATTCCATGCCGGATGTCAATTCCTTTTACCGAAAAAGCGGCCTTATCAACATTGAACGAATTGATCATTCTGATTGCCTGATATCCGACAAGCGAAAGTGCGCCATCCTTCATAAGTCCCCCTGTGGAAAGAATCTTCCAGCCCTTCCTGTCTGAGAGCTCTATCATAATCTCTATCGAATTAGTAATAACCGTAAGATTCTTTTTATTTTTTATGCTCTTAGCCACAAACAGAGCCGTAGAACTCGCATCAAGTATAATGTGGTCACCGTCCGAAATCATTTTTGCAAGCAGCTCTCCTATAACCTGCTTACCTGCAACATTCGATTTTTTGCGGACTATATACGGGAGTTCCACATTAAGGCTCTCGTTTATCACCGCCCCACCGTACGTTTTCTTGGCAAGCCCTTCCGCCTCAAGCTTCTCGAGATCCCTTCTTATCGTCTCCTCAGTCACATTGTACAGTTCACTTAAATCGCTCACCACAACCTTTCTGTCTTCCTTAAGCTTAGCCAATATTGCATTTCTTCTTTCTATCGCCAACATAATTTTCCATCCCACCATTCCGCAGCCAACAGCTATATTATCAATGTTACACAAAACCCACTCTGAGCCCCTTATTCTGTGCAATAACAGCTTATCATTTTGCAAAAATCATGTCAATTTATTAATTTTGCTTATTTTCAACATAAGTATTTTATGTTATGATAAAAAAGTATGACCGTTTAGGTATATGACGTTAAACTAAAGCATTTGGCATTATGCCTGTACAGAAAGGACAAATATGTTTGCATATAACAATGAAGTAACAGCAACACCTTGTGAGCCAGGTGTTTCAAGAAAAGTGCTCACCTATTCCGAAGAGCTTATGATGTGTGAAATCACATTTGAAAAAGGCGCCAAGGGCAATTTTCACCAGCATGAGCATCTCCAGATAACATATATTGCTGAAGGCAGTTTTGAATTCACTATCGGCAATGAGACAAGGATTGTAAACAAAGGCGACAGCGTATACATGCCTTCAAATGTGCGTCACGGCGTCACATGCCTTGAGGCAGGCAGGCTTGTGGATGTGTTCAATCCTATGCGCAAGGATTTTATTAAATAAGCCGGATTGGAAACAGCCCAGCCATATTGTGTTTTTATTTATAAAACCAGAATCATTACATGATGTTGGAGTCAAAACATGCCAACTTAATGTACGAGTGTATAACGTATTATATTTATGCATATCAGCTCCGTTGTACGAAGCAAGATGTTCTAAGAACATCTAAGCTTCTTCCAAAAGTCGTGATATGCATAAATATAATACGTTATACATGCTAAGTTTATAGCACATGTTTTGACCCCAACATCATTACATCAGATTATAAAGATATTTCAGATTTAAAAGGAGACAGACTTTAAAATGGCAGATTTAAAAAGTGAAATTAACAAGAGGCGGACCTTCGCCATTATCTCCCACCCTGATGCAGGTAAGACCACCCTCACAGAGAAGTTCCTTCTATACGGCGGTGCAATCAACCTTGCCGGTTCGGTAAAGGGAAAGAAAACGGCAAAGCATGCTGTGTCAGACTGGATGGAGATTGAAAAGCAGCGTGGTATTTCCGTCACATCATCAGTACTGCAGTTCAACTATGATGGTTACTGTATCAACATTCTTGATACACCGGGACATCAGGACTTCTCAGAGGACACCTACCGTACACTCATGGCAGCCGACTCCGCGGTCATGGTAATCGATGCCTCCAAGGGTGTTGAGAAGCAGACAATCAAGCTTTTTAAGGTATGCGTTATGCGCCATATACCTATTTTTACATTTATCAACAAGATGGACCGTGAGGCAAATGACCCATTTGAGCTCTGTGATGAGATTGAGAGTGTACTTGGAATAGCCACCTGTCCTATGAACTGGCCAATAGGCTCCGGAAAAGAGTTCAAGGGAGTGTATGAGAGAAATGAGCGCCGCGTCTCCACCTTCAAGGCTGAGATGAATGGTCAGAAGGAGGTTGACACAACCACCATCGGAATTGATGACCCGGCACTCAGGGATGAGCTTGGCTCCGCTTTCTATGACAAGCTTTTAGAGGACATAGAGCTTCTTGACGGCGCCAGTGCGGAATTTGATCAGGAAAAGGTCAGCGCCGGTGAATTATCACCTGTATTCTTCGGTTCGGCACTCACTAACTTCGGTGTGGAGACATTTTTAAAGCACTTCTTAAAAATGACCTACTCCCCGCTTCCAAGAATGTCCAACGAAGGTCTGATAGACCCATTTACAGAGGATTTCTCAGCATTCGTATTCAAGATTCAGGCTAACATGAACAAGGCACACCGCGACCGAATTGCATTCATGCGTATCTGCTCAGGCAGGTTCGAAGCAGGCATGGAGGTCAACCATGTCCAGGGCGGTAAGAAGGTCAAGCTCTCTCAGCCCCAGCAGCTCATGGCATCCGAGAGAAAGATAATCGATGAAGCGTACGCAGGTGATATCATCGGCGTATTTGACCCGGGAATCTTCTCAATCGGTGACACACTCTGTCTCTCCAACAAGAAGTTCCAATATGAAGGCATTCCAACCTTCGCACCTGAACATTTTGCAAGGGTACGCCAGATTGACACCATGAAGCGCAAGCAGTTCATAAAGGGAGTCAACCAGATTGCACAGGAAGGTGCAATTCAGATATTCCAGGAGTTCAACACCGGTATGGAGGAAATCATCGTCGGCGTTGTCGGTGTCCTTCAGTTCGATGTACTTAAGTTCCGTCTTGAGAGCGAGTATGGCGTAGAAATCCGTCTTGAACCGCTTCCTTACGAATATATACGCTGGATTTCACCTGAGAGTACGGTTGACCTCACACGTATTGCCGGCACCTCCGACATGAAGAAGATTAAGGACTTAAAGGACAGACCTCTCCTCCTCTTCGTCAACGAATGGAGCATCAACATGGTATGCGAGCGAAACAAGGGACTCGTGCTCGAGGAGTTTGCAAAGAACTAATCAGATGATGTTGGGGTCAAAAGGTATTTTGCCCCCAATGATACCGGATTGCTTCGTGCTTTGCACTTTCGCAATCCTCAAAAACAGGTTCACACATACCTCTTACATCGGATAATTACTGTCAGGTGTATGGTATATGTGAACCTGTTCTTATTTCGCTGCTTTCTCTGCTGTATCAACAGACTCTTTATTCCTCCGAGCTGCCTGCATTGCCTGCAGCATCATCGTAGGTGTCAAGGAAATGATGTCTCACTCCATTCTGCTTATACGCGACAATTGTGCTCAGGTTGACATTCTCTACACTCTTAAAAATATTCCCCTCGACAAAAGGATTCGCTTTCTTAAGCTCTGCGATAAGCTTCTTTACCTCAAGCCGCTTAGACTTGCTCTGACCATCCTCGGCACAGGATGAACAGGTGTCCGTGAACTTGCAGGCGCACTGGATGAACTTAAGCTCGTTCGCATCGCGCCATGCCTTTATATCATCCTCACGAATAAGATAGAGCGGTCTTATAAGCTCCATGCCCTCAAAATTCGTGCTATGAAGCTTAGGCATCATGGTCTGCATCTGGGCACCATAGAGCATTCCCATGAGTATTGTCTCTATAACATCATCGTAGTGATGACCAAGCGCAATCTTGTTACACCCAAGCTCCTTCGCCTTGCTGTAGAGGTGGCCACGGCGCATGCGCGCACACAGGTAGCACGGTGATTTCTCCACATTGAATACCGACTCAAATATATCCGATTCAAATATTGTAACCGGGATATTTAGTCTTTTAGCATTGCTCTCAATGAGCTTTCTGTTCTCAGGACTGTAGCCCGGATCCATTATAAGGAACTTCACCTCGAACGGAAACTTATTGTGGCGCTTTAATTCCTGAAAAAGCTTCGCCATGAGCATCGAATCCTTGCCCCCGGAGATACACACTGCGACACAGTCCCCCTCTTTCACAAGCTCATACTCATTTATCGCCTTCGTAAATTTCGACCAGATTGACTTTTTAAAGCGCTTTCTTATGCTCCCCTCAACCTCAGCGGCAAAATCGGCATCACTCTTTTCGGCACTCATTTTCTTAATATCCGCCATCAGCCATGCAATATATCCGCCCTTAAGGCTCAGTGCGCCAGTCCCCTGCTCATGTAATGCCTCAGCAAGCTCTAAGCTTGTCTCCCCTCTCTTGCAATACAAAAGAAGCTTCCTTCCGGTATATTCTGCGGCATTTTCGAGCAGCTTCTCACCAGGTATATTCACACTGCCCTTAATATTGCCGTACGCAAAGGAAAGCTCATCCCTGACATCGATGAGTTCATAGCCATCCTCCATGTATTTTGAAAGCTCACTTATGTCTATCTCAAGCTCAGGCATGCTGTTTTCCATTGCACCATCAAAAACCATATTATTATCCAAAACTGTCCCACACTCTCTTTCTTCTACCTGTCAAAGCAATGCGCAGCCTGCTGCCATGCACGGCTCCTGTTGTTTACATAACAAAAATCAAGGTGCCAAAACAATTTTGACACCTCTCACTCTGAAATATTATTTTATTTGTTTATTCACACTATGTCAATAGGATATTTATAGCTGCCACACATATCTTCAACCGGCTCCTCATTGTGTGTCTTTTTCTGTCTGAAGCCAGTACCAGCGCAAGGCATGCAATAAACGGAATACAGCTTCCTATATAGCCCCACGCATATCCCTGTGATGACACCTCATCCATGCGCTCATCATCCGTCACATCCGTGAGCATTGCGTCATAGAATATAAGACTCGAGGCAAAACCCGATTTAGCAATTATGAATATTCCAAGAAAAACAAGCCACTGCTTTGCAAATCCAAGCGATATGCACCCAGCCGCTCCGACAAGCATAGATATAGTGAAAAGAATTTTCTTAAATCCCTTTATATCCGCCATAGTGCCGACCACCGGTCCCATGACCGCCACAATTATTGTCGCAATCGACGCCGCATAGCCCCAGTATGCAAGATAATCCGAATCTGACATCCCGGAACTGCCCGCAAGATAGTTAAAATACAGCGGCATTATGGTCGAAACCAGCAGCACAAATGCCGAATTTCCAACATCATATAACACCCAGTTTCTTTCTTCCCTAGTCATCTTCATGCCGGCATACCTCCCTTTACAACGTGACAGCCATCCTGTTCTGCACTGTCGAATGCAGCTGACGGTTCAATGTCATTTTTAGGAAATGTATTGTTCAATGTATCGACATCCTCTCCGGCTGCCAGCTTAGAGCCAAAGGTATATTGATAAATCGGATTCCAGTCATCCAGTTCGCTGTACTCATTTATGAGCTGCACCGCAAGCTTCTCCGCCTTTTCATACAGTCCCATAAGCTTTTCGTTACTGTCCTTGCAGAGCGGATTAGCATTGTAATTCACCATAAGTCCGTGCATTTCCTTATAATTTCCGGAAATCCTGAGCAGCCCGTTCACAAGCATTCTCTTAAGTCCTGACGGTGCAAGCAGAAGTCTGTTATACTTTATCATTCCTTCAAGTGCCTGCATAACCTGTTCAGGTGTAGTTCCCTCATAGAAGCAGCTTATAACCTTAGCGTTTCTCATGCTCGGCACAATATGGTCGGTGAGTGAATGTCTTACAGGGTCAAAACCATCCTTCTCCATGAGCATTCTGTCAAATTCAACCTCTATCTCCGCGTGGGACACACCGCTTTTTTCTATCTTCTCATCAATATAGCCATGGCATGTCACGTCAAGCGCAAAATGGCACATAACGCCATACATATACGCAAGGTACGGTGCCTTGTTATCCTTGTTCTCAATCACCTTTACAGCATGCTCAAAAAACTCAATTCCCGGTCTTGCATGCATTCCATACCCAATACCATTTATCACATTTGACCTGAGCGGTCTATAATAAAATAAAATGTCCGGTCCATGAAGCCCTATAAGATACAATTGACGGTACATGCTCAGCGTGTGCCATGCCTCACCTGTAAGCTCCTCTGCAGCTTCTTTTCCCATTCTATAATGTGCGTATGTCGACGGCATAACAATCCCTCCTTAATGCAACAGCTACTCCAATCCGTTTCTATAAACCAAGTATAGATAGCAGATTGATTTTTAACTATCACAATCGGGTGTAAGTTATGTAAAATATATGTAATCTAAAATTCCGGGACAGGGGTCTGGTCCGTGTCCCGGTTTCCTGTGGTGGGACACGGGACCAGACCCCTGTCCCAATACAAAAAGGTTTCATGCATTTACAAGAAATATGCATGAAACCCTTTTAATCAATTTTTAAATTACTTTTATTCCATTATAAGTACTTTTTTACCTTCAAATGCGAAACCATAATGCCTTATTCGTTCCTTCGGAATACCAATTGAAACCAGCTCCGCATCATAATCCTTCTCTTCTATCTGCCTGAGTGCCGACTTCGCTGTATCTTCAAGCGTGCTCTCATCGCACGAATCGAACACCTTAAATTCTATGATTATGGCATTATATTTCTTATCATTGTTCTTCGGGATAAGCATTACATCATATCTTCCGTATCCGCTCTCACGGTTGGACTTTACCTCATATATATCGCGCAGCTCAACTAACAGTCCCAACACGAATCCATGATAAAACCGTTCAGGCTGTGTCCTCTCAGAAGGATGTTTTCCGGTGTCAAAGTTGCTGAAGGTTGATAATGCCACATCATTCATATACCCATTCATTTCTTTCAGGCTTCCTTTTAGCAACGCACCAACAAAAGCATTGTAATTAGACGCTGACGCTTTAAACCATCCCTTGAACATGCTGTAAAACATGCTCCTTGTCTCAAGGTTCGTTATCGACAAGTGATACCACGGTTCCATGAGTTCTCCCCTGTACTCAACTGTATCTGGCTTCAGGTAACCGCTCGCCATAAGAAGGCTCCATATAGCACTCTCATCGGTATCAAGCTGTCCAAATACTATCTGCTCATCAAAATTAACCACTATATCCTTGCCGCTTATCAAATCCTCCATCATCTGTTTCACTTCGGAAGCCGCGGTCTGAATCAGACGGCTTACAAGTCCGTTAGAACTCGTTGATGCCCAGTACGGTCTTAACTTCTTTTCCTTTAAGAAGTTGGTAATTGACCACGGATTATATATATCCCTATGTGCTCCGAAAACAAATCCATCATACCACTTTTTCACATCTTGCTTATGTTCTCCAAGATCCATATCATCAAGCGCCTTAAAGACCTCCTCCTCTGTAAATCCGAAGCATGTGCTGTATCTTTCCGATGTTGTCGTAACCACCGCCAGATTATTCAAATCAGAGAATATTGACTCCTTCGACACCCTCGTAATCCCCGTCATCACTGCACGCTCAAGATATGGATTGGTCTTAAAGGTCGAATTGAAAAAACTTCTCATGAAAGACGTAAATTCCTCCCAATAGCCGTGGATGTATGCCTCCTGCATCGGGGTATCGTACTCATCAAGAAGTACAATTACCTTCTTCCGGTAATACCTGCTCATATAATTGCACAATTGTTTCACGCTCATAGCACATACGGCATCATCCATCCTCATATTCGTCTGTCTGAATTCAAGCTTCTCATCATCATCAAATATCTCACTGTCCAGCAGATTACGATTATTCCTATACAGCTCCTCAATTTTCATCTTAACCTGCTGCTTTGCGTCCTTTAGGTTGTCCGCCTTCACATCCGCAAAGCTTAAAAATATCACAGGATAAGTCCCCTGTATCTGCCTATATCTCTCATCCTCCCATACAGACAGTCCCTCAAATAAGTCTCCTCTGTCCGCAT
>ENA-ORTW01002135-ORTW01002135.1-human-gut-metagenome-genome-assembly--contig:-NODE-2135-length-19067-cov-3.461393_pt1 | contig 19067 bp, 10 predicted proteins | sample MGYA00242072_ERZ509193 | MGnify/ENA primary metagenome ERZ509193 (study PRJEB26280, sample SAMEA2338813) | human gut metagenome | biome: human gut; feature: human-associated habitat; material: faeces... | reverse complement strand
CCCGCCACTAGCGGCTGGCAGCAGGAAGGTTTTGACTGGAACCGTATTCCGGGAGTGACATCTATTCATTTGCCATTGGAGCAATTGCAGGCTAAGGTGCTCAATGTGGATAGTTACTCTGGAATGGAAGAGATGCTTTACTCCGACGAGGCTTTTGCCGGTGGTTTGTCTCAACAGAAGATGAATGGTAATTTCGGAATGAAGTTACATGAGCATGATAAGTATAACGGATCACATCGGGCACGTAAATCTTACCATTTCATCGATGGAATGATTGTCTGTCTTGGTTCGGATATTGAAAATACAAATACGGAGTTCCCGACAGAAACGACTATCTTCCAATTGGCAGTTACTGATAAAGCAGGGCATGATTATTGGAAAAATTATCAAGGAGATAAGAAAGTATGGGTGGACCATTTGGGAACGGGTTATTATGTTCCAACTCCCATCCGGTTTGAGAAGAACTTTCCTCAATACTCGCGAATGCAAAATACAGGAAAGGAAACAAAGGGTGATTGGGTTTCTTTGGTTGTAGATCATGGAAAGGCACCGAAAAACGGAAGTTATGAATACGCTGTTCTGCCTCAGACGAATGAAACTCTGATGAAGAAATTTGCAAAGAAGCCCACTTATAAGGTATTACAGCAAGACCGGAATGCACATATTGTAGAGTCCGTTTCCGAACAGATCATTTCTTATGTGTTGTTTGAAACTCCTGAAACGACATTGCCGGGTGGTTTATTACAACGTGTGGATACTTCCTGTCTGGTTATGATTCATAAAGGATCTGCTGATAAGATTAAGTTGACGGTGGCACAACCGGATTTAGCTTTGTATCGCGGTCCAAGCGATGAAGCGTTTGATAAAGATGGGAAACGCATCGAACGTAGTATCTATTCACGACCATGGATTGAAAATGCCAGTAGTGAAATACCTGTGACTGTAACGATAAAAGGGCAATGGAATGTAGAAGAAACTCCGTTTTGCAAGGTGATTTCTTCTGATAAGAAGCAAACAGTTTTGCAGTTCAGTTGTAAAGATGGTGCTAGCTTTGAAGTGGAGTTAAGGAGATAAAAGTCAGACAATAGGAGATCATTTGCTTTTCCTGATAAGGGAACACTAGTTTCTCTTGGAGAAACCATAGTTTCCATGTCGTTGAAACTATTGTTTCTCGGTGCTGAAACTACAGTTTCCCAATGCTGAAACTTTAGTTTCCCGGTACGAAACCTTTGGTTTCAAGCCTTGAAACTAAAAGTTTCCCCACGAGAAACAAAGGTAATGCATTCATGAAATAAATAGGATTGCCTGGAGCTTCCAGAGTGAATACCTCCGCGTTGTGAAATGTAGTTTATCTGTTTCTGGTGACAGCATTATTGTTGTCACACTGCTGTCACCTATTGCTGTCACGGTGTTAATTGTTAATAATCAAACCGTTAAGCAGCAATCGGTGACAGGTGACAGAGATATAATTAAAATAATTGTATAGAGAGGTTAGAACATAAACATGGCAACGGCAACAATACGGTTGTTACATACGGCATGGGTATCTTGAATTTTCCCATTGGACGTATTGAGCGAACCATACCATGCAGAGCTTAATGTATATTCCAACCCGAATTTCCAGTGGGGGACATTGTAGGTCAGTTCTGCTCCTGCCGTAACTAATTGGTTAAGGTCTGTTCCTGTTCCATAAAGTTTTGCATCATTTCCTTTGGGAGCATATAGTGCATCACTTGTTCCCAGATTCTTGGCATAGCCTACGAAGATTCCCGGCTTCCATTTCTGTCCGTAGACAACGTTGAACCAAGAGCTGGAGAAACGTATCGGAGTATATTCTTGTTCTCCCGTTTGTTCGTTGACAGACTTGATCCCGAATCCACCCAAACCGGAAGCTTGTGTCAGATTGGATCCTAATACACTCTTCGCAGCGATGAACCAGTCTTTGTTGGTGTATTTCACATGAGCTTCGTATGAAAGAGTTGTGATGCGTTCGTCTACCTTGTATTTATCTGTATTTACTATAGACTCCGTACGTGGTTTCAATGATAACAACTCAATGCCTACGCCGGCCAGCAAACCGCCATTCTTATAATCAGCTCCGACATAAAATTCGGGAATACAGCTTTGCTTCAGATACTTATGTGTTTTCCCTTCCGGTCCTTGTGAAGTATATTGTGATTGCCACACTGCGGCTCCGGTAAGTTGGAAATTCTTGTTTGTATAGCGATAACGAATTTGTGGCGCACGGCTGAAGGGCTGAAACGGTGCTCCTACGGAGAGATTAAGAATCTGCGGAGACACATCTCCGAATAAGGGATGCCAGTTCTGTCCGAGTAATAAAGCTGATTTTCCCCAATCCAGATTCAAATAAGCATGACGAAGGCGAATGACCGAATAAGAAGTGCCTGTGCCGCGGAAGTCGACTTCTACTTTGGCAGATGTCTTGGCTGTTCCCAGTTTTGGACCGGCAACGTCTACTCCAAGGCGCGAATATAAAGTATAGAAGTTACTGTTGGGTGTTGAGTTCAAATCGTTCCCCTCCGGATCACGCACTTTGTCTTTTGGATACATATAAAACAATCCGTCTACGGTTTCTTCGTTAGCACGACTATTATAATAGAAGTCAGTACGAATCTGTCCATAGAATTTGAACTTGAAATCCTGCATTTGTGCGAAACTGCCTGATACGGTTATCAGACAAAGAAAGATTAGAATGTATTTTTTCATAATGTGCATGTTTGTAAACGGGTGCAAAATTACGTAAAATTACTGGTTATCAGTTCATCGTTGATTAAAAAAGGCAAGGATTGCCTGATTATATTTGTTGAGACTTGTGCTTTTATGAATTGCTTTCAGTAATTTTCTGTCTGCTTGCGGCATTAAATATTCCCAGAAAGTTTTCATTTTGTTCAGAAGTTGTTCGTCTCCTCCTTCCAACTGTTCTGCATATTGATTGTATACGCATTTGTGCATAGATTGCAATTTTTCTCTCATTTCATCGAACTCGAGTGCACGGTTTTGTCTATACTCCAAAGCTAATGCCGGGTTGGCAAGTAATCCCCGTCCTATCATCATTCCGGCTAGTCCGGGAAACTGTTCCTGAATGCGGTGAATATCTTCTACACTATTGATATCTCCATTATAGATGAGCGGATGCTTGCAGGCATTCTGAAAAGCCTCAAACGCTTTAAGGTCAACTTCTCCTTTGTATTGCTGTTTTCCCAAGCGGGGGTGCATAACCACTTGTCGCAAGGGTAGCTCATTGATAATCGGAGCCAGTTTCAGACATTCTTCCGGATCTTCCCAGCCCAACCTCATTTTGATGGAGAAACTTATTTGCGGATATTCTGTAATCAGGCTAAGTAACGCCTGAACTTCTTCGGGATAAGGAAGAATGCCGGAACCATTGTGGCGTTTAGCCAGCATGGGAAAAGGACATCCTATATTGATGTCGACTTCCTTATATCCCTTTTCAATGAATAGGGATAAGATTTTTTCTGCTTTCTCAAAAGAAGGGGCTATCAGTTGGGGAATCAGATGGGCTACCTGATTATTCCCGGGTTCGATTCCGCGGACATCTCTATGGCGGAATCCGCCTTTTTCGAGTCGTACAAATGGGGTATAATAAGTATCTATACCTCCGAAGCAGGCAGCATGAGCATTACGGTAAAACACTTCGGTGTAACCTTGTAATGGGGCAAAATGAATAGGAAGAGTCTTTGGCATTATTTTTATTTTTGTGCAAAGATACAGAAAAAGTAAAAGAGAGGAACCTCGCGGTCCCTCTCTTTCTGATGTTAAATTGATTAAAGTCTGATTTTTATAAACGTTTTCTATGATTGAAGGTTAGAAAAATTGGGGGATATATTTTTATTCTACAACGTTTATAGTCAGTTCACGTACTACTTGACCACCTTGATGGACGTAGTTTGCATTGTTGGCTACGAAAGTAGCGGTATATGTACCGGCCTCTTCATAGGTATGTGAGTATATCTCCAACGATTGCGAGATATTCTTGATAGCTACACCAGCGTCAGGATCGCAGGAACCGTTAAGGAGGATGGAATTGGAGATAAGCCAAGTATCTCCTTTTGTATACCCTGCTGCTCCGCCACTGGTTACGAAATCGCTTGGCTGGCTAATTCTCCAGAAATAAGGAATATTACCGTCTACAGTAGCATATGCTATTTTATCTGCATATTCTGCGCTTTTCATCTCTTCAAGTGTGAGGTTTTTATTTCCTAATGCTTCCTTCAATTTGGTAAGATGAGTGTTGTTTTTTGAAAGATCATCTAAATTGTAGGTTACATTTAAAGCCGAGAATTCGAAGTTCTTTGCATTAATTGTGGTTGATTTTCCATTGTTGAACTCCAGATTAAGCTGTAAGCCTTTAATATGTATTACAGGCATTGTGCTGCTATTATCAAGAGGGTTGAGGCGGAAAGCAATGCTGATTTCTTTACCCAAGTAAGATATTAAAGGACAAGAATAGTCTTTAGTATCTTTGGTTGCTTTAGGAAGCTCATCTTGGCTGACAAGTTCTGTCCATTCGCAATTAGTAACTGCTTCTTTGTCTTTTTCCACATTGTTGCCACTAATTCCTTCGAATTGATCGGATATTAATATGTGAGTAGAACCTTCGATGGTTTTCGCACTACCATAGTCATATACTACGGAGAAGTTGATTTCACATTTTTCTACGTCTTCCGGTTGCATTTCAATTCTGTTCCGGTGTTTGTATTCGTGCCCTATCTCACCGCTGAAGAAACTGATAAAATCAGGGTCACCATCGAAGCTGAACGTTACAGGGTTTCCTTTCTTTACAGTCACAGTTTTGCCATCGAAGCTGACATTGCTGTCTGTCACCACACCCACTTCCATTGCTGTTTCTTCTTTTAATTCCTTGTCGCATGAAGCCAGGGATAGTCCGGCAAAAGCGATAGTCATCAAACTTTTATATATTATTTTCATGTCCTTTTCTTTTTAAAGTTATTAAGAGAATTACCAACCCGGATTATTCGTCTTGATAGCACCGTTTGATCCTATTTCATTGGCAGGAATCGGGAAATAATTGTAAGACTTCGGAATATTGAAGTAAGTATATACATTGATTCCGAATTTCCAGGATTCGTCAGCCTGTGCCTTGTCCACTTGTTCCTGCATCAGTTTGTAATAGTCTCCCCAACGGATCAGGTCGAAACGGCGTGTGTACTCGAAACAGAGTTCCATTGCACGTTCGTCTTTGATAGCTTTGCGGAAGCTCTCTTCATCCAGATTTGCTGCAAGTTTTTTGATTCCTGCACGTTCTCTTACTGCATTGATACATTCATACGCCAAATCATTAGGGCCATGGTTGACTTCATTTTCTGCCTCTGCAATCATTAGCAGAATGTCAGAGTAACGGAGAAGAGGGAAGTTGATGGAAGTATCGTTTTTACTCTTCTTGTCTGCTTCATATTCTCTACGATATTTGGCGGCAGCCCTGTTGCGGTTCTTATTGGCATCGTTCTTCGATTCACGATCACCGTAAGTAGACCCCGGCTCTGTTTTACCATAGCTGAAGGATTTATCCCAGTATTGTTGTTCCACTTCATCTCTTTTTCCCTTTACAAATTCACGACCGTCCACCGGAGTACCTTCTCCTGCTGACTGGGTGTAAGTGAATGGAGCAATATTCCAGTTGCAACGGTCAATGTCATCGTTTGCTTCATACAATTCCAGCAGTTTAGGAGTATTCCAGATAAAAGCGTATGCATAGCCCGGATCACCTTTACCAGTGATGGATGCTTTGGAAGAAAGGTCCTTACCCTGAATGCCGATAATATTACCGATTCTACCTTCTGCACGTACATCCGTCGAACGGTTACCTGCAAATTCTACTTCCCAAATACTTTCATTAGCCTTGGCACCATCCTTATTGAGAGCAGTGTTATACTTATCAGAACAAATGTCGATAAAGAAGTCCCAATATTTGGCAGTTAGTGAATGACCCTCATTCTTGACTAACTGTGCATAGTAACTTGCTTTTTTGAAATATTCTGTAATCTCGGCACTAGTCGTGTTGTTAGCCAAACCCACTTCCTTGTCACGTTTAGGTTCACCGGCCCGGAACATATATACACGCGCCAACATTCCCCAAGCAGCCGATTTGGAAACACGTCCCGGTAAATAGTTCAAATCTTGAGCAGATTTGAGATCCTCGGCAGAACCATACATCTCTTTGATGATAAAATCATAAATCGTCTGTTTGTCCGTACGTGGAATGGAGAGGTTATAGGCATCTTCTGTAGAAGTAGTCTTGAAAGGTACATCTCCCCAACATTCTACCAAAGTAAAATAATAGAATGCGCGTAAGAAACGGGCTTCGGCTTTGTACTGCTTGCGGGTATCGTCGTTCATATCGGGCACTGCATCAATATTTTCCAGGAAAATATTGGCTCTGTTGATGCCGGAGTATAATGTGTACCACAATGCTGCAACGGCCGGATCACTTGTGTTGGCATTGTTACAGATCAACCCACTTTTGTTAGGTCCGCGGTTGGCACCACCATAGTGTCCCAGATCGTCACCTCCTACAAGGTATAAGAACTCATTTCCGTAGAAGGAACTTTGTCCCAGAATGGCATAGGTTCCTGTCAGCCAAGAGGTAGCGTCCGCTTCATTTTTGAAGAAGTTTTCAGGAGTGGTGTATGTCGGGTCTTTTTCCAAGAAATCGCAGGAAGTCAGGTTAAGTCCGACAAGAAGTGATATGATGATTATTTTTATTGTTTTCATATACGTAATTGTTTGAAGGATGATTGATTAGAAACCTAAGTTTATACCAAAACTGATAGAGTAGGCTCTCGGATAAGCGGAGAAGTCCAGTCCCGGAGTCAGTGCGCCTTCACGGATAGATACTTCCGGGTCGTAACCGGAATACCCTGTACATGTCCATAGATTCTGACCGGCAACGAATACGCGTGCATTGTCTATCTTCCATTTCTTGGTCAGTTGTTTCGGCAGTGTATATCCTAAAGACACGGTCTTCAGACGAAGGAACGAACCATCTTCGATAATACGTGTAGAGAACACTTTGTTAGAACCGGAGTCGGTAGCTCTCGGAATATTACTTTCCGGATTTTCCGGTGTCCAGCGGTCTGCGTAACTTGCGTATTGGTTCAAGTCACGTGTTTTATTGCTGTTCTCGAAGAACAGGCGGTTGGCATTCAATACATCGTTTCCATACGACCATTGGAAGAAGATGCTCAAGTCAAATCCTTTGTATTCGAAATTGTTGGTAAATCCGCCCGTATGTTTCGGCATACCGTTACCGATCATAGTGCGGTCGTTATCGTCGATGATACCGTCACCATTCAGGTCTGCGTATTTCGGCATACCCGGTTGTGTATTACTTTCGGAAGAGAAATACGGAACATTGCGTTTCAGTGTATATGTATCACCTACTTTGTCGAAATCTTCGTATTTGTATGTACCTTCGTAGATGAATCCGTACATCATTCCCATCGGATAACCCACTTTGGCAATGTAGCTGTATTGAGAGTTATAGTTCTGGTCAAATTTGGCTGCACTCAACAGAGAAGATTGGTTTTCGGCCAATTCTAATACTTTGTTCTTGTTGAATGCGATATTAAAGTTAGTAGTCCATGAGAAATGACGGTTCTTGATATTGGTTGTGTTCAATGTGAGCTCGATACCTTGGTTGCGTACCTTTCCTACATTCTTCATGGCACTGAAATAACCGGAAGAGGTGGGAAGTGCAGTATTCAGCAACAAATCACGAGTCGTTTTACGATACCAGTCTACGGTTAATCCGATGCGTTCGTCCAGGAAGCCTAAGTCCAGGCCTAGGTTCCACTGTTCGGTAGTCTCCCATTTCAGTTTTCTGTTTCTTAAGGAAGTGGGCACTGTACCTACACTTGTCAGGCTGTTTTCGAACGGATATACACCACTGGGGAGGCTACCGATCGAAATAAAGTCTCCGACTTTATCCTTCAATATCTGATATAAAGCATACGTATCATACTCGCCTACACGGTTGTTACCGGTCAATCCCCAGCTTGCTCTTAATTTACCTGAAGAAACAACAGACTTCAATGGTTTCATAAAATCTTCCTCCATGAATCCCCATGCCAATGAACCGGAAGGGAAGTAGCCGAAACGGTTATCACCACGGAACTTGGAAGAACCGTCGGAACGGAAAGAAACCGTTGCATAATACAATGATTTATAGTTATAGTTCAAACGTCCCAGGAAAGAAAGCATAGACCAGGAACTCTTTAATGATTTAGTCGTACTGGGAGTTCCTTCACTCATTCCCGCCATGCCGAGTGCTTCGTTCGGAATCTGTACCGTTTTGTATGAATAGTATTCATAGTCGGAATTCTGCAGGGTTACACCTACCATGCTATTGAAGAAATGCTTCCGTTTGATATTGCTCTGATAGGTCAGAATATTTTCATTCAACCATGTTGCACGTTGAGAATGGTAGATTTCTGCATTTACCTTATCGGATGATTTCGGATTACCATAACGGGTCTTCGAGTTGTTGAATGTTTCCCCTTTGCGGGTATCGAATGTGTAACCGCCTGAAACTTTCAACTTCAATCCTTTGATAAATTCATATTCTGCAAATCCGTTGAACTGAATGTAGTTCGCATACGTCTTGCGATATTCGTTTTTCAAGGACATGATAGGATTGAAACGATAATCGTTGGTATTGTTTATCGCGTCGTCCATGATGTTATCCATCAATGAGTTTAATGGTCTGTCCGGTTCGGTCACGGGGCGATATCCCCATACACTATAGAACAGGTTATTCATACCACTGTATGAGTTCTGGGAAGGAGAACCACCAGTGGTTGTAGTGCTTGAATAGTTGGTTGTCAGATAGATTTTCAGTTTCTTCTTTTGGATGGTAGTACCCATACGGCCTTGTACACGTTTGTAGTTTGATTCCAATAAGATACCGTCCTGGTCATAATAAGATAAAGAAGCATTGTAGCGAACTCCTTCCGAACCACCGGTCAGGCTGACATTGTGGCTTTGCATCCATGCGCTGCGGAAGATTTCATCCTGCCAGTTATATTGCGGGATATTCCTATAATCTTCCAGTCCCCATTTCTTACCGTCATAATTCATGAAGTAGGTAGTTTCCATATCTTTGGGACTACGTTCTGCCTGTAGTTTGACGAACTCGTATGCATCCATCATCGGAATCGTTTTGGTGATATGCTGAATACCGAAACTTCCGTCATATTTAATTTTAGGCTGACCGATTGTGCCTTTCTTGGTTGTAATCATCACGACACCGTTGGCACCACGGGCACCGTAGATAGCGGTAGCAGAGGCATCCTTCAGGAAATCGAGTGACTCGATATCGTTCTGATTGATGGCTGCGGCTATGGAAGGATCTTCCACCGGGAAACCGTCAATGACATAAAGAGGAGAGTTGTCCTGTGTCAAAGAGTTGTTACCACGGATGACGATGTTCATCTGTCCGCCCGGCATACCTTCGCCCGAACTTACGTTGACACCGGCAATACGTCCGCCTAATGTCTCGCCGAAAGAAGCAGTCGGAGTGCTAAGCAGTTCTGCCATGCTGGCTTTGGCAACAGAACCCGTCAGGTCTCTCTTGCGTATTTCCTGATAGCCGACTACTACCACTTCGTCCAATGTCTTTGTATCTTCCTTCAATGTGATAACCATTGGCTTTTGAGTGTCCGCCTTTATTTCTACAGTGACATAACCAATGAAAGAAATAACCAATATTGAATTCTTATTGGGTACGTTAAAAGCAAATTTACCATCAAGGTCAGTGATTGTTCCTTGTGAAGTACCTTGTACCTGAACACTGGCTCCCGGCACTCCTTCTCCTAAGTTGTCCTTCACTGTACCTTTAACAAGTACCTGTGCAAGTACAAAAGAAACAGAAAATAAGATCAGTCCGATGGAGGAGAGCATCCTTTTTCTAGTTTGAGTGGATAAATGTTTTTTCATATATTAAAAATTAAGTGATTTTATTGAATCTACGCTTGCAAAGATAGACGGATTGAATATTCTAATATGGATAGAATTATTCAAGATTGGTGCAAAATCATACAATTTTTCTGTTCTCATAAACTATTTCTCTTTTATGGATTCTAGTAATTCGGATAACTCTTTCACTATGTCGGGATGTTGTTTTGATACATTCGTTTTCTCCGATGGATCGGAGGATAAATCGTAAAGTTGAGGCTGTTTGTCGTTGCCTAACTCCATTTTCGTCCAATGTTCGATGGCGGGGCCGTCGCTCGGTTCGATGTATTTCCATTGACCTTTTATGATGGCAAGTGTGTTATTGAGATTCTGTTGAACGACATACTCACGGTTTGTATTATTTTTGCCGAGGAGAACGTTCAGATGTTCCTGACTGTCGGGGGCAGCTCCTTTGCGTAAAGGTTGGTCCAAAAGTGAGGCGAGCGATGCATACACATCTATTTGAGAGAAAAGAGCTTGTTGCTTGTTCGGCTTCACCCGGGCAGGCCAACGGACAATAAATGGAACGCGTGTACCCGCTTCGTAAGCACTGTATTTCCCACCACGGTAGATACCCATCGGAGTATGTCCGTTGAGAAGTTCGTAAGCTTGGTCTTGATAGCCGTCGTCGATAACAGGACCGTTATCGCTGGTAAAGATCAGGATAGTGTTGTCTGCGATGTGGAGGCTGTCCAGTGTGTGCATGATTTCACCGATAGTCCAGTCCAGTTGCAGGATGACGTCGCCACGAGTGCCGAGTCCGCTTTTGCCTGCGAAACGTGGGTGGGGGATGCGCGGTACATGTACGTCTTGCGTACCCATATATAAGAAGAAGGGTTCTTCCTGATGGGATGCAATGAAATTCTTAGCCTTATGGGTGATGATATCGGCTATGTCTTCATCTTTCCAAAGGGCGGATTTTCCTCCGGTCATCCAGCCGATACGGGGAATGCCGTTGATAATTGTATTGTTGTGTCCCTGGCTGGGTTTTAAAGTGACGAGCTCCGGGTTCTCTTCTCCCGTAGGCCAGTCGCCGACTTTGTGGTCGTAACTTACGGTGATAGGATCATTGGGGTCAAGTCCTACGACATGTCCGTTTTCTACAAATACACAAGGTACACGGTCTACGGTAGCCGGAATAATAAATTCGTAGTCAAAACCGATGCTTTGTGCATTAGGGGTAATCCGGTTGTTAAAGTCGGTTCCACCTTTCGGACCGAGTCCCAGATGCCATTTGCCTACTGCACCGGTTGCGTATCCTGCATCTTTCAGCATATCTGCCATGGTGACGCAGGTAGTGTCGATAATGAGTTCAGAGTTGCCGGGAGCGATTCCTGTGTTTTCTTGTCTCCAGGGGTACATACCTGTCAGGAGTCCGAAACGGGAAGGAGTGCTGGTGGCAGAAGTTGCATAAGCATTGGTGAATTGTACTCCTTGTCCTGCCAACCGGTCGATGTTGGGAGTACTCACTTTCGTTGCTCCATAACAGCTTAAATCACCAATGCCGAGATCATCTGCAAATATATAAATAATGTTAGGCTTTTGGTTATTCTGCCCATTGCTCTTTTGGGGTGCATGACTGCATCCTGACAGCGTGACGATGCCGGACAATAGGGGAAGTAGACGCGAAACGTTTTTCATAATGCTGAATGTTTTAGGAAATAATGTAATGAACACAAAGATAAGCGATTGGAAGAAAAAGAATGAGTAGGAATGTACAAGTGAAGTACAAAATAGTACACTTAAGAAGTTACCTTCTTTATTCGGGCGAAGATGTCCGGACTAAGAAACCGTTTATATCATAAATTTAGGCACGGATTACACGGATTAACGCTGTTGTTTTCATACTCATCGTTTTTTAATCCGTGAAATCCGTGTGATCCGTGCCTAATAATATAAGATTATTTTGCAAGAGTGCTTGTATAGTTACCTGCTAATCTGTTTCTTCTCCGTCTCCTTCTTCTTCGCTCTCTTCTCCTTTACGATAAGCCAGCGGACTGACGTGATAAATCTCCTTGAAACATTTACTGAAATAGCGGGAGGAGGAGAACCCAATCCGGTCAGAGATCTCCGTGATATTCAGCTCCGGGTTATTCCTTAACATGACAGCGCCTTTTTTGAGACGTATGCTTAGGATGAAATCATTCGGGGTCTGGCCTGTAACTGCTTTCAGTTTAGTGAATAGGTTCGTACGTGCCATACCCATTTCGCGGGCGAAGATATTAACGTTGAAATCCGTATTGTCCAGATGGCGTTCGATAATGGCCATCGCGCGGTCGAGCATCTCCTTATCCATCGGGTTGGTAGCCAACATTTGGGCAAAAGCCTGTGGTTGTTTGCTGAACTTCTCTTGCAATAGCCGGCGGGAGTTAACCAGGTTATTGCAGCGGGAAATCAGAAGATTGGTATTAAACGGTTTCGTGATATAATCATCCGCACCAATCTTCAAACCTTCGATATTGTGCTCTATAGCAGTACGTGCAGTTAATAATACCACCGGAATATGGCAAGTGTTAAAGTCCGTCTTGATCTGTTTGCAAAGTTCCGTACCCGACATGCGTGGCATTACGACATCACTTAAAATGATGCTCGGCATATCCTTCTGTATCATTTCTAATGCTTCTACTCCGTCGGAAGCCGTACTGACTTGATAGAATGTTTCGAAAATACCGACTAACATCTGCTTGATAGATTCATTGTCTTCCACTATCAGCATTTTGGCGTCTTCGATGCGCTTGTTATCTTCTTCTTTCCATTCCGAATCAGGGATTATTTCTACTGAAGGAACAATAGTCTCTGTTTGCTGGATGGTTTCCGTATCATCTTTCGCTATTTGCTCTTCTGTGAAGTGTTCCTTGCCTAGTTTGAGGGTGATAATGAAACTGCTTCCTTTGCCCGGTTCGCTTTCTACCCGGATTGTGCCGTGATGAAGTTCCACAATTCCTTTCGTCAGTGCCAGTCCGATGCCTGTACCGGCTCCGGTATTCAGCGAGTTGAGATGTTCGGTCTGGTAGAAACGGTCGAATATCTTATCAATTTCGGCAGCGGCGATACCTGTACCGGTATCTTTTATTTCAATGATGACATGGTCTTTCTCCTGCGATACATTAATCGAAATCGTATCTTCGGCCTTGGTATGCTTCACTGCATTAGACAGCAGGTTGTTTATCACTTTCTGCATCTGTTTTTGGTCATACCATACTTCAATGTCATCCTTCTGTTTGTTGAACTTGAAGTTGATTTGTTTACTGCTCGCATATTCGAGGAAGAGCAGATAATTCTCATACAGGAAGTTAACCAGATTGTGCTGGCTAACTTTGATCTTCATGTGACCCTGTTCCTGTTTACGGAAATCAAGTAGTTCCGTAATCAGTTCCCGTAATTGGAGACTGTTCTTGTAGATTCCCAACACCTTATTATATATATTAGGCGTAAATGTCTGCACCTGCAACAAAGTTTCCACTTGTCCCACGATCAGCGTTAACGGTGTGCGGAATTCGTGCGAGATGTTAGTGAAGAAACGGAGTTTCGACTGGTTCAATGCTTCGAGGTCTTCAATATGCTTCTTTTCGTACTTCAAAGACTCACGGAGTTTGATGCGCGAATTATAGTTCTGAATAAGATACCATAACAGGCTGATAGTGACAATGGTATAAATCAGGTAAGCCCACCATGTCTCATACCATGAAGGGAGTACGATAATCAGCAGTCTGGCCTCTTTTATTCCTTCCCTCTGTGATTTGATGACAAGGGTATATTTACCCGGATTCAGGTTTGTATAAGTAATCAGCGTTTGCTTCCGGTAAGTATGGTTCCATTCGTCTGAGAAACCCTCCAGGCGATAGAGAATTTCATCTCTGTTGGCAGGGATGAAGTTGGAAGTGGCATATTCGATGCTAAACATCGATTGATTCGCTTTCAGACTGATTTCCGGAGTGTGGCAGATCGACTGTTCCAGGATGCCGCTTTCATCTCCCGGAACTACTTCTTTTCCGTTGACAAGCAGGCGGGAAAGAATGATATTATATGATTTGGGAGTGAAATGTAACTTCTTCTCCCAGAAAGAAATCATTCCCTGAATACCGCCAAGGAATACTTCTCCGTCATGTGTCACAAATAGTGCGTTTTCATTGACGGCAGTCAACGGGAATCCGTTTTCCGTACCGTAATTATAGAATTTCTTGCTTGGATAGTCAAACTGTGAGAATCCTTGATTGGTAATCAGCAATAAGTCACCTTTCTGTATGGACGATTCGCATACTTCGTAGATACAGTCGCTGGATAAACCATCTGTCTGTACATCGAAGTTTTCAAAGTCATCACTTGCCTTACGGTAACGGTCGAGACCGCTTCCGGAGGTGCAGAACCATAGATTGCCGTTACTGTCCTGCATGATACTGTTGATATTATTGTTGCTAAGACTGTTTGGATTAGCGGGATTGTGCGGATAATTAGTAAGTTTACCGCTGTCGAACCGGTAAGAATAAACACCCTCTCCGGTAGCCGCAATCCACAATGTACCGTCTTTATCAATGCAAAGACTGGCTACCATGCCAATACCTCTTCCTTCTTTAGTCTCTTTGAAGAGTTGTTGGCAAGTGCCTGTTGCCGGATTGAAAAGACAAACACCGTTTTGTGTGGCGACAACCAGCTTGTCCTTATAAGGTACAATGTCTCGGACGATATCCGAAGGTAGTGAGGTTGGGTCTCCGGCTTTCATCCGGTAGACTGTGAAACGGTTGGTACGCAGGTCGAGTTTGTTCAATCCTCCCAAGTGTGTACCTATCCACATAATTTCATTAGTCCGGTCGTAATAGATTGCTTTGACGTTGTTATGGGAAATACTATTTTTGCCCTCTTCGTGGCGATACCACCGATAGGTGTTATTTTTCCGGTCGTACACATTCACGCCACCGCCTTCAGTACAAATCCATAAGTTTCCGTCTTTATCTTCAGTCATTCTGCCGACAATCGGGCTACTTAAACCTTCTTTTTCTGTATCTCCTGTCTTGTAGCGTGTATAGATTTCATATTCCGGATTGAAATAGTTGACACCTCCGAAATAAGTACCCAGCCAAATTGTTCCTTGTTCATCTTTGACGATGCACCAGATGGAGGAGTGGGTGAGTCCGTCGGGTTTGTTCGCGTTGGCAGTGTAAAGTTGGAATTTACCTGTGCTTTTTTCATAGCGATTTAATCCGTGAAAGGTTCCTATCCATAGATTTCCTGCATTATCTTCACAGCAACTCCTTACGAAGTCGGCGCAAATACTGTTTGGATTTTTGGGATCATGACGGAAGTTCTCAATGGTACTGTCTGTTTTTATCCGGTAGAGTCCTTCTTCCCAGGTACAGATCCATAATTCTTTAGACGAATCTTCGTAAATACTCGCGATATTACCTCTTGTGACAGGTTGGGAAATCTTTTTGTCTCCCGATAAACAGTAAAGTCCGTTACTGGTAGTTCCCATCCACAGATTTTTCTTTTCGTCCAGGTGGAGGCAGGAGAGGGTGATATCTTTTCCGGCAAGATGATAGTAGAGATCGAAGTTTCCCGTACTTTCATTATATACAAATACTTCTTCTCTTTTCCCGATATATAATTTCTCGTTGAAATAAATAGCATCCACATTGCCTTGCAGCAACGTTTTGAATCTTTGTGTGGTCAGATCGAATTCTGCCACCCCGTCCGTACAGAGCAGGTATACCTTTCCGTTTTTGTTTCCGGTGATGCGCAGCACTGTATTGCTGAACAAGCTGTTCGGATCGTTTTTATTAAGTTTGAAACTTTTGATATCGTTACCGTTATACCGGTTCAGTCCTTCACGCGTGCCGATCCATATAATTCCCCGTTCATCAATATAAAGGCTATTGACAGAAAATTGGGAGAGTCCGTCGTCCGTGGTCAAGTGGCTAAAAGTGATGTTTTGACCTTGTGTGCGGACTCCAGCTACGCTTAAAAATAGCAGAAATAAAAGAATTACTTTTCTCACTAATTTATTTTTTAAGGTGTTTACATCTATGCAAATATATTGTTTTTATTCGATTTCAGTGAACCTTATTAGAAGAAAGTAACTATATTTGTATCATTCAAACGAAAGATATATGAAAGTAAAGAAAATTAGTGCGGCTAACGTGGAGGCTTGTTCGCTTCCTAAACTATTCGATGAAGAAAAAATAGATTTTCAGCCGATCCAGTGTGTCAATTGGGCTGAATATCCTTACAAACCTAAAGTGAGTTTTCGAATTGCTCACACGCAGAACTCAATCTTGCTACATTTTAAAGTGAAAGAGGAGAGTGTACGTGCCAAGTATGGAGAAGATAACGGTTCTGTATGGACTGACTCTTGTGTGGAATTCTTTTCTATACCTGCAGGCGACGGGATCTATTATAATATAGAATGTAATTGCATCGGAACTATCCTGATAGGTGCCGGCCCAGTTCGTAACAACCGGGAACATGCACCGAAAGAAGTGACTGCTCTCGTACAACGTTGGTCTAGTCTGGGTAATCAGCCTTTTGCAGAACGTGTCGAGGAGACAGACTGGGAAGTTGCTCTCATCATTCCGTATGCTGTATTCTTTAAGCATCAGATTGAATCACTCGATGGAAAGGAGATAAAAGCTAATTTCTATAAGTGTGGTGATGAGTTGCAGACTCCTCATTTTCTTTCATGGAATCCGATAGAGATTGACCAACCGGATTTCCATCGCCCCGATTTTTTCGGTACTTTGGAATTTGAATGATGAATTGAATTTCTGGATTTGAAGATGAATCACTAGTGTTGCTGAATCACTGAAGTATCCTCCATTTGTAAAAATATTATCTATTGCGTCATCCATCTATAAAAAAGAAGGGTGACGCTTTTTTTGAGCATCACCCTTTCTTTTTATAGATGTTATATTGTTTATTTCACAATCCCTCTTTCCGAGTTCTTCACGAAATTTACAATATTCTCGATTTCTTCACTCATAGGAACCTGGTCGATAATCTTCTGTACGGCATCCTGAACGCTGAAATTACCCTGATAAATCAAACGGTATGCGTTAGCGATGTGACGAAGGATTCTTTCCGATGTATTGTGATGTTGAGAAAGAACTACAGCGTTTACACCATGATATGTTACCGGATTTCCTGACATGATAACGTATGGAGGTACATCTTTAGATATACGGCAGCCGCTTTGTACCAGTGTCCAGCTTCCGATGTGACAATATTGATGTAAAGTGACATTTCCACTTAGGATAGCGCAATCATCCAACGTACATTCTCCTGCAATAGTGGTGCCGATACCTACCACACAGTTATTGTTGATTTGTACGTCATGGCAAAGATGTACTTTATCCATCAGGTAGTTTCCGTTTCCGATTTTGGTAGCATTGCCGGCAAATGTAGCGCGGCTGATTACTACATTCTCACGAATATCGTTATTATCTCCGATAATCAGGCTGCTTTCTTCTCCAGTATAGTGGAAATCTTGTGGTTCCGCTCCGAGGACAGCATTCTGATGTACCTTGTTTCCTTTTCCCATTTTAGTACCTTGCAGGATACTAGCGTAAGACATGATGACGCAGTCATCCCCGATCTCTACATTCTTTTCAATGTAGGCAAAAGGCAGAACGGTTACATTCTTGCCCAGCTTTGCTTCGGGATCTACGTAAGCTAACGGACTAATCATAATAGTATATGTTTAAAGTTAATCTTCTCTTCCACCACCTAATGCCTGGTAAAGGCTGACCACAGCCTGCATCTTGTCGAAACAATCGGAAACCTGAGAAATCTGTGCGCTCAGGTAAGATTGCTGTGCTGACAAAACCTCCAGATAGGTTGACGTCCCTAAGTTAAACAATTCTTTTGTATCTTCCGAAGCTTTTTTGGCAGATTCTACTTGCATTTGACGAGATTCTACCTTTTCACTCGTCTTTTGGTATAAACTTAGCGCATTGCTGACTTCACTACCGGCATTCAACAGCGTTTGCTGGAAGGAGAGTTTCGCCTGTTCTTCCTGCGCTTTGGCCATTTTCAGTTTAGCGATATTTGCTCCGTGATAAAAGAGAGGCTGTGTCAGTGAGCCGATGGCAGTAGCCAGGAATTTTCCCGGATTAATGATAGCAGAGCCTGCGCTGTTTGTCCATCCGGCAGATCCACTAAGTGTAATTTGTGGATAGAAAGCGGAACGTGCGGAGTTCGTGTTATAATAAGCAGAAGCTAGTGACATTTCAGCCGCTTTTACATCCGGACGGTTGGATAATAATTGGATAGGTATGCCTACTGAAAATTCGGATGGTAGAATTTGCTTTTCGATGGTACCGCGTTGGATATGGCGGGGAGCTTCTCCAAGAAGAGTTGATAGAGAATTTTCCACTTCGCGGATGCTCTGTTCTATTTCCGGAATAGAGGCCATCACTTGTGCATAAGCCGCTTTACTCTGTTCGACACCTGCCGAATTGATATTATACATAGCAGCATTTTTCATTGCTTCCATTGTTTCGGCATTACGCTTTAATATTTCTGCTGTCTCTCTGGTGATTTCCAGTTGGCGGTCAAGCATTAATAAAGTGTAATACAGATTAGCAACATTGGCAATAATCTGCGTTTGTACAGCTTGTTTGTAAGCTTTGGCCTGCTTAACGGCAACATCTGCACCTCGTTTGGCATTTAGCAAGCCTCCAAAGAGACTAATCTCCCAACTGGCGGTTACCGGAAGTGAATAAGTCTTACTTGCTTTACTATTATCAAAACTGCTGATAGTACCTTGTGGGGACAAGGCCAGAGCTGGAACATAGGCTAGTTTGGCTGCCAACAACGGAGCCTGGGCTGCTTTGATTGATAGTATTGCACTCTGCAGGTCAGTATTTTGTTTCAGTCCCGTTTCGATGAGTGACTGGAGTTGCGGGTCGGTGAAGACTTCTCTCCACGGCAGATTACCGAAGTTGGCTGTATCCGAAACCAGTGTATCATTATCCGCTACCGGATCGCGATACAGGCCGGAAGTAGTGATATCTTCGGGTCTGTCATACGACTTATAGATGTGGCAGCTGCTCAAGAGAGCA
>ENA-ORTW01002134-ORTW01002134.1-human-gut-metagenome-genome-assembly--contig:-NODE-2134-length-19070-cov-5.226453_pt1 | contig 19070 bp, 12 predicted proteins | sample MGYA00242072_ERZ509193 | MGnify/ENA primary metagenome ERZ509193 (study PRJEB26280, sample SAMEA2338813) | human gut metagenome | biome: human gut; feature: human-associated habitat; material: faeces... | reverse complement strand
GGGTGGAGACGAACAGCGGCTGCACCTCGACCAGCGGGTTGTACGGCGCCAGGCCGAACCACTTGACCGGGGAACCGGCCACGCGGCGGATCGCGTACTTGATCTGCAGCGAGAGGGCGCCACGGCCGGAGACCTTCGACTCGGGCATCAGCGCCTTGTGGATCACCACGTAGCGGATGGTGCCGATGCCGGGATCGGCGTCAAGCTTCGGGTAGATCGACTGCTGGTTCGGCAGCTCGCCGGTCTTCTCCAGATCGTGCATGATCTGATGCAGGTAGGCCGGGATGGACTGCGAGACCTTGAAGCCGAGGCGGATGCGCACACGGAACAGGTAGTCGGTACCGAAGCTCTCGACCGAATACTCACGGGTGAACGGCTCGTCGGTGGTCTCGACGGCCACCGCCCACCATGCGCGGGCGCGCTTGGGGTGGTCGGCGAAGATCGAGAAGAAGATGTCCGTATCGAGACGCTTCAGGTCCGGATCGCTGGTCAGGTAGACGATGTTGTCCGCGAACCGGTGGATGCGGCTATCGCCGTGCAGCTTGTCCAGCGCGGGGAGGAAGTCCTTCGGCATCATGTGCCGACGCTGCGAGCGCTCCAGCTTGGTGCCCTCGTTCCACGTGTACATGATCATGAGGATCGCCAGCGTGAGCAGCAGCGTGAACCAGCCGCCGTGCAGGAACTTGGCCATCGAGGCGGCGAAGAACAGGACCTGGATCGCCAGGAACACGATGGTGAACACAACGGTGCCGAACTTGTTGCTGCGGTGCCACAGGTAGATGCCCAGCAGGATCGTGGTGGTGATCATCGTGATGGTCAGTGCCAAGCCGTAGGCCGCCGAGATATGTTCCGAATCGCGGAACAGCAGCAGCACGGCCAGCGTGGCCACGCACAGCACCACGTTGACGACCGGAATGTACAGCTGGCCGCGGGTACGGGCAGGGTAACGGACCTGCAGATGCGGCATCCAGTTGAGGCCGATGGCCTCGGAGACCATGGTGAACGCGCCCGTAATCAGCGCCTGGGAGGCGATGATGCCGGCGGTGACCGACAGCACGACGGCCACATAGCGCACGTTCGGATCCATCATCTGGAAGAACGGGTTGATCCCCTCGGCGTCGGCCAGTTCGGGGTTGTTCTGGTTGCGCAGCATCCACGCGCCCTGGCCGAAGTAGTTGAGCACCAGCGCCACCTTGATGAACGGCCAGGTGAAGTAGATGTTGCCGCGGCCCACGTGGCCCATATCCGAGTACAGCGCCTCGGCGCCGGTGGTCGAAAGGAACACGGTGCCCATCAGCGCCAGACCGGTGGCGTTATTCGGACTGAACAGGAACTTGATGCCGTAGTACGGGTTGAGTGCGGCGAGCACGGACCAGTCGTTGCCGATGGCTACCACGCCGACGATCGCCAGGAACGCGAACCAGACCATCACCACCGAGCCGAAGACCTTGCCGATCGATTCGGTGCCGCGCGACTGCACGGCGAACAGGATCACGATGATCACCGCGGTGATCATCATCGTCAGATCCTTGTTCTCGGTGAACAGATGCTCCAACGCCGGCAGCGTCTTCAGGCCTTCGACGGCGGACGAGATCGACACGGCCGGCGTCAGCACCGAGTCCGCCAGGAAGGCCGCGCCGCCGAGCATGGCCGGTATGACGAGCCATGCGCCGTATTTGCGAATCAACGAGTACAGAGCAAAGATGATTCTGCAGAAACGGACATCCAAACATCCCAATTCACATCACACATGACCGATTCTCCAGAATCGGACACACAGAACACATTTTTCGGAACTCAGACGTCCGATTCGGCAGAATCGGACACATGTGCACAAGTCGGATGATGAGCACGACTATCGACGGGCGTTCGCCGGTTGTGGACGCCGCTGAAATCGATGCGATCCACACCGGGCACACGCATGAAGACGCACAGTATCAACGCGTGGTATCGCCTGACACCAGTGTCATGGGAATAAGCACGTTCGGCTCGAACGGCTTGGGGATGTTCTTGCGCGAGGCGTTGGCCGCAGCCGCCTCTTCATTGGCGATCGCCTGCACCATATGGTCGGCCGCCGACTGCGCGATCGCCGAGAAATCCTGTGCGACCGCGGTCAGCTTCATACCGGCCAAATCGGTCAAATACGTGCCATCATAGGCGACGACCTGCAGCTCGTCGGGAATGGAAATTCCGCGGCTCAACGCTTCGCGCACGCAGAACGCCGCGCCAATATCGGAGCTGACCACGGCATCGACGCCGTCGGTCGCCACCCCATCAAGCGCACGGCTGACCGCACGATGATAGCCGGCGAAATCCATCACCTCACCGGCCTCGATATACTCATACTTCACGCCCGCGGAGGTCAATTCCTGTTCCAACGTGAGGTAGTAGCGCACCGTCGGGAACGTGGTCTTTCCCAAATCGAACGGTCCTTCCTCGACTTCTCCGCGCGCAGCCAAATCGAAGAATTGATCTCGCGGACCGCCAATCATCACCACATGTTTGGCACCATTGCGGATCAGCATCTGCGCAATCAATCGCCCACCCTGCTCGTGGTCGGATCCGATTGACGAAATACCGTCTCCAAGCACACGGTCGAACGCGACGATCGGGCGATGAATCGACGTCCAATAATCGCCGGGATGCGAAGTGTGCGCACACATGACGATGCCGTCCATCATGTGCCGACGCAACATGTCGACATACTGGATTTCGCCATCCGCCTCATCTGCGGTAGAGCACAGCATAGTGCGTAATCCTTGCGCGGCGAGTGCATGCTGCAGATGTGCGGTAAACGTCGCAAAGAACGGGTGGCGGATGGTAGGCACGATGACGCCGACCAGATTCGTGCAATCATGATACAGATTGCGGGCAAGCTCGTTCGGCACATAATTGAGGGCTTGCATGGCTTTGCGCACACGTTCGCGCATGTCATCAGACACGTACCCGTTGCCGTTCACCACCAGCGAGACGGTGCTCAGAGACACCCCGGCCTTCTTCGCCACATCGCGCATGCCGACCATGATCGCACCTTCCCCGTTATCACTGTTCCATCGTTGTATTCTCACGCGCTTACTGCGCGCCTCTCGCGAGATATTATACTTATTTTCACATTCTCTCGAACCTGTTCGACAGTCCGGTGCGTATATCATTTGACGGGGTTACCCCTTTACTTGATTTTCAATATTGATTTTCGTATGCTGCCCACGACACGGAAAACGGCAGCACAGCACAACAAAAGAAACGGCGCAAAGCTTGCGATATCCACACTCACTTTGCGCCGTCTTCTTGTATTGATGATGACCTACATTGCGATCAGTCGGTCGGCACGTCGCCGGACTGGGTGTGGTCGAAGACCGGCTTGTTGTCTTTGTCGAAGGTGTAGACGCCGATGTTCGCGGAGCTCGGATCATTGTTCTTATTGAACGGTCCGATACCGGTCTGGCCCTGGTACTGGATATCCTTGCCATCCTTCAGCAGCGGCTTGGTCTGGTCGAATGCAATCACCAGCGTCGCATCCGGGCTGGCGGCCTTGATGGCGGTTGCGCTCAGATTTCTTTCATGTTACTCAGCGACCGTCCGTGTAACGTGAAAATTACGCCGGATTGGCGAGCAGCGCAATGCCGAAACCGGTGGCCACGCAAATGAGAGGCACCGCGACGGTTGCTATTCCATAGCCCAGAGCCAGCGTAAAACGACGCTGGCGAATCAATGAAACCACTTCGTTGAGCGCCGTGGAGAATGTTGAGAAACCACCGAGAAATCCGACAACGAACATCATGACCGTGTCCATATCCACCGATTGCGAATAGTAGGACATCATGGCGATGCCCGCGCATAGCGAGGCGACGCCGTTGATGACGAGCGTGGATAGCGGGAAGTTGCGGTTCGTTCTTCGATTCTCGCGGTTCCAGCCTCGTTGAATTGACACGTCGAGCACGTAACGGGCCATGGCTCCCAGACCGCCGAACAGACAGATCATCCACATCATCAGCGCACCTCCCCGGTAGTCGGGTCGGCGACAAGCGAAATCTCCGCAGTGATCGGTTTGGGCTCGAAGCTGGGTGGAAGCGGGTTGGCCGGCTGCTGGATTGGCTGCGACTGCTGCTGGGGCTGCTGGATTGGTTGCGACTGCTGAATCGGCTCGGGCAGCTGCCCCAAGTCTGAAGTATCCGGCTCGCGCAACAACGGCTGCGATGACTGTGTCAGCTGAGGAACGACCAGCGGAGGAATCTGCGGAACGCGGCCTGTCTGCATAGGCTGGCTGGCGGTCGGCGGCACGGTTGGTGTTTCGACTCGCGGAACCTGTCCCGTCTGTGCAATCTGCTGGGCCGTCTGCGCGGCTTCCATTGCGGCCTGCGCGGCAGAACGCGCCACGTCGGCCACTTTCACATGGCGTACGCCCTGCGTGTCCGATTCGGCGGAATCGGACACGGAAACAGCTGAAAACGCACCCTGAACCCGCTTTCGAGTACTCCGTGACAGCAGTGCCTGCATCAGAACCACGCCGGCGGCGGCAGTGAGCAAACCGCCTGCAAAATTTCCCGCAAGATAGCCAAGCGCACTGGCGATATGCCGCTCGTGCAGACCTTCCATCGTTTCCAGCATCACGCCGGACATCGTCGAAAGCCCGCCGAGCAAGCCGAGCCCAACGCCACGGCTGACAACCTGCCGCACCCGGCGACGCAGCCACGAAGCGGTCGCCATGAATTCGGTCAGCATCGCGAACAGGAAGCAGGCGACCATATTCGACACAAACGTGCCCACAACGAACGGCGTCCCGCTGACCGACGGCAGGAGCATATCCAACGCATGCCGACAGCCGACTCCAACAAATCCACCGACGAACACCACAACATACATCAGTCCGTCGGCGAGCGGATTGAACCGCGCCTGCATACGTTTCATCGGCGCCAGGGGAATCGTAGGCGGATCCATGGTGTTAGCGGCGGGCGCGGTTGCACCAGCATGCATCACCTCAACAGTGTCGATTGCCTGCGTGATGGGATGTGAGTCCTCACCCGCAGTCACCACGTCTCCCGGCGATTGTTCTTGCGATTCCATTGCGCTCCCCCTGTACTGGCCTTCCGCGGACAGCGTTGTTCCGCCCATAGGCCGTGCAACAACGAGCTGGGCCGCGGTTGCCGCCTTCCTAACGCATATGAGTTTACACGGAGCGCCAACGTATGCACCCTGGATGTCCGATTCCGCAGATTCGTACATCCAGAGTCCAGCCGAATTCAGCCAGGCTCAGTCAAGCCGGGCATCACACAGCCGCCGCATCGCAGGTCGCACCTCGCGCTCCTCCTCGCCACTGAACAGCACCACCAGATAGTCGCCGGCACGCAGCCGTGTATCGCCGCGCGGCACGATCTCGCTTTCGCCGCGACGCAGGCCGATGATCAGACACCCAGACGGCCAACGCACGTCACGCACCCGCTTGCCGTCCGCAATCGCCCCCATTTCCAATGGCAGTTCCATAATGCCGCTGCCCACATGGCTTGCGATCGCCATCTGCATGCCTTGCGCGCGCACGTACCGCTCCAGCAACTCCCCATAAACCGGTTTGGTGCGCAGCAAATCGGACACCAACAGCGCGACGAAAGCGACGGCCGCGACCGGCAGCATGTGCGTCAACGTTCCAGACATCTCCACAGCCAACAGAATCGACGTGATCGGCGTTTTCACGGACGCGGCGAGCGTGCCCGTCATCACGCACACCGCAAACACCGCCACTGCGTCGGATGGCAGATCACCGAATCGATGCAACACTTCACCGCAGATGCCGCCGGCCAACGAACCGACCGCAAGAATCGGCATGAAAATACCGCCAGGCGCGCCTGAGCCGAAACTCGTGGATGTGAACAGCATCTTCGCCACGAACAGCAGACACAGCATTCCCAAGCCGACGCGCGCATGTTCGGCGGTATCAATCAGATTCGAGCCGCCGCCGAGCACATCGGGCAACCAGATGCCGACAGGCAACGCGATCGCAATCGCAATCATCGGGCGGCTCCATGCCGGCAGTTTGCCGTACAGCGTCTGGAAGCCAAGCAACGAGCGGTTCATCAGCGAACCAACCAAACCGGCCACCAATCCCAACGGAATCAGCCACACATACTCTTCCAACGACAGCTGACCGATATCACCGAAATCCAAAACCGGACGCAGACCGAAACAGTATTTCGAGACGAAATCGGCGGTCAGCGATGCGGCAGTGGCGCCCATCAGAATCGCAGGGGAAAAACTCCGATGCACCCCTTCCAAAGCGAACATCATGCCGGACAGCGGCGCGCTGAACGCGGCGGACAAGCCGGCCGCGGCACCGGCGGTGACCAGATAATGCTCCTGCATGTCCTCACGGCGGCGGCCGCGCAAACGGTGGGACACACACTGCGCGCCCGACGCACCAATCTGAATGGACGGCCCCTCACGGCCGAGCGACAGACCAAACAACGCGCCCAACAGTCCACCGACGAAACGGACTGGCAGAATCGTCTGCCAACGCATCTTCAAGCCGCATATCACCACGCCGTTGGTCTGCGGGATGCCGCTGCCACCAGCCATCGGCTCCTTGCCGACCATCCACGCGATTGCTAGCGCGGCCGCCACCGCGGCAACCGCCCACGGCGCAATCAGCCACGGGGTCTCGCGAATCCGCGCATATATCCAACGGGACGCATCCGTGCCGTATTCGATGCCGAGACGGTATACGACAACCAGCAATCCTGAAACCAGACCAATGACTATGCCGGCCGCCGCCATCTTCCACTTCAAGTGGTCGAATCGCGGAATCAGCCGGCGGATATCATGTGCCGCGTCGTTGCCAGTCAAGCCGGGAAACTCGTTGCCGACGGTCAGTCGACCAGCGAATTGATCTGGATGATATGGTCGCGCTGCGGGCCGGTGCCGATCACGGAGATACGGCAGCCGGACAGTTCCTCAAGACGCTTGACGTAATCCTGACAGGTCTTCGGCAGATCATTGAAGTCGTGGATTTGGGAAATATCCTCGTCCCAACCCGGCATGGATTCGTAGATCGGCTTCGCTGCCGCGAATTCGGACTGATCAGTAGGCATATCGTCGCGGCGTTCGCCGTTGACATCATAGGCCACGCACAATGGGATTTCCTTCAGGCCGGTAAGCACGTCGAGCTTGGTGAGCACGATGTCGGTCAGGCCGTTGACCTGAGCCGCATAACGATTGACGACCGCATCGAACCAGCCACAACGACGCGGACGGCCGGTGGTCACGCCGTACTCGTGGCCCTGGGCTCGCAGCCATTCGCCTTCCTCGCCGAACAGCTCGGTCGGGAACGGTCCTTCGCCCACGCGGGTCACGTACGCTTTGGAAACGCCGATCACGCGGGTGATCTTGGTCGGGCCGACACCGGTACCGGTGCATGCGCCGCCGGCAGTCGGGTTGGAGGACGTGACAAACGGATATGTGCCGTGATCCACGTCGAGCATAGTGGCCTGGCCGCCTTCGAACAGCACGGTCTTGCCTTCGTCAAGTGCCTTATTGAGCACCAGCGAGGTGTTGGCCACGTACGGCTTCAAACGTTCGCCGAGCTTGAGCAGCTCATCCGTGGTTTCGTTCACATCAATCGGACGACGATTGTACAGCTTCACCAGCATCTGGTTCTTCTGATGCAGGCTTGCCTCAACCTTGTCGTGCAAATGCTCAGCATTGAACAGGTCGTGCACGCGGATGCCCACGCGATTAATCTTGTCGGCATACGCAGGTCCAATGCCGCGACCGGTGGTACCGATCTTGTGCTTACCCAGGAAACGTTCCGTCACCTTATCAAGCACACGATGATACGGCGCAATAATGTGCGCACCCTCACTCACCAGCAGTCGGGAGCAGTCCACACCGCGGCTTTCCAAGCCGTCGATCTCTTCGAAAAGCACTTCAGGATCAACAACAACACCGTTGCCGATAACCGGAGTCGCGGTCGGGCTGATGATGCCGGAGGGCAGCAGGTGCAGCGCATACGATTCGTCGCCGACCACCACAGTATGGCCAGCGTTGTTGCCGCCGTTGAAGCGGGCCACGTAGTCGACCTTCGTGCCGATCAGGTCGGTCGCCTTACCCTTGCCTTCGTCTCCCCACTGGGCACCGATCAAAACAATTCCAGGCATGTTGTTGCACCTCCGCGCGTATGCGATTTCGCCTCAAAGCCTTACCCAAGGCCTTACAAAGACTACCCTGCGCCCTCTACCGGATATCTGCCGGATATGCACCGATCGGCCGCGAAACTAGTCAGTTCCATCGCTTTCGTCTCATACAACGCGACACACCCACCGTGCCGCACACGCCGCATGCATTACACGGCGCGTACGGCATCACACTACTTCAACGCCTTGCCCGCGCTGCCAAGCTGCCTGCAAGCCTCCACCACGCGTGCGGCCATGGCGCTTTCCGCTTCGCGCCCCCACGAACGCGGGTCGTACATCTTCTTGTTGCCCACCTCGCCATCGATTTTGAGCACCGAATCATAGTTGGAGAACATGTGACCGGCCACCGCACGGCTGAATGCGTACTGCGTATCGGTGTCGATGTTCATCTTCACCACGCCGTAGCTCACGGCCTGCGCGATCTCCTCCGGCGCGGAGCCGGAACCGCCGTGGAACACCAGGGCGAACGGCTTACCGGGAGCGACATCCAGCGAGTGCGCGGGGTCGGGCATTTCGCCGGCCTTGATCGCGAGCGCGACCGTAGTCTGGATTTCGTCGAGCAGTTCGGGGCGCAGTTTCACCACGCCCGGTTTGTATGCGCCGTGCACGTTGCCGAAGGTGAAGGCGGCCATGTAGCGTCCGCGCTCGCCGAGGCCGAGTCGTTGCGCGACGGTGATGCCTTGCGCGGGCGTGGAATACAGTTTGTCGTTGATTTCGGCGCTGTGCCCGTCTTCTTCGCCGCCGACCGCGCCGATTTCGATTTCCAGCACGGTGTGCGCGGCTTGGGATTTGTCGAGCAGTTCTTCTGCGATGTCGAGGTTTTCACCCAGCGGCACTGTGGAACCGTCCCACATGTGTGACTGGAAGGTCGGTTCCTGACCGTGCTTCACCTGTTCGGCTTCATGGTCGAGCAGGGGGCGCACCCATTCGTCCAGATACTGTTTGGCGCAGTGGTCGGTGTGCAGGGCGATGGTGATGTTGGGGTATTTCGCCGCGACTTCGTGCGCGAAGGCTGCGAAGGCAAGCGAGCCGGTGACGCGGTCGTTGACGCGTTGCCCGGAGAAGTAGGCGGCGCCGCCTACGGAGACCTGGATGATGCCATCGGATTCCGCCTCGGCGAAACCCTGGAGTGCGGCGTTCAGGGTCTGTGTGCTGGTCACATTGATCGCGGGATAGGCGTAACCGCCGCGGCGTGCGGCGTCCAGCATTTGCGCATAACGTTCCGGCGTTGCAATAGTCATGCCTCCATTATCGCCCGACCCTATCCCACTTATCATGTGACAACATTCGTCATCTTTCCTTTCCGTTTTCCCGACCGTCCGCTCCATATCCAGGTCGCCCGCCCCACTAGGGCCATATGCCGAGCGTTTTCGTCTCATATCCCGACATTTGCGGGACCGACCATTAAACAGGGCGAAACCATTGCGATCGTTCCATCGGAAGTCATAGAATATCCACCGGATCGCGCGACGAAGAGCCCAACCGGGTATTCCCGCACGGGCATGCCGCCGCACGTAGATGTTGCGACCAATACCCGCGAGGAGGCTTGATGCACCAGGTTTTCGCCATCTTCCTTCGAGACGTGAAACGCATTCTGAAGAACCCAGTGGCGCTCGTCGTCACGCTGGGTGTGGCCATCATCCCATCACTGTACGCATGGTGCAACATCCTCGCCAACTGGGACCCGTACGCGAACACGGGCAACATCCAGGTCGCTGTGGCGAACGAGGACAAGGGCACAACCTCCACGCTGGTCGGTCATCTCGACGCTGGCCAGCAAACCGTCAACCAGCTTAAGAAGAACCATCAGCTCGGCTGGCGTTTCGTTCCCGAGCAGCAAGCCATCGAAGGCGTGGAATCCGGCAAATACTATGCGGCGATCGTACTGCCGGAAGACTTCAGCTCCAGACTCATCGGCACCGTCACTGGTAAAGGCGACCGACCGTCGATCACGTACTACATCAACGAAAAGCTGAACGCGATCGCGCCGAAAATCACCGATACGGGTGCGACCACGATCGACGAGCAGATCAACACCACTTTCGTTTCCAGCGTGGCCGACGCCGTGGCAAAGGAAGTGAAGGAGGCAGCGGGAGAAACCACCGGCAGCGTGAAAAGCGCGCAAAGCGACGTCATCAACGATCTGACCGACACCATCAACCAGCTCGAAACCGTCCAACAGCAGCTGCGCGGCACGCGTTCCACGCTCGACAAGGCCCTCACCACCATCGATTCGGCCAAACAGTCCAACATCGCGCTCGCCTCGGGAATCACCAACTCGCTTGACACCGTCGGCAAGGCGTCCGACTTGCTGAGCGAGACGCGCACACAAACCGAACGATTCTCGAACACGCTGGTCGGAGCGCTCGACAACGGCAGCACGCAACTGTCCGGCCTGCAGGTCAACGTGAGCAATGCCACCGGCACCGTGCTCAGCGGACTGAACACCACGCAGGACGCGCTCGACCAAGTGTCCAGCACCATGCATCACGTCAACACCACCACCGGCAATGTGCTCGACGGCGTGGAGAAGGCGTTGCAGGCCAGCCAGCTGGATCCGAACAGCCAAACGTATAAGGATCTTTCCGCGCAACTCGCCGAAGCCCGCAAACAGCTGACGTTCCAGCAGCAGCGCATCGACGCCTTCGATCAGGACACCACGGCTGCGATCAACGCGGGGAAGAACACCGCGAACGGGTTCAACGACGATGTCACCACGCTGGCGAAAAACGGCACGGCGTCGATGGCGAGCGCACGCACGACCATCACCGGCACGGTCATGCCGAATCTCAACACCGGGCTCGATACACTCAGCCTGGCCAATGGGTCGCTGTCCGGCACGCTTACCACGCTGCAAAGCACACTGGAACAGGGCAACGGGCTGCTCGACCAGTTGTCGCGCACCGTGACCCAAACGAACACCACCATTGCTGGCACGCAGACGCAGCTCGCCAATCTCGCCAAACAGCTCAACACCACGCGCACCGATGTGGCCGCGTTGAGCAGTTCGGCGATGTTCCAGCAGCTTTCCCAAGCGCTCGGACTTGACGCGAGCGAGGTCGGCTCGTTCGTGGGCGAGCCGGTGCATTTGGACGAACAGGTCCTCTACCCGGTCAAAAACTATGGTTCCGCGGTCACGCCGTTCTACACGAATCTTGCGCTATGGGTCGGCGGATTCGTGCTCGTCGCGATCTACAAGCTTGAAGTGGACCGCGATGAGAAGATCCGCATGTACACGCCACGCCAAGGCTATATGGGCCGTTGGCTGCTGTTCGTCACGGTCGGATTCCTGCAGGCGATCATCGCCACGATCGGCGATCTCGCGCTGGGCATCCAATGCGAGCATCCGTTCCTGTTCATCCTCGCCGGCATTTTCGCCTCGTTCGTCTACGTGAACATCATTTACGCGCTCGCCGTGGCGTTCCGGCATATCGGCAAGGCCGTCGCCGTGATTCTGGTGATCATCCAGATTCCGGGCGCGGCAGGCCTCTACCCCATCGAGATGATGCCGGAATTCTTCCGCCGTCTGAAACCGTTCCTACCGTTCACCTACGGCATCAACGCGATGCGCGGGCCGATCGGCGGCATGTATGCCAACCATTATTGGATCGACATGCTCTCGCTGTTCTGGTATCTGCCTGTGGCGCTGTTCATCGGTTTGGTCGTCCGCAAGCTGGCGTTGAACCTCAACCGCCTGTTCGACAACCGTCTGGCGGACACTGATCTGATGATCACCGAACATAACGAAGGCACGGTGGAACCGTTGCGGCTCACCGAGACCGCGCAGCAGATCGCCGAGGAGTTCCCCGAACTCGCCCGCAGACGGGCGATTCATTTCTTCCGCCTGTACCCGCGCCTGGTGCGCTGGGGATTCCTCGCGCTGGCGGTACTGCCGTTCGTGTTCCTGCTGTTGCTATTCATCACGCGCATGAAGCTCGCCATGCTGCTCGGTTGGATCATTTCGATCATCGCCATCGACACGTATCTCATCGTGGTGGAGTATCTGCGCGAACGGTATGCGAATTATCTGGGCGAGGAAGCGATGAGTGCGGAAGAGTTCCGCAGCGCGATCCTGCACGAGAACCTGCTATTCCGGCCGGGCATGCATTACAAGCCGATGCATGCCGTACGCACGAGGCTGTATGAGGCTGCGCATGGTGGTTCGGCCGGACATGCGCCTGAACATGCGGCTGAGTATGCGGCTGGAAACACGGACGGAAATGCTGGCAGGAGTCTGCGTGAGGAGGGGAACGAACAGTGAAAATGATCTGGGGCATCTTCAAGCGGGACATGTGCCACGCCACCCGCAACGTGATCGCCGTGATCGTCTCGATGGGCCTGGTGGTGGTGCCGGCGCTGTACGCCTGGTTCAACATCGCGGCCAGCTGGAACCCCTACGGCAACACCAAGGCATTGAAGGTCGCCGTGGCCAATAACGACAAGGGTTACAAGTCGGATCTCATACCGGTGCGCGTCAACGTGGGCGAAACCATCATCAGCACACTGCACGCCAACGACCAGCTGGACTGGCAGTTCGTGAAAAGCGACAAGGCAATCGACGGGGTGAAATCCGGCGAATACTATGCGGCGATCGTAATTCCGAAAGGTTTCAGCGCCGACATGATGACGCTGTTCTCCCCCGACATCAAACACGCGCAGCTCAAGTACTATCTGAACGAGAAAATCAACCCGATCGCCCCGCATATCACCGATCAGGGCGCGACAACCGTGGTCAACACAATCGACAAAACCTTCGCCAAAACGATCGCGCAAGTCGGACTCGACCTGGCCTCAAGCATCCTACACTATTCGCAAAGCCCGCAAATGGCCGAATACATGCGCAACCTCAACGGCAATCTCACCACCATGGCGGATACGCTGAGCGGCGCATCGCAGCAGGTAACGTCGTATTCGCAGCTGCTCGGCTCGGCGAACGACATCGTGGATTCCACGGGCAAACTGCTCGCCTCGGCGACCAAGGCGGGCAAACAGGCCCAGAACGCGTTGAAGCAAGGCAAATCAGGTGCCACGTCGTTCACTTCGGCAGGTGCGAACGTCACCTCCTCAGTGAACACCGCGCTCGACCAGGTGTCAGGCGCGTTCGACCAAGTAGCTGCCAAGGTGAACAAGGCGTTCGACGCGATCGGCAAGGACTCAGACACCGCAGCCAGCCAGTTGGCAACGTTGAGCGAACAAATCTCCAGCGGCGAATCGCTGTACGACACGTACATCACAAGCCTCAACCACATGCACGAATCGGTGGAACAACTACCGGACAGTGATTCCGCGAAACAGGCGCTGCTGGAAGCCATCGACCGGGAGATCACGCTGCTGGAAGCCGCCAAAGGCGATTCGCAGAAGCTCGCGCAGCAGCTGAAAGACGCTTCCACGCAGGTCACGCAGGATACCGCAGCCGCGGAACGCTCCCGCAAGGAGATCCTGAACCGCATCACCTCCGCGAAGCAGTCGATCAGCAATGTGCGCGACGATTACGCCACGAACGTCAAGCCGAAAATCGACGCGCTCGCCTCCACAGTCAGCACGCTGATCTCCCAAACCGACAGCATGATCACCCAGCTGAGCGGCACCGCCGACGATCTGGACGATGTGACGGGCGATGTGGGGACGAATGTGACATCCATCCGTTCCACGCTCGGCGCGATCGCGAAGAAACTCGACTCGTCGGCAGCGACGGTGAAGGAGCTGATCACGAAGCTGGAGACGGGCGGGAACGCCGGTGACGGCAACAGCGATGGTGGAGACGGTGACAACGACGCCAGTTCGTCCGATTCGGGTGAATCGGACGAACTACGTGCACTGGCCACCGCCAACGCGTCCACACTGTCCACGCTGATTTCCGCGCCCGTCGCACTGCATCGCGTCTCAGTGTACCCGATCGCGAACTACGGTTCGGCCATGGCGCCGTTCTATACGATCCTGTCAATCTGGGTGGGTGCGATCATCCTGTGCGCCATGCTGAAAGTGACAATTTCGGACCGCGAGAAGGCGCATGTGCTGGGCTTGGGCGACACGCTGCCGCGCATCGCCGGCCCGTCCGGCCCGGGGAACGCCTCACGTTGGGGACTGCGCCTCGACCACGAGTATTTCGGACGGTACGCGATCTTCGCGCTGCTCGCGTTGCTGCAGGGCACACTGGTTTGCCTGGGTGACATGTATTTCCTTGGCGTGCAGGCGAATCATGCGCTGCAGTTCCTTGCCGTGGGGTGGCTTGCCGCGCTCGTGTTCTCGAATATCGTGTATACGCTGACCGTGTCGTTCGGCGATATCGGCAAGGCTGTGGCCGTGGTGCTGCTGGTGATGCAGGTCGCCGGTTCGGGCGGTACGTTCCCTATCGAGACGCTGCCGAAGTTCTTCCAAATGCTCTACCCGTTCCTACCGTTCCCGCACGCCATCGATGCCATGCACGCCGCGATGGCCGGATCGTACGGCAATGAGTACCTGCTTGACATGGTGTATCTCGCCTTGTTCCTGATTCCTTCGCTGCTGCTGGGATTGGTGTTGCGCAAGCCGGTGATCCGGTTGAACAACTGGGTGAGCCGCAATCTGGAATCCACCAAGGTGATGTGACGAGGCGGATTTGAACGGGCTGGTTTAAGCCGGTTTAGATCGGTTTCGGCTGGCACACATGGACGCGTCATTGGCGACGCATCACCATCACCGCCAACGGCAACACACACCAAATACCAGCCGACAAAAACCTAAGCTAGCGTGGATGCGTAAGGGCATTGTCCTGCCCGGTCACTTCCCTTACGTACCGCTGCGCCATCCCGGCGCTCCTCTGCGCCGCCACTACCCCACATGTCGCCTCCTCACACACCAACAAGCGTCCGATTCTGCAGAATCGGACAATCAGCGGCGTCGCGCAAACCACACGTTGATCAGCGAGCCGACCACCACCAGCGCGACACCGATCCAGAATGGCATGCCCAACGTCACGCCCAATAGGAGCGTGCTGGAAGCAGTGGAGAACAGCGGCGTCGCATACGAACCGATCGCAAGCGTTTCCATACTGCCATGTAGCATGCCATACCCCCAGCACGCGTAGCCGCCGGCAATCGACGCGGCACATGCGAGCAGCGAAATATAGCCGCCGATGCCAGGCGCTACAGCTGGCAAACCGTCGCCCGAAACGAAATGGATAATCCACAGCACAACAGCAACGCAACAGAAGAAAATCGTCGTACCATCGTAACCATCGGACATCGATGGCGTCACGGTCGCGTAAATCGCCCAAATAAAGGCGCCTGCGAACGCGAGCGCGTACGGCAATGGATTGCTGGCGATATTGGCAACCGCTTCCTGCACGTCAAGGTTTTCACCGCCGACCGCCATTGCCACGCCGACGGTGGCTACGATTGCACCCGGCAGCGCTTCGGAGACCGAGCCGCGTTTGTGCGACACGGCGGCGGTCATCAGTACCAGCAGCGTCGGCCACAAATAATTGACGAGGCTGACTTCCACAGATTGCGCGTTCGTTGTGGCCAGACCGATCGACAGCGAGATCGACGCCTCGTATGCGATGAACATGAGTCCGCCTGCGACGAGGTACTTGCGTGGCGCTTGGCTAATCGGTTTCGGCCGTCGCACGATGAGCAGGAGCATGCCGCCGACAGTGTAGATGAGCGCCGAGCCGAGCGTGGCGCCGAACGATTCGGAAACGAGTCGCACGAGGCCGGCCATGAAGCCCCACAGGACGATTGCGAACAGGCCGATGAGTGTCGCCGCGTGTGATATGGCATGACCAAATAGGGGGGTACTGGGGCGTTCGCCTGCGGATTCGGCGGGAAGTTTCTGATCCGTATTCACGGATTCCAGCCTACCTGCCGCCCACCCCGCATGTCCGATTCTGCAGAAACGGACACTATTTGTTGGTTTACCGCCGCCTGGCCTCCTTAACCAATGGCACGATGATGCCCACGACGCCACACAGCACACCGCCGATCGGCCACGGGACCCAGAACACCTTCATCCACGCGTCAACATCACTGCCCGCCGTTCCAAGAAAAAGCATAAGCAACGCGATAACAGTCGCTAACAACATGATCACGCCACAAATTGCACTGGTAAGTCTTCTGTAAAATCTGTCCGACTCGCTCATCGTCGGGTGCGGCACGGAACGTCCCTCGCGCACGCTTTCCTCTGCGGCTTCACGATTGTATTTGTCCACATTCACCTTGTCATGCGTCATCCCGGACATAATGAAACAGAACACCGCCGCGGCCACGCAAGCCAGCAGAACGCTGTCCGGCCACCCCGCGTCTCCGTCGGCAACAAACTCGTCACAAAACACTCGCACGCACACGCCCGCCAAAATCAGCACGGAACCAATCGCAACACCAATCGCCAATACGACCGACGCACGTGACTTGTCCTCATCCGTGTAAAAATCCTGCACATACGGGTGGCGACGGCGGAAATCGCCATGCATGATTCCGGCCGGTATCAGCAAAGCGAGACCGACCATCGCGCCAACCAACGTGCATACTGTGACCAGCACGTCGTTCACCGGCGACGGCCCCAAGACAGACCCCTCCGGCGAAAACAACATGCCAACCGCGACTCCGAGGATAATTGCGGCCACACCAATCGCAATAAGCCACGCAAAACGCCTCATATGACTGTCGTAGCCAACCACATCCTGCACGATATGTCGGGGCACGCTTTGCGGAATGTCCGTCCCATCTCGCGTGTCCGATTCTGGAGAAACGGACAATTGAACACCGGTTTTGGCACCTTGTGCGTCCGATTCACCAGAAACGGACGCACAAACATTCGGATTCGTATCCCTCACGTCCGATTCACCAGAATCGGACATTCCTGCGACCTGCGATGCCGCAAACCCGATTACCCCCGGAACCGCGCCAACAGCAGCGTCGGCCACCCCAACCGACGCGGCCACACCATCCGTATCAGCAGCCAAGTCCACGCGTCCCGCACCCCCACAGCCCGCTGACGCGCGCACGTCGCCCATGACCAAATCATCCAACGTCACGCCGAACATGTCGCAAAGCATCAGCAGCTTGTCCATTTCGGGGTATGCCTTCTCGGACTCCCATTTCGAAATTGCCTGCCGGGAAACGCCCAGCAGCATTGCCAGCTGTTCCTGCGTCATGTTGCGCGAACCGCGCAGATACTGCAGATTCTCTTTGAAACTCATGTCCGCCCTTTCGTCGAGTTTCCATATCGCCTCGACTTGCGATTATTGGCGATTGCCAAGCAACAGCTTGGCATAAGCGTCGCGTTCCACGCCACCATCTTTCGGTTGCATTGCGATTCGCAACCAAATTTTGCGACGCAACCGACAGTTGCGCGGCGCGAAGTTGACTTCACGGGTCTTTTACGGCAATAGAAAAAACCTTGGAATTCCAACGATTCCAAGGGTTTCGAATGGAGCGGATGACGGGAGTCGAACCCTACCTGACCGATGCTATAAAGCCGTTAAATACCAGTGATTTAGCGGCTTTAACCGCTTGACTACAGCACTGTATGACAACATGGTGACAACAATTTGGGAACGAATCGTTTCGAGGCGTTCTCTCATGTACCGCATGGTCCATCGCATTAGCTGTTCCTAATGAATCGGCTGATTGGGCCCGCCAGCTTCGCCAGATAGATCAGGTGCGCGGCAACAGTGAGAAGAATCCACCAAGCGGGCCAGCCCACCGGATTGTGCGGGATCATGGCGAGACGGTCGGCCAGGACGAAGCCCACCATGACAGCCAACGTCCAAAGAACGATATGGACTCCCAGGGTTCCTTCCGTAAGCCAGCCTCTCATCGTCGTAAAAACAGCCACCGCATATCCGCCTGCTACGAGCAGAGGCATGCCGCAGACCACGGCTGCCAACAGCAGCATGAGCAGAAACACGAGTGGCCGATCCCACCATCCGCTCGGGATGATCTCATCCAGCCGCGCATCGATATCCGCAAGCCATTGGCCGACCACCGCGAGCTGCCTCCCACACATACGAAGCCAGTCGAGCAACGAGTCGGCGAAGGCTTGCCAGCGTCCTTGCATGACGACGGCGAACATCGGCACCACGGCCGAGCACACACCCAGGCACAAGGCAAAGAGGATGCGCTTGTCACGCTCACGCTGCCTGTCGCTGCTCTCCTTAAGACGCCGACGCATCCGCTCCGATTCCCGTTCGACTTGTTTGGCGATGTCCTCACGTATCCGCTTCCGCTCGTTTTTAAGACGTTCGCGTTCATCCCGAACTCTGGATTCAGCGGTTTCGACCTTCGGATTCTCCAATACGGCAAGGCCCTCACGACGGCATAGTTCGTCGCTGACCGCGCGCCACTGGTCGATGCTTCTGCGGGTCAGACGCATCTTTCTTCCCGTCCTTCGGTTCGCCGCACAGATGACGATGTGGTTGTGCAGGTGATGCCGATCCATGTGCGGGGAGACCACATACTTGTAGTCGCCGCCCGTGATCGCCTCGGTCAGCATGACGCCCAGCTCATGCACCTGTTCCGCGTTCACATGCTCGTCGGGACTGAACGAATGCTTCAGATGCAGGGCGAGCACGCCGTCCTTGCGCAGCCCATTCGCGCATCGTTCCAGGTCCCGGATCATCGGTTCGGCGAGCATGTTCGCGTCATGCCGCTCGCTGCTGTAGCTCGCGTATACGAGCCTGCCGCCATCGTTCTTCTCGGGATTGATGACGTAACGAATCATATCCGGAAGATTCGTCTTGACCTTGTTCCCAAGTTTGACCACGGCCATCAGTACAGCCCCTGTACCACATCTATCTCCGCTTTCTCGCGCTCCATCCCCGTCATCCTCTCATCCATCAAGAAAGCGGAGACCAGTTTGGACGTTGGACAAGCTGCTGGTTTAGACGGCAATCGGGGTTCCGCAGATTTT
>ENA-ORTW01002130-ORTW01002130.1-human-gut-metagenome-genome-assembly--contig:-NODE-2130-length-19095-cov-8.010084_pt1 | contig 19095 bp, 18 predicted proteins | sample MGYA00242072_ERZ509193 | MGnify/ENA primary metagenome ERZ509193 (study PRJEB26280, sample SAMEA2338813) | human gut metagenome | biome: human gut; feature: human-associated habitat; material: faeces... | reverse complement strand
CAAATATGATGTGTTTTATAATTATGTCAAAATTCTTAACTTAATGACATTGCTCATAGAACGGTTTTCCCGCTCTACAAGGTCTTTATTTTCTCGTTATTTTATTCATTCCCTAGGCTAAAGATTTTTGCCCCTTGAGGATAAAAGAGATTGCCTTGTGATATGGAGAATTTGACCTTGTATGGGTATTATAACGCTGCTTTTTCATGTTGTCAGCAAATATTCCAAGACATTATCAGCTCGTTCAAAATATTTCTTTCATATACTAAAATATCTACTATACTGTAATATGATATAGCTTCATTTTTCAAGCTTTGTTTCGAAAAAACATTACTCATGATCATAAATACAATACATATTAAAGTCATAAAAATAAGTTCTATTGTCGAAAAAAACTGTCCATTTGCTAAAGTTGTATCGATTTTTCCTAATATATAACCACCAAATACAGATATAATAAGTTGCATCCACTCTTTTCCAATTATTCTAGCACTATTAATTGCTGGATTATTTATGGCATCAATTCTTTTTTCTATATATGCTTTTCTTTTTATAAAATCAGCTTTTTTCAAATTATGATACAAAAATCCATCATTTTTATTAAAACTGTTCTTAAAATAAAAATTGTCTATTACCTTCATTGCATTTTCAAATTGTGCTTCATGTTTTTCCAAATTTTCTTTCAATTCATTTTCAGTAATCTTTTTCCCTGTTTCAATAAGAGCTCCTACCTTATTTGCATTATCATACTTCTCTACTTGGTTCAAGACTTTATCAATACATTCAAATTCTTCTGCTAAAAATTCTTTCTTTATATATTCCTTTTTCTTTTCAACTATTCCCTGTTTTCGCTCTCTTCTATAAGTTATAAATGGAATTCCAAATATATACATAATAGACAAGCCGCCGAAAATAAATAACAGATTTAAATTATCACCCGTAATCAGATAACCGATTAACATAAGTATTGTTAAGCCTAACAAAAACTTCTCATACTCTTTTTCTTTCGAATATTGTTTCTTCACATAACACAAATAATCTATCATAAGTACCTCCATTTAGTCGCATGCAATAATATATCTATATAAATCAGCAACATCTATTTATCACTTAATCTATATCTGATTAAAAATATTCTAATATCCAGAAATAGGGAAAGCAACCTCAAATGCCTGCTGCATCTCTGCAACACTATGATATCTTTCATCTAAATTGGATGATATACCTTTCAGTACAAAATCCTTTACTTTTTGATTTTTAATATTTTCCAAATTATATCTTCCTGTCATCACATAATAGATAAGTCTTGTAAGCGCAAAAGTTTCATACTCCATATTGTAGTTTCCAAACCCTACAATTTGAAGGTTACTGTCATTTAGTGAACCCTTTATTTCACTACCGAAACTTGTCAAATCACTTTGTTTCATCTTAACTAAACCAAAATCAGAAATTTTTACTATCGTCAAATCATTTTCGTAGTGTTGTAACAGCACATTTGTAAAACTAATATCTCTATGTAGATACCCTTTTGAATGAATATAAGAGAATCCTTTGAAAATCTGCATCGCAATTCCTCGTCGTCTTTTTATTGTTAAGGTACTGTTATTTCTTTCTATGAATTTTTTTAGTGTCTCATCCGCATATTCCATATAATATTCATTTTTTTCTTCATCATATCTATGAACCTCCAATACATATGGCGATTTCAATTCATTCATGACATCAAATTCCCTTTTAAATCTCTCCAATTCTTTATCATTAAGGTCATTTTTTGCCCTTTTTAAAACGAAATATTTATTATAAAATTTATCTCTATATCTAAAAACTTTTGCATAGGAACCTTCGCCTATCATTTTAAGCTCAAAATTATTGTCATTATTTATTGAAGGAACAGTTATTATTTCTGACATATAAAAAATAGGGTCATACTCTATTATATTAAATTTCGGCAAATCATCAGGTATTTCACTTCCACCACTTTCTTGCAAAAAACCATTGCAAAATTTCAACATATTATCATACTTTTCTTCTAATTTGAAAGCTAAAGGCGTAGACTTAAGTACATATTCCATATCTTCATACAATTTAATCATTCTTAACAGTTCTCTGCTTTCAGTAGCATTATAATGTCCATTACTATTCTTTTTGGATTGCATAAAACTAAGCAAGCCATTAATACTTTGATGCATAACCGCAAAGAGATGTTTTAAATACGTGTTGCTTATATTTTTATATAGTTCCTCTGTTCTTAATACACCTTCCACTTGATTTTCTTCATATTTAGTTCTTAAGAAATAATCAATATCCATAAATATCTCCTCCTAGTACTCATTTAACAATATACATAATATTTTTCTAATATATATATTATCTTGCCACTCTCTTTTGAGGCTTTTTTAATTTTTCAAACACAATCCTATCATTTGCAGTTTGTTCTATCACAAAATCTTTTCCAAACATCGACACAAGATTTATTACTTGTTGTTCATAAGCCATCTGACTATGATAAAATATCGTAATTTTGTAGACAAAATCATTCATAAAAATTTCTTTTAAAATCCCCTTATCACTATCTGCAAGTGAGTGACCCATAATAAATACATTTATTGGAACATCCTCCAAAGATTTCTCTCGTGCATTTGGTTCTGTAATCCATGATTTGTAATAATTACCAGTGCGCTTCTGAATTCGTTGAAAGTATTTTTGAAAGTATATATAATCTAATGTACTAGGAAATGATTCATCCGGAATACCTAGCACCATATCTTCCTCTAAACAATCACCATGTATTCTATGATGTTCTCGTAAACTATTTTTCCCATATACAGATGCGTATGTATATGTATAATTGAAATTCAACAAATTAATATATGACAATTCTTTAATCTGCTCTGAGTACTGTTCAACTTTTATATTTGATACAAAATCCAATAAATAATAGTCTAAACACTTTATTAAATCATCAAGTTCTCTTTTCATTGTACTTAGTAACATTTCTTTATTATTTTTCAATTTATCTTTTTCTGTATCGCTCCTACTTATAATTCCCTGTGTAAAATCGATATATTCCTCTGGACAATTTTTCTTAAATATATTAATTACTGTACTCATGTCCCCTGGTATGTATTTTATTGGAGCATCATTCCTCTTTCTCATCTCTGGAATAAATTCCGAATAATATTCTTCAACCAATTTAAGGACATTATATATCTCACCTTCGAAATCAATCCAATTCACACTAGATAACTGTTTTTTCAAGAAATATTGAATCCATAAATTATCAATATGACTGTTAATAAATTCTAGATGTTCATATTTGTAATATCCTTGATGAGAAGCAAAATCTCTCATCGACTCCTCGATTATTTCATTTTGTTCAGATAATTTAACTCTAAAAGGTGTACATACTTGAGCCTTAGCCTCTCCATTATAATTATCCCAAAATATAGACCAATAGCTTATAAATTTTAGAAAATCTGTATACCGAGTCGGTAATCCATGATATAAGTCGAAACCATTTCCTACTATGAGTAAGTCAGTCATTATTCCATTGCTCCTTTGTATTTCTATTTTCTCACTTTATAAGTTGCCTCACTTTCAGCAACCATCAAGGGCTTTGCATAATTTGATTCAGCATATGATGTTGATTTTCTGTGAAAGTTAATAACATTCTCCTCGCCCATATCATTATTATCTGTCCAAAGTTCGCACTGTGTCATAACAGTCTGAACTGCATCTTCCATACCTTCAGGCGGATACTTATGCTTTTTCAACAGTTTCTTTATAAGCATACGCATTTTTGCTCTTGCTGATTCTCGTTTCTGCCAGTCAATTGTTTTGTTTCTTCGTAGAGTATCTGCAAGTTCTTTTGTAATCGCTATCAATTCTTCATTTTCATAGAAATCCTTTATTGCCTGTGGCTTCGTTAATGCATCATAGAAGGCAAGCTCATCAGCAGTAAGCCCAAGCTGGTCACCTTCCTTTTTGGCTGCTGCAATCTGTTTTGCAAGATTCAGCATTTCCTCAATAACTTCTTCATTTGTCAACATACCATTAAGATACGCATTAAGTGAACGTTGCATAATTTCACTAAACTTCTCAGATTTAACTACATTAGTTCTGCGATATACTGAAACCTGTTCTGCAATCAGCTTCTTAAGAAGTTCAACCGCAAGATTCCTCTCTTTCATATTAGCGACTTCTTCAAGAAACTTCGGATCAAACAGTGAAAATTCTTCTTTAATATCTGAAAAAAGATTGATAACTCCATCACTTTTGATACTATGCTTTAAAAGCTCATTTATCCTTGCATTCATTTCTGGAAGAGAAATCTTCTTTCCAACTCCTGTGTTTGTTAGTCTAAGAACGAGAACACGTACCGATTCAAAGAATGCTGCTTCAAAGCGGCTTTCTTCATCTACCAGCGAAGAACAAAGAGACAATGCCTGATGCAACATAAGTGCTTCTTTTACAAATGAGTCCTTATCATCAACTTTTTCTCTGTCCATAATAAAGTTAACAGCACCACTGATAGTTTTTGCTCTTTCAAGGTCTGTTCCACCCGTAAACTTCGAGTAATCATATCCGTGGAACATATCCCGACAAACTGACAGCTTTTCCAAGAACTTCGGATATGCTACCTTTGCGACATCAGTATCACCATAATTCTTTTTATCACGAGAAGTATAATCATTCATTGCCTGTTTCAATGCAGAAGCAATTCCAACATAATCTACAACAAGTCCGCCTTCCTTATCACGAAACACACGATTTACACGAGCAATAGCCTGCATAAGATTATGTCCGGACATTGGCTTATAAACATACATAGTTGCAAGTGAAGGAACATCAAAGCCTGTCAGCCACATATCAACAACAATTGCTATCTTCATAGGGCTGTTATTATCTTTGAATTTCTTAGCAAGTTCATCCTTATGATGTTTATTGCCAATAATCTTTCTCCATTCTTCTGGATCATTATTACCAGAAGTCATAACAACTCCAACTTTCTCAGTCCATGCAGGACGAAGTTCTAAGATACGCTTGTATATCTTCATCGCAATAGGACGAGAGTAAGCAACAATCATTGCCTTTCCTGTTAAAAGATTCTCCCTGTTGTTCTCGTAATGGTCAAGAATATCACAGACTAGTGAATTGATAGTATTATCATTGCCAAGAACAGCTTCCATCTTACCAAGTTCACGCTTGCTTTTCTCAACTACTTCTCCATCAGCATTTTCAGCCATAATATCATATTCACTATCAATCAACTTAAGAGTATCTTCATCAAGATTAAGCTTGATAACCCGGCTCTCATAATAAACAGGTCTTGTTGCTCCATCCTCAACAGCCTGTGTCATATCATAAATATCAATATAATCACCAAATACTTCACGAGTGCTGCGGTCTTTTGATGAAATAGGAGTACCAGTAAATCCGATATATGTAGCATTAGGCAGAGTATTTCTGATAATTCGTGCCGTTCCAATTTTTATCTTACCGGTTTTGGCATCAACAGTTTCTGTCAGTCCATATTGTCCTCTGTGTGCTTCATCCGCCATAACTATAATGTTGTTTCGCTCCGACAAAGCTTCGTGAGATTCTTCAAACTTCTGCATTGTAGTAAAAATAATACCATTTGCCTGTCTGCCGGCAAGCAAAGACTTTAAGTTTTCTCTGCTTTCAGCATGTATCGGCTCTTGTCTTAAGAATTCTTTACACTTTGCAAATTGCCCATAAAGCTGATCATCAAGATCATTTCTATCGGTGATAACAACTATAGTTGGACTATCCAATGCTTTTTGCAATAAATGTGCATAAAATACCATAGAAAGTGACTTACCACTTCCTTGTGTATGCCAGAACACACCTCCCTTACCATCCGTAACAGTAGCGTGTTTTGTGGATTCAATTGCTTTTCTAACTGCAAAATACTGGTGATATCCGGCAAGAATTTTGAATGAGTTAATACCCTCATTTGAAAAACAAATAAAATTCTTTATAATATCAAGTAGTCGTTCTTTCTTGAACATCCCCTCAAAGAAAGTATCAAACTGTGCAAACTGTGTATTCTCATAATCCCCATCTTTCGTTTTCCATTCCATAAAGCGGTCTTCACCTGAAGTGATTGTACCTGCCTTAGATGTCAACTGGTCGCTCATAACGCAGATAGCATTATAAATAAACATAGATGGGATTTCCTGCATATAATTACGAAGCTGTCTGTATGCTTCAGAAGCGTCCGTTTCTTCTCGAGAAGGAGATTTCAACTCAACCAATACAACCGGCAATCCATTTAAAAAGAGAATTACATCAGGACGCTTATTACTATTTTCAATGAAAGTCCACTGATTCGCTATGATAAATGAATTATTGTCAGGATTTTTATAGTCAGCAAGATAAACTATAGAAGAACGCTCCTCACCATCTACAAAATATCTTACTGGAATGCCATTTTGCAGATAGTCCATAAATGCAGCATTTTTCTGCACAAGTTCTCCATTTTCAAAATTTTTAAGCTTGAATAAGGCATCCTGAATAGCATCATCAGGCAAACCTCTGTTCAAACGATACAGAGAATCAATCAGAACTTCCTCATATAGTGGATTGTAAAAATCTCTTTCTATATCAGGACCATAAACATATTCATAGCCTAAATCATTTATAAATAGCTCTATAACTGAATTTTCATAATCAGCTTCTGTGTATAATCCTGACATAAATCTCTCCTCCTTATATCAACGCAATCTGTTTTCTCAGCTTCTTTTCAATGTTTTCCTGCGCTACCACATCATACGATTCTCTAAGTTTATCCAATGCCACATAAAGGCTATCTCTATATTTTTTCTCTGAAAACAGTTGTGATAACTCTTCTAAAGACCTAGGGTGTTTGCTGTTTTCTTCATTTATCTTTTTAATAATAATCTGATACTTATACATTGCAGTTAATGTTTTTTCATAATCTCTCAAAAAATCACAATACGGCAGTACTACATCACCTTTGAAAATAAGCTCCAACTCTATTGCCATACTTCTAAGTTCTTCTAGTTTCTTCAAAAAATTGTTGTGAAATGGTTGTTCCAGCGGATGTTGGATAGCCTTAGCCTGTGATTCCATATATGCATTATTCGTAAGGCTCATAAAGAAAAAATCATTAGTTAGTTGCGGTTCTGCTTCTCTTTTTTCTGAAATCCACATATAATTTTCTCTGCAAAGAGAAATAATACCATTTACCAACATATATGCTTTCAACCGTCGATCAAATAATTGCTGTTTATTACTTAGCTGAATTTGACGGACTGATAAATATATTGCAACGAAAGCCGCAATGGATGTCATAACAGTGCACCAGAAATTCCAATCTTTAAGCATAGATATTTCCCCTTTCAACAAATTTTAAACAATAATTTAGTGGCTTAAAGGTCTATTCCGGAGACATCAAGCTCACCAGACATCAGTTTTGGAAGTAGTGTATCTCTTAACGAAGCAAGTTTGACGTTTTCGTTGTTATTTGTTTCCCATTTAGCCATCAATGAGCCTGCAAATTCCTCGAATTTTGCAAGTGTATCCTCGTCGGGAACTAATACAACTACCTTTTTCATATCTCCCTGTGTGATAAGCGGTTGCGTTGAACCTCGATTCATTGATGAATAATCAATTCTGTGCAGAATTTGATTAGTAAATTCGTAATAAGGACTTTTTATTACAAGTGTATTATCAGAAGTCCAGCAAGGAGTATTGAGCCTTTGAATAACACCGTGTGTTCCAACTCTTCCAGTAACAAGAATCTTATCTGTGTGGTTTGCTTCAGAAGTAAATCCCATAACGGATGCCGCACCGACAATAGAAATAGGAGTTTTTTCATTACAAGTGTCTGATTTTACAGGTGGGCGTTTTCCGCTTGCAATATCTGCAATCGTTGAAAGTTCTTGATAGCTCCAATTTTCAGGACAAATGCCATTTGTGATTTCAAAATCTTCAAACCACGACTGATAAAGGACAGAAACTTGCTGCTCTAAATTATTGTTTATAACATATCCCATAACTCTCGTGGGTGGCGGGAGTTGATATCGGGGGACTTCCGCCCCATAGTCGTTCTCTAAAAATATTTCAAAGGAGAATTAACTGTGAAAAAGGATTTAATCAAAGATGTTATTCAAGGAATGTTACCTTACTTGAACAATGCACAAAATGAAAAACTGCAAGATGTGTTGCGATACACACTTACAAAGTATGAGGTAACGGAAAATCAAAACAAAGAGAAATACTCGGAGCAGAATTATGTGGAGTTATTCCTATCGGCAAAGCGAATAGAGGGCTGCTCCGAGAAATCTCTTAAATACTATAAGGCAACTATTGAAGCCATGTTTGATGAACTTCAAAAAGATGTCAAGCACATAGTAACAGACGATATACGGGGATATTTGACAGAATATCAAGAAAAGAAGAAGTCGAGCAAGGTTACGATAGACAATATCCGCCGTATCTTGTCCAGCTTTTTCTCTTGGTTAGAGGACGAGGATTACATACTGAAAAGCCCGGTTAGACGAATACACAGAGTAAAAACCGGCACTAACATTAAGGAAACATACTCTGATGAAGCTTTGGAGCTTATGAGGGATAACTGCACAGAGCTTCGAGACTTGGCGATTATTGATATGCTTGCTTCAACGGGTATGCGTGTTGGCGAAATGGTGCTACTCAACAGAGATGATATTGACTTTAATGAAAGAGAATGTGTTGTTTTTGGTAAAGGCAGCAAAGAGCGAGTGGTTTATTTTGATGCTCGAACAAAGATACATTTACAGAATTACTTGGAGAGCAGAAAGGACAATAATCAGGCACTGTTTGTTTCACTGAAATCACCGCACGAAAGATTGAAAATAGGCGGCGTTGAAGTTCGTCTGAGAGAATTTGGAAAGCAATTAGGACTTAACAAGGTGCACCCGCACAAATTCAGGCGTACACTTGCAACTATGGCAATAGATAAAGGAATGCCCATTGAGCAGCTTCAACAGCTCTTGGGGCATAGAAAGATAGATACAACCTTGCAATATGCAATGGTCAAGCAGAGCAATGTTAAGATTGCTCATCGTAAATATATTGGATAGAGAGGAAAAGATTATGGCTGAATGGTTGAAAACTGCACTGATAGATATAGTGGAACTTATTGGTGGTGGTACGCCAAAAACATCTAAAGCAGAGTATTGGGACGGAAATATTAACTGGTTATCAGTTAAGGATTTTAACAATGAGAACCGATATGTTTATTCTACGGAAAAAACTATTACAGAAGAAGGACTTAATAATAGCTCAACAAAATTACTAAAAAAAGATGACATCATTATTTCGGCCAGAGGAACTGTTGGAGAACTGGCTATGATACCATTTCCAATGGCTTTTAATCAGTCGTGTTATGGTATAAGAGCTAAAGAAGGTATAGATAGTATCTTTTTGTATTACTTGATAAAAAACAGTGTGAGAAAGCTTAAAGCAATAACTCATGGTTCAGTATTTGATACGATTACAAGGGATACTTTCGCAAATATTGAGGTTGCTATACCAGATATTAAAACGCAACATCGTATAGCAAAAATGTTAGCGGATATTGATGATAAAGTTGAGAATAATCAGAGAATAAACAATAATTTAGCGCCTCATCCGTACAAAGTACGGATAGCTGCGAAGCATCGTAGACAGACACCACAGACAAACGGACGTTTGCGTACGGATGGCAAGGTGTCTGGCAAGGGCAGTAACGAGGAAACTGCGGAGCAGTTTACGAGTCTATTAGCGGCTTAAAGGTCGATGTTTGAGACATCCAGCTCGCCGGACATCAGTTTTGGAAGCAGTGAATCCCTAAGTGCAGAAAGACATTGATTCTCTGCTTCAAGAATCTCTTGTTCCTTGAATACAGGTTCGCAAAAACTACTAAAAAGCTGAATGGTATCAGCATCAGGCATAACAGTAGGTACAGATTTCATCGCTGTTCCAGATATTTCCTTGAAAGTTGAACCAGAAGCCATACCTTCAATTGTAGGAAGAAGATTCTTCAGCAAGAAATACATATAAGCTGTACTGATATTTTCATGCGGAATAACAGATTTAAATCCCTGATTAGTAGTGATCTCGTTTTGGGCTATAGCAATATACCCTATTGGAGCCCTTGAACTGAAAAGTATGGTTCCAGCAGGCATCTTTGCGGCACTACTCTTGGAAAATCCCAACTCAGAGATATCATTCTCTCCATGAGAGATGAATTTTGACTTATTAACCGATAAATCCTTAGGCGTTATCCATGCAATGCCTTGGTCTGCATAATAATCCGGCTTCGATTTTGAAGGCGTACCACCTGCAACAACTGAGCCGATATCGGATAAAGTACATTCCGACCAATTTGGATCAGCATTGACAACGAAAAGTTCATCGAAATACGCTTGAGCTTGCTGCTCTAAATTATTGTTTATCTTTTCATTTTGACAGATTTTGCTATCTATGGTGTCTAAAATGGACACTATTTTACTTTGTATAATTAGATTAGGTAGCTTAAATTCTAAATTCTCTATATCAGATGGCTTAATAGATGGATATGTTGATACACTTTGTTCTGCAATTGCCTGCAATTGCTCTGTTGTATTGTTCTGTATTAAGAGATAGTAAATGAATTCTGGTATTGCTTTATTAGTGTCAACATCAATTACTGTAAATCCTGTAGAAACTAATAAATTATCAACTGGCTCCTTTATAATTCCATAATGTAACTGATTTGGTCTTACTGTAGAATATAATATGCTATTCTTTATTACTTTTCGCCTAGCTCTACTTGACATCTTATCCGTTTTAGTATTGATATACTGTAACTCCGTAATTTTATTTTCTGTAAGACTCCCCGTATCTAAATAATTAACAAATTTCCAATTATCTTTTGGGTAATAGCTGTTTTCATTTGTTTTACAAATATCTCCCAAACGGATTAATTTCCACTCTAACATATATCAATCCTCTCTTTCACATTTATCCAATAGTCATTTCACCAAAGTATCTATTCTAACACTATAAAATCTGATACATTGCAATCACCCATCGTTAAAGTTTCATAATGATTTGTTAATAATACATCGTCATTAAAGTCATAATAAATATCAAACTGCCTTTCTCCTATAATTTTATACATATCTCTATCCTTACACTTTGCGTAATACATTTTTATTTCTATCTCAACCTTATATAATATCCTGTTATGTATCTTTATATCATTACAGTTAAGAATATTAACTTTTTTCACTTCGAAATCTGATATTGTATCACCATCATTCCATACAGAATCTTCCATAAGCAAATCATATAATATCTCGTTATTATGACTTAGGCAGTTTTCTATTCTCTCATTAAGTTGTGAAGAAAATGTCTTCTCTGTTTCATTTTTATTACAAAGTGTAGTAAGTCTTTTCATTAGTGCATTTTTCTGCTCTATATATATTTCATCTCTGAAATCTTCTTTAAATTCTTTTCTTAATGCATTACTTGCTAGCAAATTATCATTACAATAGAACACTATAGTATCATTTATATGTTTTTCCTTATATTCTTTTATAGATTCCCAAATCAGTACATCTTTAAATCCTTTATCACTATGCTTTTCTTTTCCTTCGAATGGAGGTTCTTTTTTTATAGCCCTTGATATAATACTATTGAGCCTGTCTGAAGCAGGAAAATCTACAACTTCCACTGCAACAATGCCTTGTTTTAATTCCGTTATTGCTTTTTTAAATGTTGTTTCTAAATATTCTCCATAGTTAAATGCTCTATCATATTGCATATTCGGCATGCTTACATTTTCAAGCCTTTTATTCAGATCATCAAACATTTCTAATTGCTGTTGATATAATTCATTAAGTACCATTCGAGGCAATAAAATTTTAATTTCTGTATAAATGTCATTTATCTCTATCTCGCCAATGATTTCTTTTAATTTTTCTACAAACAATGCTTTATCTAATTGTTCATTTCTGCTATGCAAAATATTCGTATCAATAAATACATCTATCATAGCTTATACCCAATTGCCCCCAGTTTCCTACGAATTTCTTCTTCCAACTCATGTGACTTTGCAAACATATCAGAAAGCTCTGATGTAAGGCGTGTCATCTTTTCTTCAAATGGTTCTCCATCATCCGGAGTTTCTTCAATACCAACATATCTACCCGGTGTCAGAATGAAGTCCTGCTTTTCGATTTCTTGAAGGTCTGCTACAACACAGAAGCCCTTCACATCTTCAAGCGTACCATCTTGAAATGCTGTAAATGTATCTGACAACTTCTGAATATCTTCATCTGTAAAGTCTCTGTGCTTGCGGTCAACCATATACCCCATCTTGCGGGCATCTATAAATAAAGTTTTACCTTTCTGCTTTTTGTTCTTAGAAATAAACCAAAGTGTAACCGGAATTGTAACGCTGTAAAATAACTGCGTAGGTAGTGCAACAATACCTTCTACAAGGTCATCCTGAATAATGTTCTTCCTGATTTCTCCCTCACCACTGGACTGAGACGATAAAGCTCCATTAGCAAGTACAAGACCAATTTTTCCATTCGGTGCAAGATGATGTATCATATGCTGAATCCACGCATAGTTGGCATTTCCTGCTGGCGGCGTTCCATATTTCCATCTAACATCGTCTTTTAGCTTATCTTGTCCCCAGTTTGAAAGATTGAATGGCGGATTTGCCATAATAAAATCAGCTTTAAGCGTTTTATGTAAATCATTGAAAAATGTATCTGCCTGATAAGGTCCAAAATCCGCATCGATACCGCGAATAGCCATATTCATTTTTGCCATCTTCCAAGTATCTGCATTAGACTCCTGACCATAAACTGCAATTTCGCCACGCTTACCACTGTGTGCCTGAATAAACTTTGCACTCTGAACAAACATACCACCTGAACCACAACATGGGTCATATACACGACAATTTTTGAATGGTTTCAAAATAGCAACGATTGTTTTAACAATACTTGCAGGAGTATAGAACTCGCCACCTTTAACCCCTTCGTATGCTGCAAACTGCTGAATACAATACTCGTATGTTCTGCCGAGAAGATCTTTGCTTTCTTCTGTATCTCCCATATCCATATTAGTGAAAAGATCAACAACCTCGCCTAATACTCGTTTATCCAAATCTGGACTTGCATAATTCTTTGGAAGCACATTTTTAAGAGTTGTATTTTCCTTTTCAATAGCTCTCATTGCATCGTCGATAACAGTACCGATTTCTGGAGTATGTGCAGCGGAAGAAATCTTGTTCCAACGGGCATCCTCTGGTACAAAGAAAATATTATCTTCTGCATATGCATCCTTATCATCTTCAAAACCATCACCCTCTTCAACAAGCTGTTGATAGCGTTTTTCAAATGCACTTGATATATAACGCAAAAAAATAAGTCCTACGATAACCTTTCTGTATTCTGCTGCCGGAATGTGTCCCCAAAGAACACAAGCCGCATCCCATATTTGTTTTTCAAAACCAATGTTAGCGTTATTTTGAACTGCCATTTATAAATTCCTTTCCATTAGTAATTTGCCATATTTATCTGCACACGTTTCTTCATTTCACAATATCACTATCATTCTATTTCCACAATATCATCAAAGCCACATTTCAATTCAACACATATTCTAGCCAGAATATCTAACGATACATGTTGGTCGTTGTTCATTTTGGTAAATGTACTTGGCGCTATTCGTGTTTTCTTTCTTAATTCTGTTTTTGTCATATCCCTATCAATCAACAACTTCCATAAAGGTTTATAAGTTATTTTTACTTGATTTTCTGACATGTTATTTCCTCCGATTATCACGTCAAATAGTCCTTTTGTCTTGATTTTTATTATATCATCAGGTTTTCGCTTATGCAATCGCAAATTTTGAGTTCTCGAAATCATCTAAATTTTTTATTTAAATTCACCCCTAACATATCATTAAGTTTCATATACTCTACACCTAATGATTACCTCTCTAATGTATCAATTTACCAATCACATCTTGTACTTCCTCCGACCATATCAGCATCCTCATCTTTTCATCCCCATCTTCAACCTCCGGCTTACCACATCTCAGATTATCCGGACGCTCCGACACACAACAATCTTTATACCAACACTCACCCATAAAAGTGCCCTTCACGGACCACTTCTCATTTTGCGTAAATTCACCTACCAATGACTTCATCACACGCTCTGTAGAGTATCTCTTAAAACCTGCCAAGTACTGCAATGTTTTCTTATCATCAATCCTTGATAAATCGATTCTGTGATTCTCAACTGCTGTCAATACTTCTTCACGAATCTTGATTTTATCTGTCTTTCCGGTGCCTGTCCATTCTACCAGCTTGTCAAATGCAAGTATCAAGTACTCAAAACAAATCATATCCAGAATTACAATCTTTCCTTCCGACTTATCTGTTATTGACTTCAACATACGATACTTGTTGCGAATGTCCTGATTATCAACCACATAATCAAATGCAATATAGTATTTATCATCCTCTTTAATATTCAAGTCCAATACTGCATCCAATAATCCCTGATTGCTCCCTTTACTCTCAACGGCAAGCTCATTGTCAAAGAAAAGCTGATTAACGAATTTCCAGAAGTGAAGCCCTGCACCGGTATCCTCAGTCCATAAATATCTAATATCACAACTCCTCTTCCAGCGTTATCCTGTTATTATCAAACTTTAGCACCTTAAAGCTCTTATCAGATACATTGAGTCCGTCATAATTTCGTAGAAAAAGCATATACTGATTAGACAACTCAAAATTAATGAATCTCCTGACATCATCATTAATCATACAATCTGCATTATCTATCACAATAAAACTATCTCTACACTGTTTGATTGCTTCTAAAAAATCATCTGATTTGTAGTTAAATAGCTTGATAGCCTTGTATTCGTCTGTCAATCTTATATCTTCCAGCATTTCATAAAGTACTGTTTTACCTATACCGCTATCTCCACCAACAAGAGTAATCCTGTCATCAAATGTCAAATCATATGAAAATGGAGTTGCTTTAAATGTTATATTCTTATAAATCATCTGCTTCTCTCCTTTGATACTCCTTACTCCACCAAGCATTATATCCTCTGCCACCGGTAACTATATCAGAATCATTAAATCTGATTTTGGCATCATCCGGAATATCAAAAAGCGTTGGTCTTGACATATAAATCTTAATATTATCCATAGTAAAAATGATTCTAAGAACATTCGGACCACATTCCTCAACATTTACCACTTTATCGGGATGCTTCACAATATTAAGTAATGTCTTGCAGCCTGATGATAAATTTCGGATTATGCCCAAACCATATTTTGTTTCTATGTGCTTGTTTGGTGTCAGCTTTGCCTCATCCACTTGTTGAATCAAATCAATTTCTTTTTGTGACATATCTTCATTGCCTGTATTCAAGTTGAAGTACAAGTCATTGTAAAAAATCCAGTCTTTTGAATCTTTCCTCTCCGTATATATATCTATCATTACAATGTTCTCCTTCTGCAATATATGTTTAGCATCTGATTTTCCATATCTTACTTGGATAAGGCTTTGAATCAAATTTTCATATAGATATATTCCAGTATACCACACATAAATAAACGGTCCCAGAAGATCTCTTAAAGTCTCCTGGAGCCTTCTTCATTTCCTATTGAAAAATAAATCCTTCTATATTTTATTTTTTAAAAAAATTATTCAAACTCTTGGGCGGAGAGATTAATTTGGTTGTTTCTCGGTACACATTTGTGTGTTTTATTCTTCATATTCATCATATTTTGCATTTTTGTGTACCTCCCCCAGAATTTTTAGAGCCAAAATGGAGCCAATTATAATCCAACAAATACATGATGTAATTATGCATTCACATATCAAAAATGCTTAGCTGTGTTTCTTTTAATGAACCAACTTTTCTGATAGTAATTTTGTCATCTTCTTGGACTTGACCACATAGAAGTGGCGATAAAGGATCATATTTAGCAGCATTTGTTTCTACACTTTTCAAACTATAGTTTGCATAACAATATGCACATCCATTTTTACATGTATTATAAGTACCTATTTCAACACTTTCAACACATCCACATTCTATACGCTGATTCTTATCTTTTTCGACATTTAATTTGCATCCAATAATCTTTTCAATCAATTCTCTATCTATGCAGGAATTATGAACTATACCACATTCATCTAAGTCTATTTTTTCCGCGCAACTTCCAAGCTTTATATTATTATCTGCTGCTATCTTGCTTAATTCCTTAGCAAATTCCCTCAACTCATAATCGCTTAATTCATAACTTAACAGCCCATCCATATTTTTCTTATTCTTAGGATAAATATCCACAAAGCTAATCACACATTTTTCTGTATATCCGCTTAATGCCTCTGCAATACTCTTAAATGCTTTTATGTGATATTCTTTCGTATATCTATCCGAAAAGAATATGGGATCATATCTCCAAACAACTCTTTGCTTACCTATTTTATCAGACAACTTTTGAAATATTGGAATCATGGTAGTTTTTTTATTAGGTAAATTTGCCTCCACATCATTTCCATACCCAGTTAATGTAAATTGAAAATAATAACTATAGTATTTTATCTCATCAAGTCTTTTCATCATTGGCAAAGGATTCTTTGTCCAAAACACAATACAATCTACAATATCTGGTGTTATTTTTATTTCGCTTATCTGATGAGCATTCATCGGATTACGAACATATAGAAATCCCTCTTTTATTCTATTATAGAACCATTCCGAATAATAATTAGGAATATCTGTTCTTCTACTCACACTTAATATCATCTAGCTCATCCTTTCAAACATAATTACCTGATATCTAATATGCTTTACTCTTAAAATAGGCCATCTGCTTAAATATTTCTGACAATCAGATTGACAATTCATTTCTTGAATCTTATAATTCACACATTCCATATTTAGATTTGTCACAAACTGTAATGCACCTTGCGGATACTGAAAATCATTATCTAATGATACAATGCCATCATTGCAATCATAATATGCATATCGATTATACGGCCATTTTGTATAGAAACCATTTTTACTTATTGCTTCAATTAAGCATTTTGTTTTTTGCATATCTCTATCCATACTCCCCTGATCTTCCCTAAGAGATATACAAACAAAAAATCTATTTTTTTGTATCTTCTTTGACGAAAAGCTATTTGCCATAGCATTCAGTTCACTATCAGAGAACTCGCTAATTGACTTTGGGAAAAAATACACATCGGAGATAAATTGACTATTATTTGTGAAAATATCAGCTGCATTTCTAATTAAATAATGTACTTCATCATTTTGCCTTTGGGGAATTTTGTAGTTCCAGTCAATTATATCTATTCCAACATATCTTATGCTACAATCCATTTTACTCTTCATTTCTAATGCATGTACCAATGACCAATAATCTATCATCGAACCACATCCTACTGATGTTACCGAAATATTATTAACATCATCCATCTGAGATAATACATCCAGATACATCCTGCTATATTCAAACGCATAAGCAAATGCATATCTTAATAAATATAACTGCTGAATATTTATATCTTCATAATCAGGGAATGCTCCTGCTTCAAAGTTTAATTCTTTAAACTTGCATAAGCATACATCATTATCAACATATCTTTGCAAATCTTCATATATGTCTTGTAAATATTGTGTTATATTAATCATGAAAAATCCCTCCTCAACTCCATGTGTGCAGTTTTAGAACTTCATTTTATGTACTTCTATTTGTTAACATTATACAATATTTACCCCAAGAAATCCATTTATATCAACTCTCATACCTAAAAAACTCCCTCGCCATCATCTCCGCCGTAGCCCGATTGTACCCTTTCTTCAAATACCCCTGCACAATCGTTCCAAACATCCCCTTAACCATTTCATTCTCAATATCACAATATGCCTGCATTTCCCCGTATAAAGCCATTGCCACATACTCTATCGGCTTATTGTCCAATAGCTTATGAAGCTTTGCTAGCGACTGCTCTGTCCGGCATAAACTCCGCAACAATAAAAAAATATGAATACGGAATCCGTAATCCAAAGCCTGACCAGCTTTTAAAAATCGCCAATGCGCTAGGCATCAGCATTAACATTTTCATGGATTTTGATATAGAAACAGTTTCTGATGTATTATCATTACTGTTTAAACTGGATGATCAGATTGATATGAAATTTGAGGCAGATAAGGACGATGAGGGCAATTTCAAACCTGCTACTGTTAAGCTGTCCTTTAAGAACAACCTCATCAATAAAAAACTCTGTACCTATATGAAAGCTTTGGAAATTCGTGAAAATATGATAAATTCTAAAGATGAATATTCAGAAGAAGAGTATGCTGACAATTTGCAACATATCAATGAAAATATCGAAGAAATCAAGCAACACCTGCTTGATGACAGTATGGTTGTCAAAAAAGGCACTGACCGCCTTACTGTAAAAATTTTTCCAAATTAGTGAAACCTCTTGAATTATTGGACATAAGATAATAATATCTAATTAAACAGAAAGTACCCACTCCAAAGGTGGATGCTCCGAGTTTAGGTTAATGAATGTCCTTAAGGACACCGCCTATCCTGTGGATCAGACAGGATAGGCATTTTTATTTTCGCCTGATCTTCCTCGAAGATCTTTTCTCTTTATCGAGAAAGGCAAGCAACGCTACAATCAAGCTACCAAAGGACATCAGCAATGCTAATATCCCAATGAAAATCGAAATGATCTCATAAGCCGTCATCGGTACTAAGCAAGTGCCCCCAGATGCTTAACGCCCTGTCATGGGTACTTTCCTTAAAGAGTACCCTAGCATATATATCATATGTTCTGCAAGAACAATTGTAATTTGAATCTTATTTCATAGACTCATTCCCTATAAATATTTTAATATATCAGATAAGTTATTAATTTCAATATCAGCTTTTTCACTCTCATCTGTTATATTCCACAAACTTCCAAATCCCTGTTTTACCCATATAGTTTTCATACCCAACTGTTTTGCAGGTACAATATCAT
>ENA-ORTW01002128-ORTW01002128.1-human-gut-metagenome-genome-assembly--contig:-NODE-2128-length-19102-cov-4.752192_pt1 | contig 19102 bp, 10 predicted proteins | sample MGYA00242072_ERZ509193 | MGnify/ENA primary metagenome ERZ509193 (study PRJEB26280, sample SAMEA2338813) | human gut metagenome | biome: human gut; feature: human-associated habitat; material: faeces... | reverse complement strand
GCCTGCCGTGCAGGTGGGCGCCGGTCCGCTGTCCGTATAGATTCGGTGCAGGCAGCCCAGCGGCACAAACGTCAGTCCATGCTGGCGGGCATAGTCCATCACCGAAGTGTCATAGTAGCCGTACAGGGTCAGACCGTCCCCCACCCCTGCAAAGACAGCAGCCGGGAACACCGTGTCCGTAGCGGTAACCGTCAGTTCTGTTAAATCCGGGCAATGGGCAAACCAGTTGGTGTCCATTTTCTCTATACCGCTGCCCAGGGTCACCCGGGTCAGGCCGGTGCAATTGGCAAAGCTGCTTTCCGGCAGGGCGGTCACGCCGTCCTCCACCGTCACTTGCCGTATCTCTGCGCCAAACAGTGCCCAGGGCGCCACATCGGCGGCAAAATCCGCCACCGGTCCGCTGCCGCTGATCGTAAGCGCCGCTGTGTCCAAATCATACTGCCAAGTAGTTTCCGCACCGCAGGCGCCGCTGTTCACCGGGTAAAAAGGAATCGCCGTGCCGCAGTAGGTCTCCAGCACAGAGCCGGGCAAGCCGTACACCGTCAGCGCCCGGCGCACAAAGCCATCAGAAAAGGCAGTCCCCAGACCGTGGGGCTCCACGGACACGGCAGCCGTGGCGTACACCGTACGCAAGGTATGATTCAGTAAGAACGCGCCGCCGGCGATCAGCACCGCCCGGCGCAGCACAAGGGTATCTTGATGGAACTGCGGCAGCGCCATCCACAGAGTGCGCCCATTTTTGCCGTACAACAGGCCGTCTGCCGTAACGATCAGAACGGCAGAGGCGCTCTCCACCTGTTGCAGCTGCCAGGCAGACAGAAACGCCGCCGCATACACGGCAGTCACCCCATTGGGAATCGTAAAGTCCGTAGCCACCCGACCACCGGGGTAACAGATCAGCTCCGTGCCGTCCCCGCTGTACAGCACACCTTCTGCCACCGTATAATCATCGCCGGTGACAGAGAACGCCGTCACCCGCCGCATATCCGCAAAGGCGTAACCGGTTACACCGGTGACGCCCTGGCCGATGAACACGCTGCTCACCGTATCCGCATAAGCAGCCCAGGGTGCAGCGCTGCTGCTGTAAGCAGGCAGCCGCCCGGCGCCGGTGATCTCCAGTTGCCCGGTGGCATAGCAGGTCCAGTTCACCCCACGGCCGCAGCTGCCGCTGCCCAGCACCTGCGGCTCCGCATAAGGCTCCGTATAAGTATCGCCGCACACGGCGCAGGTATAGGTCAGGCTGCCCGGGTCCGTATCGGTGGGTCGCAAAATCTGACACACATAGTTATGCACGCACCCCAGGGATAAGAACGCCGCCCCTGCCGCAGCCGCAGCCCGGGGCGCAGGGGTGTTGCGCCAGCCCCACACCGTCAAATCGCTGCAACCGGAAAAGGCGCCGGTGCCCACCTGCACCACATTGCGGGGCAATGTAATGGTGTGCAGACCCTTGCAGTTTTCAAACACATAAGCCCCCAGCCGCTGCAAAGTCTCCGGCAGGGTAAACACTGCGCTTTGGCAGCCGGAAAAAGTAAAATTGCCCAGCCCGGTGACCGTATCTGCCACCGTAATCTGCTGTAGTTCTTCCGCCCACAGCGCCCAGGGCGTGGCTGCCGCACGGTCATAATCTGCGCCGTCACCGGTGCCGGTGAGAGCCAGCGTACCCTCCGGCAGGGTCAGGGTATAGGTTAAGTTGCCTGTGGTGCCGGTTTGGGTCAGGTTGTCCAGCCGCAGCAGACCGTTGCCGTAAATGGGATCAAAGCTCGGGTCACCCAGATCCTCTGCGCTCCCTTGCAGCAGCGCGTTCAGCTGGTCCAGGGTCAAATCCGGGTGCAGACTCAGCAGCAGCGCACAGCAGGCCGCCCCATAGGGGCAGGACAGCGAGGTGCCGGAGGCAGTTGTAGCAGCAGGTGCACCGCCGCTGTCCATAGTGGCCACGGTAATGTGGCTGCCGGGGGCGCAGTAATCCACCAGGTCGCCGTAATTGGAAAAACCCGCCACCGTCTTGTCCGCCGTCACTGCACTGACGGTAATGGCCTGGGGCAATGCCGAGGGATAGCGGTTGCTGATCTGTTCGCCCGCATTGCCGGCAGAGCAGCACACGGCCACACCCAATGCCGCAGCCTTGTCCATCATGGCTGCAAAGCCCGCCCGATTTTGGCTGGTGCTCAGGCTCATATTCAGCACCCGTGCGCCCTTCGCCACAGCGTCCTCCATGGCGGCCAAAACCGCCGAGGCAGCGCAGGTGTCCGTACCGAAGCGCACCACTTTATAGGGCAATATTTTTACATTCTCATCTGTATTCCCGGCCAGCACCGAGGCCACCGCCGTGGCGTGCCAATAAGTGGCGCCCCGCTGCCGGGTGTCATAGGCCGCATTGGCTCTACCGTCGCCGGACAGATCTATGCCGTCAGACACCAGCCGCCCTTGCAGCGCCGGGTGATCCAGCATAAAACCTGTATCAATTTGAGCGATGACTACCCGGTGACTCGGGATCTGCCGCCGGGCGCAAAAAGCGGTGGTGCCCACCATCTCCCCCGCCCAGGGGCAAAGGTTGCCGGTCAGGTTCGTATCCGTCTCTAATTGGCACAGGCTGTCCGGCTCCGCCGTGGCGCCGTCCTGCGCCAACTGTGCCGCCGCCTTGCGGGCAGCCAACGGTGTGTCATATTGCAAAATCGCCAAGCCGTCCGTCACCGCCGCTGCCACAGCGCCGTAGTCCTTGCCGCCGTAGCCGGTAACCACCAGGCGGCACAGACCATAAGGATCACGCTCTAAATCCGCCTGCGCCACCGGGGCTTTCTCCAACAGAGCAGTATTGGCGGTAGCAAAAGTGCCGGAAGCGGCACCCGATTTTTGCATCACAGGCAGAGCCGCCCCCAGCATACTCACCAGGAACGCCAGTACCAGCAGCAGCGCCGTGCCCCGCCGGGTGTATCTGCGACTCATCGGTTTCGTCTCCCGGCCAACCAAAAGAACACCACGCAAAACACCACCAGCAGACAGGCCAGCACAAAGGCGATCCACTTGCCGATCAGCGGAATGGCACCAAAAAAGCCGATCCCCAGTACCAGCACCAAAAACAGAATCACAAATATCAGCACGATGGCGGCGATTTTTTTGTTATTCATCTGCATTCTCCTTCAGTATCTCTTGCCGAACCACGCGGGCAATACCCTCCCGAGCATTGGATGGCGCCAAAAAACGGGCAGCCGCCTTGGCCGCGTCCGTACCGTTCTCCATGGCATACGACCAACCGCAATAGCGCAGCATATCCACATCGTTACCGCCGTCACCAAAACACATCACCTGGGCCGGGTCATAGTCCAGTTGCCCGCACAAGGCAGCCAAGGCCGTGGCCTTGCTGGTGCCCACCTTGCCGGCCTCCACATTGCACCCGATGGAGGAGGTGATCTCCACATGGCCCATGGTCTGCAAAAACGCGCGCAGGGCTCGGTTTTCTTCCATCGGTATAGTAAAGAGATTGAGCTTTTCCACCGTCATACCGACCAGTGCGTCTGCCACACTGTCCCGGTACACCACTTTCTCCAGCAGTTCGTCCACAAAGCTGTCCGGCACTCCGTCCAGCCGCGCCATGCCCTTGCGCCGGGCAGGTGCCACCGGCACCCCATCGGCATAGAATTCATAGTACACCGGGCGGCTGTCCAAATAAGCGCAGATCTGCCGCGCGTCCGCCAGCTGCATCGGATCACTGTGGATCCGCTTTTTGTTCTGCACATCCCACACACCGGCGCCGTTGCTGAATACAATATAATCTAAAAAAGGCAGTTGGGCCTGTACCGGCTCCGTCAGCGCCAAAGTGCGACCGGTGGCCAACGCCAGGCGCACGCCCTGTTGGTGGCAGGCAGCCAACGCCCGGCGGGTGGTCTCGCCTACCCGCTGATGGTCAGGCAGCATTAAAGTGCCGTCCAGGTCCATTGCAATGAGTTTGATCTGCATACAAATTCCTTCCTTTGATGATCTTATCAAACCCATTGTAGCATATTTGCGCAGTGTTGACTACTTCCATTCTATGTAAAAATCCGGTTATTTTTATGCAGATTTCTGTACATTTTCATTGACGGCAGGTAGGTGGCTATGGTATCTTAGTATTGGAATATTCTGTCCTAAAAATAAAATACAGAGGGGGGACGGTCACATGAATCATACAAATCATGTGCCGAAAAAAGAATGGATGGCCTACTGCGTCGGAGCACTGGGTCAAGGCATGGTCTATGCCATTATGAGCAGCTATATCTCAGACTTTTACATTAGCGTGCTGAAGCTCACGCCTTTATTTGTGCTGCTGCTGATGCTGCTGGCACGGGTGTGGGACGCCATTAACGACCCGATCATGGGCTATATTATGGACCACGCCAATCCAAAGAACGGCAAAATGAAGCCGTATCTCATTTACACACCCATTCCCATTGCCATACTGACGGTGCTGCTGTTCTACGCACCCAATATCAGCGACACAGCCAAGATGATCTACGCCGCCGTTACCTATGTGGCCTGGGGTATGATCTACACCGCCTCGGATGTGCCCTTCTGGGCACTGCCCAATGCCTTAACGCCTAATGCAGATGAGCGGGGCGGCATTATCAGCAAGGCGCGCACCGCCAACGGCGTGGGCTCTGCCGTACCTACCGCTTTCTTTATGGTACTGGGCTTTATTCTGCCCAAGTTCAATTTGTCCGGCACGGAGCTGGAAAAGACCAAGTATATGTGCATTGCCCTGTTTTGCGCCATTGTGGGCAATCTGCTGTTTATCCGGGTATATTTTAAGACCAAGGAACGGGTGAACATTCCGATTCCGCCTAAGAAGGACAAAAGCCAGCCCTCTGCACTGAAGCTGATCTTCACCTGCAAGCCCTTAATGCTCACAGCACTGATGGGTATTCTCTCCGCCGCCCGGTATATGTACCAGGCCGGCGCAGTGCACGCCGCCCGTTACAGCTTTTATATCGGCAAGGACCTGACCGGCCTGTCCGCCGCGGAGCAGGAGGCGGCACTGCAAGGCAATATCTCGCTGGTGAGCACCGTGTTCAGCGTGGCCAGCGCCGTGGGTATGTTCGGCGCCATGCTGCTGATGCCGGTGCTGTTTAAGAAATTCAACTACAAACAGATCATTATTGCCACCAGCCTGCTGGGCGCCGTATCCAGTCTGATTATGTGGTGCATCGGGTATCAGCATTTCTGGGCCTGCGTGCCGTTTTTGGTACTCAGCTGCGTGCCCTGCGGCGCCATCAATGTGTGCGCCTTTGCCATGATCGGCGACTGTTTGGACTACATGGAGTGGAAGACCGGCACCCGGCTCACCGGTATGGGCTCTGCCATTCAGAGCTTTGTCACCAAACTGGGAGCGGCGCTCTCCACCTCGTTTATCATTCTCATGTACATTATTGTAGACCTGGATGTAGGCTCCATTAACGCCTCCGTCACCGCCAACCCGCTGATGATGAGTCATGGGGTGCGGGGCGGTATATTCAGCGTGGTATCGCTGATCCCAGCCATCAGTCTGCTGGTATGCACCATTCCCATGTTCTTCTACAACCTGACCGGCGACTTTAGGGAGAAAATGGAAACGGAGCTGGCTGCCCAGCGGGAGAAAAAAGGCATTACCATTACAGACTAAATTCACATAAGGACGAAAAAAATGACTGCATACACCAAACGCTTACAAAAAGTGACCGCTGTTCTGTGCACCACTGCCCTGCTGGCCGGGTGCGCCGCCGGCACCTCCGACAACACAGAACCTGCCGCAACCACCGCACAGGTCAAGACCATCACCATTGAACCAACCGCTGCCTATCAGACAATGAACGGCTTTGGTGCTTCTGCCTGCTGGTGGAGCCAGGAGGTAGGCAATTGGGAGAACGCCAAGAATATTCTCTCCCTATTGTATGACGAGAACAGCGGAATTGGGCTGAATATTTACCGCTACAACCTGGGCGCCGGTTCCAAGGATGACGCCACCATCACCGACCTGGACCGCCGGGCAGAAGCCTTTATAGACAAGGACGGAAGCTACCACTGGGAGCGGGACGCAGCAGCGCAAAATGCCCTGGCCCTGGCAAAAAGTATGAACAAAGACCTGCGGGTAACCCTGTTCTCTAACAGTGCCCCGGTGTTTTACACCGTCAACGGCAAAGCCTACTGCGACTACCTGCCGGACGATGAAAACTATGTAACCAACCTGGAGCCGGAGCGGTACGCGGACTTTGCCAAGTACAGCATTGCCTGCGCCAAGCACTTTACAGAGGCCGGGTATCGGGTCACCGGCCTGTCTCCCATCAATGAGCCGGAATGGAGCTGGCGGGGTTATGAAGACGGCACCGCCAAGCAGGAGGGCTGCTACTACTCCAAGACCCAGTGTCGAGATCTGTACAAGGTATTTTTGAAGCAAATGGCGCAGGAAGACGCGCTAAAGGACTGCCGGCTGGAAGGCTGGGAAAGCGGCCACATCGGCACGGACACCTGTATGGCATACCTCCAAACCATGTTTGGCAAAAGCGGTGTCAACGGACTGAAAAACAACGCCCTTCGCAAGGGTATGCCCACGCTGGCACTCCATTCCTACTGGGCCAGCCCGGAGGAAAAGCAGGCCTTTGCCAATGCCATAGCCACCACCTACGGCAGCAATTACAAGCTGGCGCTGACGGAATACTGCCAAATGACCGAGGACCAAAACAGCGGCGTGTACGACCTGATCCAAAAGAACGGTATGGACAGCGGCCTGGGCATGGAATACGGTCTGGCACTGGCCGGGATCATTCATCAGGATCTGACGGTGCTAAACGCGGTAGAATGGGACTGGTGGACCGCCTGCGCCTTTGGCGGCTACACCGACGGACTGGTGTATCTGGACAAAGACAGCCATCAAGTCGAGACCTCCAAGCGGCTGTGGGTACTGGGCAACTTCTCCAAATTCACCGACGAGGGTAGCGTACGCATTTCCATTACCCTACCGAAGGAACTGAGCGATGTGCAGTCCGTGGCATTCAAAAACCCCAACGGCACCGTTACCGCCGTGTTCATCAACAACACGGATAAGGCCCGCAGCACCACCCTGGCGCTGGACGGTTACACCCGCCACACCACCTATGTGACCGACAAAGACAACGACTTGGCAAAGACAGACAGCGGCACCGCCGCCGATGCCTTTGCCCTCCCTGCCCGCTCCATCACCACCCTGGTGCTGGAAAAGTAAAAGCAAAGCAAAAAGGAGCCTCGCTTCATCAGCGAGGCTCCTTTTTTTGCGCGTATGTATGGAGAAGCAGGCGGCAGATTGCCGTCCCTACGAAAGCCTTATTATAACCAGATGACCGTAGGGGCGGATAGCATCCGCCCGCCCTGTGTGTCAACGATGCAGAATACAATACACATCGCACCGCGGCCGATATGGGCATTTGGGTGGCCTGCAATCCATAAAAAAGCCACCCACTGCAAGACAATGGGTGGCGGTGGTGCAAAGCACCTTACTTTTTATTGATCTCTTTGGAATACTTAGCCAAATACACGGTGCGCATCAAGAAGCACTCCACCTTGGGCACATAATGGGGGCGATTGAAAATATCCGTGTCAATCACGGCCTCACAGCCCTTATCCATAATGATCTCCAGCGCCTGCATATCCCCATCGGAATTGCCGGTGATGATGGCGCCGTTGCCCTGAATCAGGATTGCATTGCGGCTGTCCATGGCCTTAGCAATATCTTTGGCACAAGCGTCTGTATCACCGTCGATCCACGGGCGGTTTTTCACATCCACGCCGGCGATCTGTGCAAAGTCGTCGATCATAGGAATCATATCTTCACCTGTGCAGGACACAGCGATCACATCCGGATCGGTCACATGCTTGATGATGGAGCAATCCTGGCTGTCATAAATGGCCTTATGGATCTTGGCGCACTTGGGTGCAATGCCGGTAATGCCCAGCCCAGTCTCCAAATCCACATCAATGGTCTCTCCGCCAACGGTCAAGCTAAAGGTCTTGCCGTTACGAACAGAGGATCCCAGATCACAAATGCGCTCCGGCATAGCCACAGCGCCATTCTTCTTCAGGTAAAAGTTGCGCTTGCCTTCGTCAGAATATGTCTCTGCCCAGGAATGACGCAGATAGTTGTCCTTGATCACCCGCTGGCAGCACTTCTCCAGTGCGTCTGCAATCTCAAAGGCCTGCTCATAGGTGTCGCCCATGCACAGAGTGCCATGGTGCATCAACATAATGGCGCGGCAGCCCGGGTTCATCATAATGCACGTCTCTACCTTCTTGCGCAGAGAATTGGTGGTGGACATAGCATAATCGGCGCAGGGCACCTTATTGCCCAGAACCGGCTGAAATTCCTTGTAAACATTGCGGATCTCCATGCCGGTAATGCTGACGATGGTGGCCGCCTTCTGGTGCGTGTGGATCACAAAATCCACGGTGGGATGGTGGCGGTACGCTGCAGCGTGCACACCCTTCTCGGAAGAGGGCTTAATCTCGCCCTCATAGGAGCAGTCCTCAATATTAACCACAACCACTTCTTCCGGCGTCAGCGTTTCATACGCCCGACCGGAGGGTGTGATCACAAACTGGGTGTCAGAAATACGGGCGGATACATTGCCCCAGGTACGGGCGATCAGACCGCTTTCCACCAGCTTTTTGCCGGCCGCAACGACCAGCTTTTTTGCTTCTTCTAATTCGTAAGCCATGTGTTTTCCCCTTAAAATCGTATTTTTGCCCCGGGGGCAAAAGCACCAAAAGGACGGCCGGGCATCACTGCCCGGTACCGCCCTTGGTAAAAAATCTTACGCCTCGATGCAAACGCAGTTCTTGAACACATTCTCAAATCTGTTCAGGCAGTCGTCAATCATCTCTTCCGTATAAGCGGCGGAAGTGTACAGACGAGAACCGGCCAAAGTTACCAAGCCCTCTGCCATGTAAGCAGCGCCCATGTGCTCCATCTCGGACTGACGCTTGCCGGTCTCCTTCAAGGTGTGCGGAATGGTCCACGGATGCTTCCAGTCCACCTTAAAGTGCATGGTACCAACGGTATCCAAGTGGCATACAGAACCCTGGTTGAAGCACACGAAGGGCAGGTCATACTTCTTGATCAGCGCCTGCAAGCCGTGTACCAGACGATCCGCCATCTTACCGGCTACCTGGCAGGCGTTACGCTTCTCGATCTCGCAAATGGCAGTGTAACCTGCGCAGCAGGAGATGGGGGTGGCAGCCATGGTGCCGCCGCACATTGCCTTATGGATCTTCTTGCCGGAGCCGTTGCCCTTATCCAGGCCGGCGCCTAAGTATTTCATAACCTCTCTGTGGCCGCCGATACCGCCTGCACCCGGGTAACCGCCGGCAATCACCTTACCGAAGATGGTGATGTCGGGATCAATGCCAAAGTAGCCCTGCGCACCGGACACGCCGATACGGAAGCCGGTTACAACCTCGTCGCAAACCAGCAGAGCGCCGTACTTGCGGCACAGTGCCTGTACGCCCTTGGGGAAGTCCTTGTCTACCGGACGGGTACCGGACTCCGGACCAATGGCCTCAATGAACACGGCAGCAGTGCCGCCGCGGAACTTATTCAGGATCAGCTTGCGCTCCAGGCTCTTCAGATCATTGGGGAAGAACTCCTGGGTGTGCTTGAATACGAACAGCGGTACGCCGTGAGACTGCAAATTCATGGTACCGGGCACACGCATGCCCCATGCCAGCTGATCGGACCAGCCGTGATAAGCGCCGCCCATCTTGATGATGTTCTTATGGCCGGTAGCCAGACGGGCCACACGCACAGCGCACATGCAGGCCTCTGTACCGGAACCCAGCATACGGAACATCTCTACGGAAGGAACACAGTCGGAGATCTTCTTAGCCAGCTTGTACTCATATTCATGGAACAGACCGGTGGAAGGACCGCAATCGTCCAGCAATTCCTTAACCTTCTCCTTCACCACATCGTCGTTGGAGCCCAGGATGGTGGGACCGCCGGCCTGCAGGAAGTCGTAATACTCGTTGCCATCAATATCATAGAGTTTAGCACCCTTGGCCTTGGTCATCACGATGGGGAAAGGATAGTTAAACGCCAGGTTGTGCTGCACACCGCCGGGAATGATCTCTTTCGCCTCGGTGATCATCGCCTTAGACTTAGCGCACTTCTTGTCGAAGTATTCTTCTTCATACTTCTTCAGTGCAGCCGGGCTGATGGAATAAATGGGCTTTTTGATGAGCGCGTCCAGCTGAGCGGTGACCTGCGCTGCATCAAGATACTCAGAAATTGCAAATCGGGTATCCATAATGGTCGTTCCTCCTTAAAATTCATGAGTCGTCGCTCACCCCAAAGGGCGTGAGCCATCGCTCACATAAAATACACCTTTAGTATATCACTTTTTAATGATTTGTCAAATAGATACTTGCAATAATTTGTTCAATTTTCCCGCATTTTTATTCAGATTTCTTGCAATAACGGATAAATAATGATAATATAAGAAAAGTGAATTGCGGTTCACGCTTTACAGAGAGGGAGTATTTGTACGGATTGCACAAAGGGCTTTTCCGTTCTTTGTGCAAGGCTACAAAATTTTTTGAAATGGTAAATAAACATCACAAGGACGCATTTGACCGCATTTCCGAGGAGCGACGGGAGCGCATACTGGAAGTGGGCACCGAGGAGTTTTCCTCCAAAGGGTACGAAAACGCCAACATCAATGTGATCGCCAAGAACGCAGGGATCAGCATTGGGCTGATGTACAAGTACTTTGCGACCAAAGAGGATCTGTTCATCACCTGCATTCAGCGAGGCATGCGTATTCTGTCCCAGGTGATCGAGGAGATTATGGCCAGCGACGACAAGCTGCTGGTCAAGGCAGAAAAGCTCATTCGCGCCACCTGCGTCCATTCCAAGCGAAATGCCAATTACATTCGGCTGTATAATGAGATCGCCTCGGAAAAAGACAGCGAACGCACCCAAATGCTGGTGCGGGAGATTGAGAGCGAGACCAGCGGTATCTACACCACGGCCATTGCGCAGGCGCTGGCCAAGGGAGATGTGCGCCCGGATCTGGATCCCCGGCTCTTTGCCTTCTTTTTGGACAATCTGCTGATGTCCCTGCAATTCTCTTACACCTGCGACTACTACAAGGAGCGGTTCAAGTTCTACACCGGCGTAGATGTGGAGGAAATGGACGAGGAGCGGGTGATCGGTCAACTGCTGAAATTTGTGGAGAGCGCATTTACATTTGAAAAGAAGTGACGGTATTTACCGCGTACAACACCATGGGAGGATATTTTATGAGCAAATATGTAATCACCTACGATGTGGGCACCACCGGGGTCAAGACCTGTCTGATTGAGATCGGCGACACCATGCGCATCCTGGCCTCTGACACCGCAGGCTACGGTCTGTATGTGGATGATGAGACCGGCGTAAAGGGCGGCGCCGAGCAGGACGCCGATGAATGGTGGAGCGCCATGTGCAGCACCACCCGCAATGTGTTCAATAAGTGCGTAGGCGTGACCAAAGACCAGGTAGAGGGCATCAGCTTCTGCTCTGCCATGCAGGGTTTGGTCCTGGTAGACAAAGCGGGCAATTGCATTCGCCGCCCCATGACCTATATGGACCAGCGAGCCGGCGATGAGCTGAAGAAGGGCATTGCCCACGGCGTACAAATCGCCGGTGCGGAAGTGACCAAGCTGCTCAAGTACCTGCGCTATACCGGTGCCGTATCCTCCTCTGTTAAGGACCCTATTTGGAAGTACCGCTGGGTGCGGGAGCACGAGCCGGAAAACTTTAAGAAAGTCTATAAGTGGCTGGATGTGAAAGAGTATCTCATCTGCCGCCTGACCGGTGAATTCGTGATGACCCAGGATTCTGCATTCGGCACCCTGCTGTATGACACCCGCAAGGGCCACGAGGGCTGGTGCAAGCCCATTTGCGATATGGTAGGCGTGGATATGAAGCACCTGCCGGAGATCAAAAAGTGCACCGATAAAGTGGGCGAAGTCACTGCCAAGGCTGCCGAGGAACTGGGTCTGGCTCAGGGCACCGCTGTGTACGGCGGCGGCGGCGACGCCTCTTTGATCGGCGTAGGCGCCGGAGCGGTAGAGATTGGCGACGCGCACATTTACAGCGGCACCTCCGGCTGGGTGGGCACCGTTGTGCCGGAGCAGATGGTTGATACCGGTGCGATGATGGCTGCCATTGTAGGCGCCAATCCGGAGACCTTTAACTACTTTGGTGAGCTGGAGACCTCCAACAAGTGCGTAGGCTGGGTCAAGGATCATTTGGCGCTGGACGAGATCGGCGTGTTCTTAAAGCGCTACGGCAACGCGACCGACAGCCTGGAGCAGGTAGAATTCAATATGTACGACTACCTGGAAGAAGTGATTGACACCATTCCCGCCGGTTCCAACGGCGTGATCTTTACCCCCTGGCTTCACGGCAACCGCTGTCCCTTTGAGGATCCCAATGCCGCCGGTATGTTCTTTAACATTCGGCTGAATGTAGGCAAAACAGAGCTGATCCGCGCCGTTGTGGAGGGCATCTGTTTCCACATGCGCTGGATGCTGGAGCGCCAGGAATTGAAAACCACCAAGTATCAAAAGTCCAAGACCGTGCGCTTCTGCGGCGGCGGCGCTTTGGGCGAAACCACCTGCCAGATTTTGGCCGATATTCTCCAGCGTGATGTGGTGGTGGTAGAGTCCCCGCAAAACATCGGCGCCGTGGGTGCAGCCGCTTGTATCGCCGTAGGTATGGGCGCCATCCCCTCCATCTTTGATGTAAAGAAGCTGATCCCGGTAAAGACCACTTATAAGCCCAACCCGGCCAACAAGGCAGTCTATGACCGCAACTTCAAAGTGTTTAAGAACCTGTACAAGGCCAACAAAGAGAATTTTGCCATTCTCAACGGCTAAGCCCTTACATAAAGGAACAACCCCTGCACCCGGTGTGCAGGGGTTGTTTTTTATCACAAAGCAAAAGCGCCGCGGAAGAACCGCAGCGCTTTGTTTTTTTATTTGGCTTTACTCGCCCTTGGGTGCGTAGAAGTCTACCAGTGCAGCCAGCTTGTTGTACTTCTCAATAGAGTTCTCCGCCGCAATGCTAAACAGCTGCTCCGCCTTGCCGGGGAAGGAACGCTTCAGCGCAGAGTAACGGGTCTCGCCCTCGATGAACTGTACATAATCGGCGCTGGGTGCCTTGCTGTCCAGGGTAAAGGGATTTTTCCCTGCCTTGGCCAGATCCGGGTTAAAGCGGAACAGGTTCCAGTACCCGGCGGCAACCGCCTTCTTCTGCTCTGCCTGGTTAAAGGGCATCTTAATGCCGTGGTTAATACAGGGGGCATAGCAGATGATGATGGACGGGCCGTCATAAGCCGCAGCCTCCTGGAACGCCTTTAAGCACTGATTGGCATTGGCACCCATAGCCACCTGAGCCACATACACATAACCGTAGCTCATCGCAATCTGCGCCAGGTCTTTCTTCTTGACCACCTTACCGGAGGCAGCAAACTTGGCCACAGCGCCGGTCTGGGTGGCCTTAGAGGCCTGACCGCCGGTGTTGGAGTACACCTCCGTATCAAACACAACAATGTTCACATTCTCATTGGACGCGATCACATGATCCAGGCCGCCAAAGCCAATGTCGTAGGCCCAGCCGTCGCCGCCAAAGATAAACTGGTACTTCTTGGCCGCATAATCTGCGTCTTTCAGGAAATCGGCAGCCGCCGCCTTGGCGTCACCCTCCAGCGCTGCCGTCTGCAATGCAGCGATCAGTGCCTGGGCAGGCTCCGTATTAGTAGCAGCGTCCTCATAGGTGTCCAGCCAAGCCTGGGCTTTGTCCGCCACCGGGGTGTCCAGCAGTTGCTGGGCGTCCATAGCCAGCCGCTCGCGGATCTGCTTTTGTGCCAATAGCATACCGTAGCCGAACTCAGCGTTGTCCTCAAACAGAGAGTTAGACCAAGCGGGGCCGTGGCCGTTCTTGTCTACCGTGTAAGGCGTAGAGGGTGCGGAACCGCCCCAAATGGAGGAGCAGCCGGTGGCGTTGGCAATGTACATACGGTCGCCGTACAGCTGGGTGGCCAGCTTGGCATACGGAGTCTCGCCGCAGCCTGCGCAAGCGCCGGAGAACTCCAAATACGGCTTTCTGTACTGCACGCCGATGGTATTGTTGGTAAGCAGCTCCGGTTTTTCGGAGGTGTCCACCAGCGCATCATAGATCTTTTGCCGATCCAGCTCGCTGGCAATGGGTTTCATAGTCAGGGACTTGGTGGGACACACATTGGCGCAGGAGGCGCAGCCGGTGCAGTCCAGTACGGACACAATCAGGGCGTACTGATAATCCGCTCTCTTGTGCTTCACCATGGTGGTGACCTCCGGCGCGGCAGCCGCTTCCTCTGCATTCATAGCAATGGGACGAATCACTGCATGAGGGCAGACCATGGCGCACAGGTTACACTGGGCGCACTTGGTGCCGTCCCACTGGGGTACGGTAATGGCAATGCCCCGCTTCTCAAAGGCGGCAGAACCGGCAGGATATACGCCGTCCGCCCGATCAGCAAAGGCAGATACCGGCAGATCGTCGCCGTGCAGGCGGCCAACCGGATCCAGAATTTCCTTGACAAATTTCTTCATCTCCGGACGATCGGTGGGTACTTCCAGTCGGCGGGGTGCGTCTTCTGCAGTCTTCCAGCTGTCCGGCACATCCACCTTCACGATCTCCTGGGCGCCACGATCAATGCCGGCAAAGTTGGCATTCACCACCGCCTCGCCTTTCTTGGAGAACTTCTTGACCACAGCGGCCTTCATCAGCTCAATGGCCTTCTCTACCGGCAAAATACCGGAGATGGCAAAGAATGCAGACTGCAAGATGGTGGAAGCACGACCGGGCAAGCCCACTTCCTCTGCGATCTTAATGCCGTTAATGATATAGAAATGGATGTTGTTCTCTGCAATATAGCGCTTCATGGACGCAGGCAGCTGGCTGTCCAGCTGATCCGGGGTCCAAATACAGTTGAGCAGGAAAGTGCCGCCGGGCACCAAATCCTGTACCATATCATACTTGGTCACATAGGACGGGCAGTGGCAGGCCACAAAGTTGGCTTTGTTGATCAAATAGGTAGAGGTAATGGGTGACGAGCCAAAGCGCAGGTGGGACACGGTAATGCCGCCGGACTTCTTGGAGTCATAGAAGAAGTAACCCTGGGCAAACATATCCGTATTGTCGCCGATGATCTTAATGGAGTCCTTGTTGGCGCCAACGGTGCCGTCGGAGCCCAGACCCCAAAACTTACAAGAAGTGGTGCCTGCCGGGGTGGTGTCCGGGTTCTCGGTCACCGGCAGGGACAAATGGGTCACATCGTCCTCAATGGACAGAGTGAACTCCGGCTTGGGCTGGGGCGCAGCCATATTGTTGTACACAGCGATAATATGCGCCGGTACGGTGTCCTTAGATCCTAAGCCGAAACGACCGCCGTACACCGGCACATCGTTAAAGGCAGAGCCTTTCAGCGCAGCCACCACATCCAGGAACAGCGGCTCACCTAAGGAGCCTGGCTCCTTCGTTCTATCTAACACGGAAATGTGCTTCACCGTCTCCGGCAGGGCAGCCAGCAGATGCTTGGCGCTGAAGGGGCGATACAGGTGCACCTTGACCATGCCCACTTTTTCGCCGCGCGCGTTCAGAAAATCTACGGTTTCCTGAATGGTGTCGCACACAGAGCCCATAGCCACAATCACACGGTCTGCATCCGGCGCGCCGTAGTAGTTAAACAGCCGGTAATCCGTGCCCAGCTTCTCGTTGATGGTGTTCATATACATCTCAGTAGTGGCAACCGCGTCGTTATAGTAGCGGTTGCATGCCTCTCTGTGCTGGAAGAACACATCACTGTTCTCCGCAGAGCCGCGCAACACCGGCTTCTCCGGATTCAGGGCGCGGGCGCGGAACGCCTGCACATCGTCCATATCCACCATAGACCGCAGGTCCTCATAGTCCCAGGTCTCAATCTTCTGCACCTCATGAGAGGTACGGAAGCCGTCAAAGAAATGCAAAAACGGCACACGGCTCTTTAAGGTAGACAGGTGAGCCACAGCGCCCAAATCCATTACCTCCTGCACATTGGCAGAGCAGAGCATGGCATAGCCGGTCTGGCGGCAGGCCATCACATCGGAATGGTCGCCAAAGATATTCAGCGCGTGGGTAGACACGCAGCGGGCAGACACATGAATGACGGACGGAATCAGTTCGCCGGCGATCTTGTACATATTGGGGATCATCAGCAGCAGACCCTGTGACGCGGTGTAAGTGGTAGTCAGCGCACCGGCAGACAAAGAACCGTGCACGGCGCCGGCGGCACCGGCCTCAGACTCCATCTCCGCCACCTTGACCGTTTGGCCAAACAGGTTCTTGACCCCGCGGGCGGCCATGGCGTCCGTCTCCTCCGCCATGGTGGATGAGGGGGTAATGGGATAAATGGCGGCAACTTCTGTAAATGCGTAGCTGACATGGGCAGCGGCGCTGTTACCATCCATGGTTTTTTTCTTTCTGTTCATGGAATTTCCTCCTGTATTTTATCTTACAGATAACAACCTCAGTTTGGGCGCAAGCCCATAACTATACCAATTATAGCACTCCGGCGTGCGAAATTCAACACAACAATTTCGTGTTTCTGTATAATAATAACAAAAAGCAGCGCATAGACACTGCTTTTTTGTCGATTATTTCGTTTTTTTCACCAATTGTCGCTTAGTCGTCGTCGCCCAGCAGATTCTCAATATTTTCAAAATTGAATTTAGCGGTGTCCGTGCCTTTCTTCACTGTGACTTTGGCGCTTTTTTTCGTGTGCTCCAGCTCCACCTGCACCTTTACATCCCCCCGGTACTTTTTCTCCGTGGTGTAGGTAAAGGTGTTGCCGATCTCCAGGGTCACTTCTTTCTCGTCCACCTGCTTGCCGTTAATGGTAATGCGCAGCTTGTCCGTGCGGGTATCTGTGCCGGCAGGCAGAGAAACGGAAATGTGAATTTTTCGATTGGCGGCCACGGTGGTTGTGGTGGTCGTGGTCTTTTTCGTGGTGGTTTCGTTTTTCTTGGTTGCCTTTTCCGTCTTGTCCTTGCCGTCCTTTGCAGCCGAACCGCCGTTGCCGGCGGATTTGCCGTCGGCAGCGCTCTCCCCTGCCGCCACGGTGTTGCCCTTGGCGTCCGTTTGGGGTATGGTAACCACCCGGGTTTGGGCTTTGCCGTCCTTATCCGTAACGGTCTTGCCGTTCTCATCGGTCACATCCACCACAGCTGTGACCTCCTGTTCTGTATGTTGCTTTTTGCTGCAAGCAGCGAATGCCAGTACCATGCTGCAAGCCAGCAGCAATGCCATTGCTTTTTTCATTATAACAGCTCCTTTATATCTGTTCATCCGGTTGTAAAAACGCCTGCATCGCCGCGTCGCTGGGCATACGCCAGTCGCCCCGGGGGCTCAGCGACACAGAACCCACCTTGGGTGAATCCGGAATGCAGGAACGCTTAAATTGACTGATAAAAAACCGGCGCAAAAATTCCGTCAGCCACCGGTCAATGGTGGGGCGATCGTACCGGCCGTCAAAGGCTTTCTCCGCCAGCATGGCCAGCTTTTTTCGGTCAAAGCCGAAGCGCACAAAGTGATAGAGGAAAAAGTCATGCAATTCATAGGGGCCGATCTTCTCCTCCGTTTTTTGGGCAATCTTGCCATCCGCATCCGGAGGCAGCAGCTCCGGCGACACCGGCGTGTCCAGCACATCCGTCAATACCGCGCCAAGCTTCTCATCCCCGCAGGTATCCGCGTAGTAGCGCACCAGGTGGCGCACCAGCGTCTTCGGAACGGAGGCATTGACCGCATACATGGACATATGGTCGCCGTTATATGTCGCCCAGCCGAGTGCAAGCTCCGAGAGATCGCCGGTTCCGATGACCATGCCGCCCTCCTTGTTGGCAATGTCCATCAGAATCTGCGTCCGCTCTCTTGCCTGGCCGTTCTCATAGGTCACATCATGAACGGCCGGATCCTGCCCGATATCACGGAAATGCACATTCACCGCTTCCTTGATGTCGACTTCCGTAAAATCCGCGCCGAGGCACCGGATCAGGGACACCGCGTTGTCATAGGTCCGGTCCGTCGTCCCGAAGCCCGGCATCGTGCCTGCCTTGATCCGGTCGTGCGGGATGCCGAGCAGATCGAACGCACGCACGGTGACAAGCAGTGCCAGCGTGGAATCCAGACCACCCGAAATGCCCACAACCGCCGTCTTACAGTGCGTATGCTCCAGACGCTTTTTTAATCCCGCTGCCTGAATGGCAAGGATCTCATCACAGCGTCTGATACGGTCCGCCTCATTTCCCGGCACAAACGGCATCGGGTCGATGAAGCGGGTCAGAGCCGTCTCCTCCGTTTCAAGAGAAAAACGCACCTCCACATAGCCGTCCTCCGCCATCTCAAACGTCGTCATCCGGCGGCGCTCCGCCTCGATCCGCTTGACATCGATCTCCGTGCAGATCACACCGCTTCCGAACCGCTCCGATTCCTTTAGAATATGACCGTTCTCGGCAATCACATTGTGTCCGGAGTAGACGACGTCCTGCGTGGACTCCCCGTCTCCCGCACTCGCATAGATATAGCCGCACAGAAGTCTCGCCGACTGTCCGTTTACCAGCTCCCGCCGGTAGATGTCCTTTCCAGTGGTCTCATCTGATGCAGACAGATTCACAAGCAGCGTCGCACCATTTCTGGCATGACGGATACTCGGCGGCTCCGGCGTCCACAAATCCTCGCAAAGCTCCGCGCCGATCTTTAATTCTGGCAGAGACGTACACACAAATAAAAGCCTCGTCCCCATCGGCACGCACTCTCCCTCGAAATCGACCTCGACCGGATCTGCCATTCCTCTGGCAAAATGTCTTGCCTCGTAAAATTCATTGTAGTTCGGAAGATAGGTTTTGGGCACAAACCCGAGCACTTCCCCGCGGCAGAGCACCGCTGCCACATTATAAAGTTTTCCGTTGTACGCAAGCGGTAGACCGACAAAAAGGATGGCGTCCACCTCTGCTGTCTCCTCCGCGATCGTTCCGAGCGCCCGCTTCGCCTGCTCTAAAAGATATT
>ENA-ORTW01002126-ORTW01002126.1-human-gut-metagenome-genome-assembly--contig:-NODE-2126-length-19119-cov-2.804081_pt1 | contig 19119 bp, 14 predicted proteins | sample MGYA00242072_ERZ509193 | MGnify/ENA primary metagenome ERZ509193 (study PRJEB26280, sample SAMEA2338813) | human gut metagenome | biome: human gut; feature: human-associated habitat; material: faeces... | reverse complement strand
GATCGTTTTTAATTTCCACACTAATCTGATTAGCACGCTTACCAATAATGGCAACTGTTTCATAAACATTACCTGTATCAGCACAGAGTTCCATCATGTCACGGGTTACTGTTGTAGCAGGAGCATTCGTTTTTTTGTAGTCCATAAATCTATTTAAATTTAGTCTTTAATTACTTTTTGTGATTCATTGAATATCTTCTCGGCTTCTTTCAAATATTTACTTTCAGGAAATTCATTCTTAAAAGCGTAATATTCATCAATCGTTTCGCGGTAACGATCCATCTTCTTGTCTTCAACGCTATAGATAGCCATTTCGTGTCTTGCACGCAGAACCAAAATGGAAAGTTCTTCACGATAATCAGTATAAGGATAATCCTTCAATGCGTTCTGTGCAGTAATAACGCAAGACTCGTAGTTATTTCCCAAATAATTTCCCAAATTATAATAGAGCTTGGCAGAAAGATATTCTTTCATAACCAACTTATCCTGCAAAGTAAATATCATACTTTGAGCTTCATCTTTCTTCGCGCTGTTAGGGAAATATTCAAGAAACATTTGTAACTGCTGAATCGCGCTATATGTACCGGATTGGTCCAAACGGGGTTCCGGAGTATCCAAATATAACGCCTTTCCCGCATGGAAACGTGCCAGTTCAGTAAACGTACCACGCGGGTACACATTATAATATTGGGTAAATGTCTGCGCGGCGGTCTGATAATCTTTCTGGTTATAATAGCTCATACCCAGCATATAAAGTGATTCTTCCGCTTTATCAGTACCTTTAAGAATAGCAATCAACTCATTCAGCAAAGTCGCAGCACGATTATACTGACCTTTCGCGAAGTAATTCTTTGCCGCTTCATACTTGTATTCGTAGTCTGTGCTTTTCAGCAACTTGTTGTATTCTCCGCATGAGGAGAGCAGCAGTGCTGCAAGCAAAGTTATAAGGATGTTCTTCTTCATTACTCTTATTCAAATAATGTGCAAAGATAGAGGTTCGCATCGAATTAAACAACGATACGCACCTTAATTTTTCAAAAACAAAGACTAAGGGCGCAAGATAATCGATGGATAGGGAAGAAAAAAGATAATAGAGTGGCAGAAGGGTAAAGTGGTACAAGATAATAAGATGACAGAGCAACAGAGTGATGAGGTACTGAGACTATACCCTATCACTCTGTTGTTTTTCATCCTTTTTACAGTTTATATAAGTCGCTTGCAGCGAGTAAATCCACCTTTTTCTCCGTCAATACCCGGATACAGTTTTCCATATCATTGGGACGGATAATAACGTTGGCGGTCTGTCCGTTGGCAAAGGAGTACATATATTCAATAAATACGCCTTCATCAGACAGGCAACGGAGCACTTTTGCCAATGAACCCGGAATATTGGGACAGCTGATACCCACCACATCAGTTACGTTCACGGCAAAATGATTATCCTTTAAGGCCTTATATGCTTTATCCGGTTCGGAGACAATACCGCGAAGAATACCAAAATCGGCATTCTCGGCTATACAGAGAGCAGAAAGATTAACACCTTCTTTGGCAAGAACTTCCGTCACCTCCGTAAGACGACCGGACTTATTTTCCAAAAAAATAGAAAGTTGTTTTGCTACCATAAGTTTTACTATTTGACGATTTACAATTTACGATTATCAATTACGCGTTTCGCTTTGCCTACACTGCGCTCAATGCTGCGAGGCTCTACCAGACGGACATCTACGCCCAAGCCCAATACGCTTTGCAAACGCGCGGTAAGCTTCTTCTTCAAAGCCAGCATCTTATTAATCTCATCGGAGTAATATTCCGGACGGACTTCTACTTGCAGTTCCATGGTATCCGTATTATTCTTACGGTCGACAAGCAGCAGATAATGCGGCTCAAATTCAGGCATTTCGAGAATAACGGATTCAATCTGCGTGGGGAATACATTCACGCCACGTATAATGAGCATATCGTCACTACGTCCGAGAATACGGTCCATACGCACCAATGTACGTCCGCAAGAACATTTGTCATAGTGCAAAGCCGTAAGGTCTTTAGTGCGATAACGCAGCAACGGCATGCCTTCTTTAGTAAGGTGAGTAAATACCAGCTCTCCCGTTTCACCCGGCGCAACAGGTTCAAGTGTTTTCGGGTCTACTATCTCCGGAAAATAATGATCTTCGTTAAGATGCGTACCATTCTGGCATTCACATTCATACCCTACACCCGGACCCGCTATTTCACTCAATCCATAAATATCATAAGCCTTTATTCCCAATTTCGTTTCAATATCGCGACGCATATTCTCCGTCCACGGCTCTGCACCGAATGCACCGACTTTCAGTTTGAACTCCTCACGCGGAAAACCCGAATCTTTAATGGCGTCCGCCAGATACAACGCATAAGAAGGCGTACAACAGAGTACTGTCGAACCGAAATCATGCATCAATGTAATTTGCTTTTCCGTATTACCGCTGGACATCGGAATAACAGAAGCACCGATATTCTCGGCGCCTGCGTGCGCCCCCAATCCGCCGGTAAACAACCCGTATCCGTAAGATACTTGAAAAATATCCGAACTGCCTGCGCCATACGCCGTAAAAGCACGTGACAGGCATTCCGACCAGGCCGAAAGGTCCTTGCGCGTATATCCCACTACGGTAGGTTTTCCGGTTGTACCGGAAGACGCGTGGATACGAACAATCTGGCTCATAGGAACAGCACAAAGTCCGAAAGGGTAATTGTCCCGCAAATCATATTTTGTAGTAAAAGGAAGCTTTACAATGTCGTCGATGCTGTTGATGTCATCGGGAGTAATTCCCAGTTCCTGCATTTTCTTGCGATAGAAAGGAGTGTCATGATATACGCGCTCCACCGTTTTTTTAAGACGAATGCTCTGAATTTTACGAAGGCTTTCGCGATCCATGCATTCGATACTTTCGTTCCAAATCATGTTTTTGTTGTATTACATTAATGGTTATTATTAATTTGATATCGCAAAGATATGTTTTACTTACGAATTCACAAATTTTCGATGTAACTTTCCTATCTTTGCCCGATAATTCTGATGAAATGAATAAATTTGAGTTAACATCCGCCTATCGTCCCACCGGAGACCAACCGGAAGCAATTGCACAACTCACCGAAGGTGTACGTGAAGGAATTCCCGCACAAACTTTGCTGGGTGTGACAGGTTCCGGAAAAACATTTACCATTGCCAATGTCATAGCCAACATCAACAAGCCTACGCTCATATTGAGCCATAACAAGACACTGGCTGCACAGCTATACAGCGAGTTCAAGGGATTCTTCCCGAACAACGCGGTAGAATACTATGTATCCTATTATGATTACTATCAGCCCGAAGCCTATCTTCCTTCTTCGGACACATATATAGAGAAAGACCTCGCCATCAACGATGAAATCGACAAGCTCAGGCTTGCCGCCACTTCCGCCCTGCTTTCCGGACGCAAGGATGTGGTAGTGGTATCTTCCGTATCGTGCATCTACGGCATGGGAAATCCGGCCGATTTCTATAATAATGTCATCGACGTGCAACAAGGAAAAAATTACAGTCGCAATGTGTTCCTGCGCCGGCTTGTAGACAGTCTTTACGTCCGTAACGACATTGATTTGAACCGGGGGAATTTTCGCGTGAAAGGCGACACCGTAGACATTTACCTTGCTTATGCCGACAATCTGCTGCGCATAGTTTTTTGGGGAGATGAGGTAGACAGCATCGAAGAAGTAGACCCTATAAGCGGAGTTACCATTGCCCGGTTCGATGCTTACAAAATATATCCCGCCAACCTCTTTATGACGACCAAGGAAGCCACTCTGCGGGCTATCCATGAGATAGAGGACGACTTGCGCAAACAAGTGCAATGGTTTGAAAACGAAGGACGTCCTTTTGAAGCCAAACGCTTGCAGGAACGGGTCACCTACGATATGGAGATGCTGCGCGAATTGGGACACTGTTCGGGAATCGAGAACTATTCGCGCTATTTTGACGGACGTGAGGCGGGTACACGCCCTTACTGTTTACTGGATTTCTTCCCCGATGATTTCCTTATCGTCATTGACGAGAGCCACGTCAGTGTTCCGCAGATACGAGCCATGTATGGCGGCGACCGTGCCCGGAAAACCAATCTTGTAGAATACGGTTTCCGGCTTCCCGCTGCCATGGATAATCGCCCGTTGAAGTTTGAGGAATTTGAATCTATGGCCAAACAGGTAATATACGTCAGCGCCACCCCCGCCGACTATGAATTGATGCAGTCCGAAGGTATTGTCGTAGAACAGGTGATTCGTCCCACAGGTTTGCTGGACCCTATCATCGAAGTACGCCCCAGCCATAACCAGATAGACGACCTGATGGAAGAAATTCAATTGCGCATAGAGCGCAATGAGCGTACACTCGTCACCACTCTGACCAAACGTATGGCGGAAGAGCTGACGGAGTACCTTCTCAATAACAGCGTAAAATGCAACTATATCCATAGTGACGTAGACACGCTGGAACGTGTAAAGATTATGAGCGATTTACGTGAAGGCGAATATGATGTGCTTGTAGGTGTCAACCTTCTGCGTGAAGGACTGGACTTACCGGAAGTCTCTCTTGTGGCCATTCTGGATGCGGACAAGGAAGGATTTCTCCGCTCTCACCGTTCATTGACGCAGACAGCGGGACGTGCCGCCCGTAATGTCAACGGTATGGTTATCATGTATGCTGATAGAATTACGGAAAGTATGCAGCTTACCATTGACGAAACCAACCGCCGTCGCGAAAAGCAATTGAAGTATAACGAAGAACATGGCATTACTCCCCGGCAAATCAAGAAAGCAAAGAACCTCAACGTATTTGCCGGTACGGAAGGATTTGCCGAAAGCGGAGCCGGCAAAGAAAAATCTTCCGCAACCACTCCACGTCCCTATGTGGAACAAGACAGTACCGCTACGCTTGCCGCAGACCCGATTGTTCAGTACATGAACCGCGCCCAACTTGAAAAGAGCATCGAGCGCACCAAGAAACTGATGCAGGAAGCCGCCAAGAAACTCGACTTCATCGAAGCCGCGCAATACCGTGATGAAGTACTGAAAATGGAAGACCTTCTAAAAGAAAAAACAGAATAGAACCTAAAAAGTCTGTTTGTATCAAACTGTTTGATGCTGCATTTGTTACTCTTTGTATATAAATCACTTAACTCATAAGATTATGAATACAAAAAGAGGAACGGTAGCATTAACAGCCTTAGCTGCCCTGTTTTCATTAGGCATACAACAAGCGGACGCATGTACGCGCGCCACTTACATCGGACCGGACAATATGGTTATCACAGGCCGTACAATGGACTGGAAAGAGGATATCATGAGTAATATCTACGTATTCCCGCAGGGAATGGAAAGAGCCGGATACAATAAAGGCGAAACAGTGAAATGGACATCAAAGTACGGCAGTGTCATTGCAACAGGTTATGACATAGGTACATGTGACGGTATGAATGAGAAAGGTCTGGTGGCCGGCCTGCTATTCCTGCCGGAGTCCGTATATGACCGTCCCGGAGATACCCGCCCCGTAATGGGCATCAGTATTTGGACGCAATACGTACTTGACAACTTCGCTACCGTACGCGAAGCCGTAGACGAGCTGAAAAAAGAGACCTTCCGCATTGATGCCCCCCAAATGCCGAACGGCTCGGCTTCCACTCTTCATTTGGCTATTACAGACGAAACGGGAAATACCGCTATCCTGGAATATCTGGACGGAAAGCTGAGCATCCACGAGGGCAAAGAATATCAGGTAATGACCAACTCGCCCAAATATGAGGATCAATTAGCCATAAACGACTACTGGAAAGAAGTCGGCGGATTGCAAATGCTGCCCGGAACCAATCGTTCCAGCGACCGTTTTGTACGTGCGTCATTCTACATCCATGCCATTCCGCAGACGGCAGACGCAAAGATTGCAGTGCCCAGTGTGTTGAGCGTGATGCGTACCGTATCCGTCCCGTTTGGAATCACTACACCGGATAAGCCCCATATCTCTTCCACCCGTTGGCGTTCGGTCTCCAACCAAAAGGATAAAGTCTATTATTTTGAGTCAACCCTCACTCCTAACCTGTTCTGGCTTGATTTGAAGAAAATAGATTTCAGCCCTAAAGCCGCAGTAAAGAAACTTGCGCTGACCAACGGAGAAATCTACGCGGGAGATGCCGTAAAAGATTTGAAAGACAGTTCCTCTTTCACATTCCTGTTCCAGACACCCGTTCTTTGATAAGAGCGTATAAATCTTTATTAAAGATACATATAAAGGACTGTACCATACGGACAAAAGGGTACAGTCCTTTTTTGCATACTTGTTTTTCACGTTAGCCTTAAGCCTTTCTCATGATTTTTATGTATGTTTGTAGTCAAACTTCAAAGCCGCATATCTACATGGAACTATTAGTATATAAAGCCTCGGCCGGTTCGGGAAAGACCTTCACACTGGCTGTAGAATACATCAAGCTTCTGATTCTCAATCCCCGCGCCTATCGGCAGATTCTTGCCGTAACTTTTACCAACAAGGCTACGGCAGAGATGAAAGAGCGTATTTTAACGCAACTTTACGGCATTTGGAAGGCAGACCCTGCATCAGACGCTTACCTGAAACGTATCAAAGAGGATTTGAATTCCTCTTCCCTTTCCGACAAAGAACTGCGCCAACGTGCAGGGATGGCCTTGCAATATATGCTGCACGATTACAGTCGCTTCCGCGTGGAGACAATCGACTCGTTTTTCCAGTCCGTCATGCGCAACCTTGCCCGCGAGCTGGAACTCAGCCCCAATCTGAACATCGAACTGAATAACGCCGATGTGCTGAGCGACGCCGTCGACAGTATGATTGAAAAGCTGACTCCCTCTTCACCCGTATTGGCTTGGCTATTGGATTACATCAACGAACGCATTGCCGATGACAAACGCTGGAATGTCTCCAATGAAGTCAAGAGTTTCGGACGGAACATCTTCGATGAAAGTTATATAGAACGCGGCGAAGGACTGCGTCTCAAACTCCGTTCGCCCGAAACAATCAAACTTTATCGTGACGTGCTGCGCGAAATGGAGACTGATGCGCTGGAACAGATGAAAGGTTTCTACGACCAATTCGAAGGAGAGCTGGACGGTCATGCTCTCGTACCCGAGGACTTGAAAGGCGGTGCACGCGGCATAGGCAGCTATTTCCGCAAATTGCGTGACGGGCGGCTGACAGACAAAGACGTACTGAATGCCACCTTACAAAACAGTCTGGCAGATGCCAAAAACTGGACTACAAAAACATCTTCCCGTAAGGATGAGATTATCCGTCTTGCGGAAACCAGTCTGATACCTTTGCTTCAGGATGCAGAGAGGCTGCGCCCGCAGAAAAGCCGTACGATAAACAGTTGCCGCCTCTCGTTGCAACATCTCAACAAATTACAGTTGCTCAACCATATCGATGAAGAAGTACGCACACTGAACCGAGAGCATAACCGGTTTCTGTTGTCAGACACCAACGCCCTGTTACATAAATTAGTGCACGAGGGCGATTCTTCCTTCGTATTCGAGAAAATAGGCGCCAACATCCGCAATGTAATGATAGACGAGTTTCAGGATACAAGCCGCATGCAATGGGATAATTTTCGGTTACTGTTGCTCGAAGGGCTTTCACAAGGAGCTGACAGTCTGATTGTGGGTGATGTGAAACAGTCCATCTATCGTTGGCGCAACGGTGATTGGGGAATATTGAACAGCCTGGGAAGCAGTCAATCCCAACCTCAACTCTACAACAACAGTTCCCAACTCTCTTTTCCTTTCCCGGTACGTGTGGAAACATTGAAGGTAAACCGCCGGAGTGAAACGAATGTCATCAATTTCAATAACCGCTTGTTTACCGCTGCGGTAGATTATCTGAATTCCTTGCATTTGGAAGAACTGAAAGAAGAATGCTTTCCGCTGAAACGAGCCTATGCCGATGTGGCCCAGGAATCTCCTAAAACAGACAGTAAGGGCTATGTCAAAGTTTCTTTCATAGAGCCTGACGAAGAACGGAACTATACCGAAAAAACTTTATCCGCTTTGGGAGAAGAAGTACAAAGACTGCTCTCGGAAGGTGTGAAATTGAATGACATCACCATTCTTGTACGCAAGAATAAGAACATACCGCCTATCGCGGATTATTTCGACAAAGAACTGCATCTTCCCGTCGTATCGGATGAAGCGTTCCGTTTGGATGCGTCTCTTGCCATCTGCATGTTGATAGATGCTCTGCGCTATCTGTCGAATCCGGAAGAAAAGATAGCGAAAGCTTCGCTAATCATGAATTACAAATTACAGATTACGGATGAAAAACAAGCGAAAGCCGATAAGGCAGGAGCAAATGAGAATAAGCTCCGAGAAAACGGAAATATTGCAGGAGCAAACGAAGACAAGCGGGAGGCGAGCTCTGCAGAACCGGCAGATTGGCACAATATCTTAACGGCTGATGCAAGAACGGCGCTTCCCGCAGAGTTCGTTTCCCGTATGAACGAACTACGCCTGATGCCGCTATACGAACTATTGGAAGAGCTTTTTACACTGTTCAATATGGGCAGCATCGAAAAGCAGGACGCTTACCTGTTCTCTTTCTTCGATGCGGTGACGGAGTATCTGCAAAGTAATTCTTCCGACCTCGACGGCTTTATCCGTTACTGGGACGAAACACTTTGCGCCAAGACAATCCCCAGCGGAGAAATGGACGGCATACGTATCTTCTCCATTCATAAATCCAAAGGACTGGAGTTCCATACCGTCCTCATTCCCTTCTGCGACTGGAAACTGGAGAACGAAACATACAACCAGCTCGTATGGTGCACCGCTCCCGAGTCACCTTATAATGCAATAGACCTTGTTCCCGTCAACTACTCTTCCACAATGGCGGAGTCTGTTTACCGTCAAGACTATCTTGACGAGCGCTTGCAACTGTGGGTGGACAATCTGAACCTGCTTTATGTAGCGTTTACCCGCGCCGGGAAGAACCTGATATTATGGAGCAAGAAAGACCAGAAGGGAACGATGGCGGAACTTCTTTCCGCCGCCCTGCCTCAAGTTGCCCAAACGGGTGAAGGCAGTTGGGATGAAGAGGAAAGTGTCTATGAAAGCGGAGAGATATATCCGTCGGGAGAAGAGATTCTTCACTGCGTTCAGAATGAAAAAAACAAAGATACGGATAAGCCGAATGACAAAAGCAAAGTCCTGAACAAGCTTGCACAGAAACCCGTCAAGCTTCCGGTGCACATGGAGAGCATGCGCCACGACATCGAATTCCGCCAGTCCAACCGTTCCGCCGACTTCATAGCCGGAGTGGACGAAGCCGAATCCAGCCGGCGTTTCATCAATCGGGGACGTTTGTTGCACACATTATTCTCTGCCATCGAAACCGAAGCGGATATTGACGATGCCATCAGCCGCCTGGTATTCGAGGGTATTATAGGACGTACCGAAACAGAAGAGGAAATACGGGAACTGACCCGCAAGGCGTTCTCTCAACCGCAAATCAAGGATTGGTATTCGGGCGCATGGCAGTTATTCAACGAATGCGACATCATTTGGCAGGAGAACGGCGCACTCCGCAACCGCCGCCCCGACCGCGTGATGATGCGTGACGGTGTAATCGTGGTTGTAGACTTCAAGTTCGGCAAACCTAACAAGAAATATAACAAGCAGGTGCAAGGATACATCGAATTACTTGTCCGCATGGGGTATGATGTAAATACTATCAACGGGTATCTGTGGTATGTAGAAGAAGAAATAATAGAGAAAGTATAAACGCCAATTAAATTATGAACATACAAGTTCCCGTTATAGGCATCTGCCGCCATCGTCTATATACTGACGGCGAAGGCGTAAGCACATTGGTGGCATTTCATGGTTGCCCGCTACGATGCCGTTACTGCCTTAATTCGCAAGTGTTGGAGCACGAGGAAGATAGTCAGTACTATGATTGCACCTCGCTCTACGACCAGGTAAAGATGGACGAGCTTTACTTCCTCGCCACCGGTGGCGGCATCACTTTCGGCGGCGGAGAACCTTGCCTGCAAAGCCAGTTCATCGCCGGATTCCGGGAAGCCTGCGGAGACAAATGGCTGCTCACGGTAGAGACATCATTGAATGTTCCGCAACTGCACATCAAACGCCTGCTTCCGATAGTAGACCGCTATATCGTGGATATCAAGGATATGAATCCGGACATCTATCGCCACTATACGGGAAAAGGGAATGGAGCGGTAATCCGTAACCTGCGTCTGCTTGCCGACAACGGAAGAGCACAAGATGTTATCGTACGCATTCCCCTCATTCCCCGCTACAACACTAAAGAGGACCAAGCAAATAGTATCGAAGAATTGAAAGCAATGGGGTTCGCCCACTTCGATGTTTTCACATACAAAACCTTTAGCACACAACTGTCATGAAACGAGGAAAGCAAACTTGCCGTATCCTGAAAGAGATACGCCGACAAATAGCTGAAGCAAATGACATCGAATTCATCACATCCGAATGTCAATACAAAGAAGACTGTCTCGGTACCTGCCCTAAGTGCGAGGCGGAAGTGCGTTATTTGGAACAAGAGTTGGAACACAGACGGATGACAGGAAAACTCGTCACGCTTGCGGGCATATCAGCGGGGATGCTGACTATGAATACCTATGCCCAATCCGGCGGAAGCGGAAACACAATTACCTCATCGTCGAAAATAGAACTTCAAGACTCACTGAAACCAAGTAAAGAGGCTATAATAATAGGATATATTCCGGTTCAGCAATATGACGAGACAGACAGGTGTACCGTTCCTGTGAAGCAAACCAAAATAAGCAAAATCGAAATAGCGGGAAGCGTAAAGGATGAGTGCGGCAACGTCCTTTTAGGAGCCTCAATCCGCGAGAAAGGAACTAACAACGGTACCCGTAGCCAAACGGACGGAACATTCTCCTTGCAGGTATCAGGTAAGTATCCGGTTATCGTCTCTTGTATAGGGTACTCACCTATAAAGATACCCGTAAAGTTGTTAAGTGATTCTTTGCAGATAATTCTTGAAGAACTGTGGGAAGGAGAAGTAATGCCTATGACAGAATATAACGGTAATTCAAAGAGGAAAAACATTATCAAACAAGACAGCCTGTCCCACCGGACGGAAGCAGAATTTCCCGGAGGAATGCAAGCATTATTGGAGTACCTGAAAATAAATATAGAATATCCCCTATTACCTGAAGAGCATGGGATAAACGGAGGTGTCGTCGTAAAATTCATAATCGATAAAGATGGAAAAATAAAATATCCCCGAATAAGCCGTAGTGTAGACCCGGTATTAGACAGAATGGCATTAGAACGCATCTGGCAAATGCCCCAATGGAAACCTGCTACAGAAAACGGAAGTTCCATTCCTTATGAGTATGTCGTATCAGTACGCTTCATCACACACTACATACCCTACGAGGAATTTAAAGTTAAAGAAGAGTACAATCTTAAAGCCCAACAAAGTACTCCGGTCTATGGACGAACAAAAAATAATCAGCCTGATACTTTCCCCAGATATCCGGGTGGCCTCGAAAAACTAATAGCAGATTTTAGAATATACGTTGAAAAGATGCGGGAACAAACGAATGATTCGAAATGGAATGATATGCCCAGCCGGACAACTGTAGGATTTATCATCGAAAAAGACGGAAGCGTTTCCAACATCAAAGTCTCGAAAATGCTGAATTCGGTACTGAATAAAAAAGTGATACACTTCATCAAGCAGATGCCTCGTTGGACACCCGGTACCAAAGACGGGAAAATAGTCCGTTCCTTTTATACAGTTCCACTATTTTTCTAAAATCTTTAAATATAAGCAGCCCAACTTCAATCATACATATATGAAAACATTCCTTCAATTAGTAGCCCAAGACCTATATTCCAAAATAGGAAACGACCTGTCACGCACAGCCATCGTATTTCCCAATAAACGCGCCGGCCTGTTCTTTAATGAACATCTGGCAGCCCAAAGCGACCGCCCGTTATGGTCGCCCGCATACGTCAACATCAGCGAACTGTTTCGCCAACTTTCACCCCTGAAACCGGGTGACCCTATCCGGTTGGTGTGCGAGTTGTATAAAGTATTCCGGGAAGAAACGCATAGCGAAGAACCGTTGGATGACTTCTATTTTTGGGGAGAACTGCTTATCAGCGACTTCGATGACGTAGATAAGAACCTTGTAGATGCCGGCAAACTGTTCAGCAACTTACAGGACTTGAAGAACATCATGGACAGCTACGATTTTCTTGATAAAGAACAGGAAGAAGCCATACAACAGTTTTTTCAAAACTTCTCCATTGACAAGCGCACGCAGCTCAAAGAGAAGTTTATCTCCCTTTGGGACAGGCTGGGAGACATTTATAGAAACTACCGGAAGAATCTCTCCGAACTGGGCATCGCTTATGAAGGCATGATGTACCGCCACGTCATAGAACAGCTCGATACAGACCGCCTGCGCTATGACCGCTACGTATTCGTCGGCTTCAACGTGCTGAATAAGGTGGAAACCCGCTTCTTCCAACTTCTGCAGGATGCGGGAAAAGCCATGTTCTACTGGGATTACGATGTGTTCTACACCCGTCTGCCCCACGAACAACAACCACCGTACATCCACGAGGCTGGTGAATTTATCCTGCGCAACTTAAAGCTGTTTCCCAATCAACTGCCCGAAACAGCCTTTGACGTCCTGCGGCATCCCAAGAAAGTCCGTTTCATATCCGCTCCGACAGAAAATGCGCAAGCCCGCTACCTGCCCGAATGGGTGCGTACGGTTATGAAAAATGATACCGAAACAAGCAAGGAGAAAGAAAACGCCATCGTATTATGCAATGAATCGCTGTTACTGCCCGTACTGCACTCCATTCCCCCGGAAGTGGAGAACGTCAACATAACTATGGGATTTCCATTGGCGCAGACACCCGTATACAGTTACATCAACGCCCTTATGGAATTGCAGACTACGGGATACCGCAGAGATACGGGACGCTATACGTACGAAACGGTACTTGCCGTATTGAAACACCCCTATACCCGGCAGCTGTCTGCCGCCTCCGAAGATTTGGAGAAGCAACTCACCAAAGACAACCGCTTCTACCCTCTTCCGTCGGAGCTTAAAAAAGACGCTTTTCTTGAACGGATATTCACTCCGCAGAACGGAATCTCTTCCATCTGCCGTTATCTCACCGAACTGCTGCGCGAAGTAGCCGTTGTTTACCGTCAGGAAAAGGATGAAGAAGATATTTTCAACCAGCTTTACCGGGAATCACTATTCAAGAGTTATACGCTTGTCAACCGTTTACTCAGCTTGATAGAGAGCGACGGACTGAGCCTGCAGACAGACACCCTGAAACGTTTGATGAATCGTCTGCTCACCTCAACCAACATCCCGTTTCATGGCGAACCGGCTATCGGCATGCAAGTAATGGGAGTGCTGGAAACACGTAATCTTGACTTCCGTAATCTTATTATGCTGTCCCTCAATGAAGGCCAACTCCCAAAAGCCGGCGGTGACTCGTCCTTCATTCCTTATAACCTGCGCAAAGCATTCGGCATGACCACCATCGAGCACAAGAACTCGGTATATGCCTATTACTTCTACCGCCTTATACAGCGTGCGGAAAATATCACCTTATTATACAATACGGCATCCGACGGTTTGAACCGAGGTGAAATGTCACGTTTCATGCTCCAATTCCTCGTAGAATCTCCACACGATATCTCACGCGAATATCTGGAAGCGGGACAATCTCCCCAACACAGCCGTGAGATAGAAATACATAAGACGGATGAGGTACTATCACGAATGTACAACACATACGACATCCGGCGACATCCGAATGCGCTCTTTTCGCCTTCGGCACTCAATACCTACCTCGATTGCCGGCTAAAGTTCTACTACCGCTACGTTGCCGGACTGAAAGCCCCCGATGAGGTCAGTGCAGAGATTGACTCCGCCTTGTTCGGAACCATCTTCCACCGTTCTGCCGAACTGGTATATCAAGACCTTACCGCCAATGGAAAAGAGATACGCAAAGAAGATTTGGAACAACTGCTCCGTAATGACGTTAAACTGCAAACTTACGTAGACACCGCCTTCAAAGAAGAACTTTTTCATGTACCGGCCGACGAGCGTCCCGAGTATAACGGCACACAGCTCGTTCACTCCAAAGTCATTGCTTCCTATTTGCGGCAACTGCTCCGTAATGACTTGCAGTATGCTCCTTTCCACATGGAAGCCATGGAACAAAAAGTAACGGAAACCATAGAAGTAAATACTCCCTTGGGAACTCTGCCTTTAAATATTGGTGGAACGATAGACCGGATGGATAGTAAAAACGATACCCTGCGTATTGTGGACTATAAGACAGGCGGTACTCCCAAAACTCCTGAGAACATAGAACAACTGTTTACTCCAGCCGATAACCGTCCAAGTTATATCTTCCAGACTTTCCTGTATGCCGCCATCATGTGCCGCAAACAAACCTTGAAAGTAGCCCCCTCCCTGCTATACATTCATCGTGCCGCGTCCGAAAGCTACTCGCCCGTCATCGAAATGGGTGCACCGCGTCAGCCTAAAATACCGGTTTATAATTTTGCATTTTATGAAGATGATTTTCGGGAGCGGCTATCGGCGCTTCTGCAAGAGATATACAATCCCGGGGAGCCCTTCACTCAAACAAAAGATACGAAGAAATGTGAATACTGCGACTTTAAAAGGTTATGTAACAAATAAGGTGGTTGTGTCAATACAAAAAACGTTTACTATTTGTTTTTTGTATTGACACAACCACCTTATTTATTTCTTCAACGGGATAGAGAAATAGAATGTCGATCCTTCTCCCTGCTTGGATGTAAACCACAGCTTACCGCCATTCTTCACGACAAAATCCTGGCACAACAGCAATCCTAACCCGGAACCTTCTTCATTGTTAGTACCGAAGGTGCTGAAATGCGTATCGGTATGCAGTAATTTTTTCTGCCCTTCTTCGTCAATTCCGCAACCGTTATCTTTTACGCTGACCACCACCATATCTCCCTGTTCTTCCATTTTCACCAACACTTCGGAGTTTTCATTACTGAATTTAACGGCATTGCTCAACAGGTTGCGAATAACGGTTTTCAACATATCAATATCGGCACAGACAGGTAACTTCTCCGGCTTTTCTTCACGAATGGTAATCTTCTTCAAGCCGGCTATCATATTGAATACATCAATCACGCCGTCCATCACTTCCACTGCATCAATATCCTGATAGACAACATTCAGATTACCGATTTGGCTCTTTGTCCATTTCAGCAGGTTATCCAATAATGAGAAAACATCTTCTGTTGTCCGGTTTGCCATTGTCAGCAGCTCGTGCATCTCGGTGCCAATCTTCTCAACAGGCAGATTAAGAATCAGCATATTCAGCACCATTTTGATAGAGCCCATCGGAGAACGCAAATCGTGGGCAATCACAGAATACAGCTTGTCACGTCCGGCAATGGTACGCTGCAACTCTTCCGTTTTCTTCAAAATAATACGTTTGGCCGCCACCAATGAAATCTGATGAGTGACACGGATTATCAGTTCTTCCTTATTGAAAGGCTTGGATATAAAATCATTGGCCCCTACCTGGAAGCCTTTCACGATATCCGTCGTACTGTTCAATGCAGTCAAAAAGATGATTGGAATATCTGCCGTATCGGGGTTTGACTTGAGACGCTGCGCAACTTCAAATCCGCTTAAATCCGGCATCATCACATCCAGCAACACTAAGTCCGGATGTTCTTTTTCCACCTGTTCCAAAGCCTGCTGTCCGTTGTTTGCCGTAGCAATCGCAAACTTCTCATTTGTCAAGAGTACTTTCAACAACAATACGTTGGACATCACATCATCTACGATGAGAATCTTGTACTCGGAAGGATTTATTTCCATGTTCATCTTTGTATTATATTTTTTCCCGTTATCGATATTATATTTATTCAAGAACGATACTTTCCGAAATATTCAATCATGCGGCGCAAACCTTCCTCCAGTCCGATTGCAGGTTGCCAGAGCAGTTTGCTTTTAGCCAACGTAATGTCGGGTTTTCGTTGTCTCGGATCATCGTGCGGCAACGGTTTGAATATCAGCTTTGATTGGGAGCCTGTCAGCTCGATGACTTTCTCCGCCAGCTCAAGAATGGAGAATTCGCAGGGATTACCCAAATTTATCGGACCGATAAACTCATCTTCCGTATTCATCATCCGCACCATTCCTTCTATCAAGTCGTCCACATACTGAAAACTACGAGTTTGAGCGCCTGAGCCGTAAATCGTAATATCCTCGTTCCGCAATGCCTGAACCACAAAATTAGAAACCACCCGCCCGTCATCAGGCAACATACGCGGACCATATGTATTGAAAATACGTATAATCTTTATGCGTATCCCGTTCTGACGATGATAATCCATAAAAAGCGTTTCGGCGCAACGTTTGCCTTCATCATAGCAGGAACGTAACCCTATGGGATTGACGTTTCCCCAATACCCTTCTACTTGGGGGTGCACTTGCGGGTCTCCGTAGACTTCGCTGGTCGATGCCTGCAATACGGTTGCCCCGGTGCGTTTGGCGATGCCCAGTACGTTGATAGATCCCAGAATCGAGGCCTTGATGGTCTGTATGGGGTCGTATTGATAATGTATGGGAGAGGCCGGACATGCCAGATTGTATATTTCATCGATTTCGACAAAGTAGGGCATGGTGATGTCGTGCCGCACGAGTTCGAAATACGGGTTTTTCAGCAGTGGAATGATATTGTCTTTGTTGCCGGTGAAAAAGTTGTCGAGACAAAATACTTCATGCCCCTCGTTGAGCAGACGTTCACAAAGATGCGAGCCGATAAATCCCGCACCACCGGTAACCAGAATGCGTTTTCTCATAATTTCGAGTTTTTTGTATACTGCAAATATCGTCATAAAAAATGGATATTTCCCTATCTTGGATTTATTTCTGCCGTATCGGTAACGGATTTTGTGGATGGAATATCTCCGAAACGGGAGAAAATGGTTATCTTTCCCGAAATCTTTTTGACAGATATGGAGAAAAAAGAGAAGATGGTTATTACCGACTGGGCGCTCGAAGATCGTCCCCGGGAGAAACTCATGTTGAAAGGGACCCGGGCTTTATCGTCGGCCGAATTGGTTGCAATACTCATCGGCTCCGGGAATAAACGGGAAACGGCAGTGGAGTTGTCCCAGCGTATTTTAAACCGCGTGGGAGGCAGTCTCAACAGTTTGAGCAAGCTTTCGGTCGGAGAGTTGATAAGTGAGTTTGAGGGTATCGGTGAGGCCAAGGCTATAAGTATCATTGCAGCCCTTGAATTGGGGCGTCGCCGAAAAAGTGAAGATGTGGCGCAACGTCGGCGTATTACGACGAGTCGCGATGCTTATGAATGGATATATCCCCAACTGGCCGATTTGCCGCAAGAAGAGTTTTGGGTGGTTCTGCTCAATGCGTCCAATCGTATCATCGATACATTGCGCGTAAGTCAGGGCGGCACGACGTCGACGCTTGTCGATATGCGTTTGCTTTTCAAGCCGGCTTTGTTGCAACAGGCTTCGGCATTGATGCTTTTTCACAACCACCCCTCGGGAAATTGCAAACCCAGTAAGGCCGACGACCAACTGACTCAGAAAATAGTTTCTGCGGCCGCCCTTTTCGATATTCGGGTACTCGATCATCTCGTCGTAACCGACGCGACATATTATTCCTATGCCGACGAAGGGCGGTTATGATCTTCTGCCTCTATCTGTCGCTCATGACGGTTTCGTGCAGGTCTTTTTGGAAAATAGCGTATTCTTGTGAGGTTATGACGTGTTGTGTCGTCAGTACGATGAGTTTATGTCCTGTGTATCCCTCTCGATAGGGAGGGTGGATGTGCGGATACGGATTTTCGTAAAATCCGCATTTCCGGTAAAATCGTAAACGGGATCGGGAAATGTCGTCGGTAATCGGGTCGATTTCCAGTAATACGATTTTGGATTTTCGGGATATGAAATCTTTCAGAATCCGGCTTCCGTAACCCGATCCTCTTAGCTGTCGGTCGATTGCGAAATGTTCTATGTATATATATTCTTGAAAATCCCAGTACGAAATGAACCCTATGAAAATATCCTCTTCTTTATAACCCGACAAGTGATATTTTGGGTGGGAAAATGCTCTTGTCTGTTGTGTCTCGGTTCGTTGTTCGAAAATAGGAAATGCTGTCGAATATAACTTGGAGAATGAGTCGTAAAGCGGATGGGCAATATTGTCGATATTTATGAGTTCCATGAGATTTTTTGTCTGCAAGATAGCGGAAAATCATGAGGGGCGGCGAATACCCACCCCTCATGACTTGTATGGAATTTCTTATTCTTTTTCTTCGTACCAGCCGGAGTACATAAGGTAGTTGCGGGCGATTTTCTGATTCAATTCTTTCGATTGCTCGGGATCGACCTTTTTAATGAATTTGGCCGGTGTTCCGCCCCATAATTCACCTGCACCGATGACTGTTCTGCTCAGAACAACCGAGCCGGCAGCTACGATGGCCCCTTCGCCTACGACGGCGTGATCGAGAACGACGGCACCCATGCCGACAAGTGCACCGTCGCAAATCTTGGCGCCGTGTATGGTAACATTGTGTCCTATCGATACGTCGTCGCCTATTTCGATGACAGATTTTTCGTAAAGCGTGTGCAATACCGAACCGTCTTGTATGTTCACACGGTTGCCGATTGTTATGGTGTTCACGTCTCCCCGCAGCACAGTATTGTACCATATGCTGCACTCGTTGCCTATCGTTACGTCCCCGATGAGGACGGCGGTTTCGGCGAGGAAACAATTTTTTCCTGTTTTGGGGGTAAAGCCCCTTACTTTGCGTATTAAAGCCATGTTGTTAGTCTCCTTATAGTCGTTATAGGGGTGCAGTTGCATTTTGTAGCCAAGTCTTGTGGGGCTCATCGAGTAGCGGGCTTATGCGGTCGTAAACCTCGCGATGATAATCGTTGAGCCACTCGATTTCTTCCCGGGTCAATAGGGTGCGGTCTATGGCTCGTTT
>ENA-ORTW01002119-ORTW01002119.1-human-gut-metagenome-genome-assembly--contig:-NODE-2119-length-19176-cov-3.733173_pt1 | contig 19176 bp, 11 predicted proteins | sample MGYA00242072_ERZ509193 | MGnify/ENA primary metagenome ERZ509193 (study PRJEB26280, sample SAMEA2338813) | human gut metagenome | biome: human gut; feature: human-associated habitat; material: faeces... | reverse complement strand
GCTCGGCTTTGGCCAATTCGGCTGACTTGGCCGGCTCGGCGGCAGTCGCAGCCTTAGCTTCCTCGGCTTCGGCGGCCAGCCGAGCGTCGGCGGCGGCCTTGGCGTCGCGGGTCTTCTTGTTGTCGGGGGCAACCTTGCCCATCGCACGATCCAAATCGCGCTTGCGGGACTTGCCCAACCAGATGCTCAGGGCGATTACGATAACCGCCGCCACAATCACGCCAAGAACGGCGAGCACAGTATTCATATCCATACCTGTCAAGTCTAGCCCGCAGATGGAATCCCCTACGAATTCGGCAGTCTCAGGCCGACAATTCCACCCGGCGACTTAAGCTGAACCGCATGGCACATTCTTCACGTATGACGTCGCTGCAGCGCCGCGAGCAGCTGATTGAAGTCGGACGCTCGCTATTCGCCGCCAAAGGCTTCGAAGCGGTAAGCGTGGAGGAAATCGCCGCGCACGCCAAAGTCTCCAAGCCGATTGTGTATGAGCATTTCGGCGGCAAAGAGGGCCTGTATGCCGTCATTGTGGATCGTGAGATGCGCGCGCTGACCGGTACGCTGACCGCCGCGCTTGACGATCCGACCGTGCACCCGCGCCAGATTGTGGAACGCACGGCGCTTGCGCTCCTCACCTATATCGAAGAGAATGCCGAGGGGTTCCAGGTACTGGTACGCGACTCGCCGAGCACCGACCCGTCCGGCTCATTCAGCTCGCTGATGGGAGACATCGCCGTACGCGTTGAAGACATTCTTTCCGAAACATTCAAACGGCAGAAGCTGTCTGCCAAGGGCGTGCCGTACTACGCGCAGATGCTGGTGGGCATGACCGTATTCACCGGGCAGTACTGGGCCGACCGGCCAAAGGTGAGCAAGGAGCAGCTGGCTGCATACATTGTGGATTTGGCCTGGCATGGCCTGAGCCGGCTTGACTCCAAGCCCCAGTTGTTCTTTGAGGGCGCCAAGGCGCGGAAGGAGGCCGAGCGCCGAGCCAAGCGCGAGTCCGATTCCGGCAGCCCGGATTCAGACCAGACGAGTTCTGCCCAATCGGATCCCGAGCACGCCACCGGGGAAGATTCAGGGTTGCAGAACATGCGTTCAGGGGCACAGGTTACGCAACACTCTGCCGAGTCGGGAGGCGAAGTGCTACGGTTTGAACAGGAAACTGAACATAACGACTAAATATGTGAGGACGTAAGACTTTCATGGCCAGCACGGCAAAGACGCTCACCTTTGTGATCCCCGCATACAATATGGAGTCCTACCTTGACCGTTGCGTGAACTCGCTGCTTTCGGCAAGCGACATCAGCGACCTCGAGGTGCTGATTGTGGACGACGGTTCGAAAGACGGCACGCTGGAGTACGCGCGCAAGCTGGAACGCACCAATCCGGGCGCCGTGCGCGCGATTCATCAGGAGAACAAGGGCCACGGCGGCGCGGTGAACACCGGTATCGCGGCGGCGACCGGCATGTACGTCAAAGTGGTGGATGCGGATGATTGGGTCGACCCGCAGGCCATCGACACGGTTCTGGCCACGTTGCGTGCACAGCATGACACCGACGAACCGATTGACATGCTGGTGACCAATTACGTGTATGACAAGGTGGCCAAGCGTCACAAGACCGTAGTGAACTTCCGCCGTGTAATGGAGGCCGGCCGCGTGCTCGGCTGGGATGATCTGGGCAAGTTCGGTCTGGCGCAGTACATCATCATGCATGCGCTCACCTTCCGCACGCAGGTGGTGCGCGATTCCGGGCTGAAGCTGCCGGAGCACACGTTCTACGTCGATTTCTATTACTCGTACCAGCCGTTCTCGTGGGTGAAGCGCATCCAGTACCTCGATGTGCCGTTCTACCACTACTTCATCGGGCGCGAGGGTCAGAGCGTGCAGACCGACGTGATGATTAAGCGTGTGGACCAGTTGCGGCTCGTCAATCGGCTGATGACCGAGGCCACGCCCGAACGCGGTACGGTGCCGGAGGGGCTGTACCGGTACATGATTCACTTCCTGGCGATCGAATCGTGCGTTACCTCGACGTTCCTGATTCTCTCGCGCGATCCGGCCAACTACGTTAAGAAAACCGAGCTGTGGGATGCGATTGACGCCTATTCGCCGGCCATCGGCAAGGATGTGCGCTCGCAGCTGATGTCCCGCGCGCTCAATCTGCCCGGCAAAACCGGCCGCTGGATCGTGCGCAACGGCTATCTCATCGCCGAACGCATCGTCGGCTTTAACTGATTCGGATTGTGGTTTTGCCCTGCTGACGCGTTATCAGCAGGGCATCCCTATTACCTCCCCAGTCGAGGTTTTGCTACTCGGCCCAACGGTCGGACATCGCGAAGCTGTTGTGCATCAGGTTGCTGGAGGTGTATAGCACGTCGTTCAGCAGCTTGGTTGTGTGCTCGCGCAGGTAGTCGGCCATCTCGTCGTTGGCCGCTTCGAGCACATCCGCCACGCCCTGCACATCCTTCTCATCGCCGTGGCCGCCATCGAGCGGCCATGCATTCGTATCCGTCGATTCGGCATCGCTTCGAGCAAGCAACTGCTCATCCGTGCGCTCGATGAGCCGGTGTCCGAACGCGTGCACGCCCTCGGCATACCCTTCGATGAACCGGTTCGTCTCATACCAGTGTGCGTCGGCCACGACGGCGATCAGGCGGTTCGTCCAATACAGGTTGCCGGTGGAGACTTCGGGCGTGGTGTCGCGCAGGTAGGCAGGCGTGTCGTTGACGTTCGCGTAGAACGGCGCGGCGGCGGTGAACGGACCAGAGCCGAACGATACCCACATCACCGTGCGATTGGCCGCCGGCACATACGGACGGACCTGAATCGCCACCATATGGCCGGTGCGGTTCACGCCGATCGGACGGTAACGGTGGCGCGATTCCGCCGTGCCGGTCGTGCCGTACGGGTCGTACGGCGTGCCTTCGAAGTGCGAGGACAGCAGGAAATCAACGTCTTCGAGGCTCACCTTGTCTTCCGGCACGCGGCACCACGGGATGTCGTCGGATTCGGGCGTGTAGCGGGCGGCCGGCGAATCCCAGTCCTCGCTGGGGTTGAGGCGGCGTTGCATGTACCAGGCACGCGGCGTGTTGTAGATATGGTCCTTCGGCGTCGCGGTGCCGAAGGCCTTGCGCGGGTTGAAACGGGTGGGAAGGGCAACGGTTGTTCCGAATCCGGCGCTATGCGCGTGACGGCCGTTGGAAGAGACCGGCGTTCCCATTGTGCGGTCGAGGTGATGCGTGGCCATGAACTCGCGCAGGTCGGCGCTGCATAGGTATTCGCGCTGCTCGCCGAACGCATCGGCGAGGTCGAAGTCGTCGATGCCGAGCTGGTTGGGGATCGTGGCATAGCAGTCGTCGGGCACTCGGCGGGCGATCCAATGGTGGCCGCCGATGGTCTCGACGTACCAGATCTCGTCCACATCCGAAATAATCACGCCGTTCGATTCGTAGGTGCCGTAGGTTTCGAGCAGTTCGCCCAACCGCGCGACGCCCTCGCGCGCGGTGGTGACATACGGCAGCACAAGGGTGATGATGTCTTCCTCACCGATACCGCCGGGCTGCTCGGCCTGATAATCGGTGCTGTCCGGTTCGCCGACAGCCGGCCGCAACTCGACCATCGGGTCCGCACCGAGCACGCGCTCGTTGACAGCGATGGTTTCGGTGGCGCTCATCGCCACGTTGTGTTCGTTGGCACCGGCTTCGGCCAGAATGCCACGATTATTCAGCACGTTCGGTGCGATGGTGTACCGGCAAGGATTGTCCGGTAGTTCGATTTCGACATGGCTCAGCACGCTGCGGTAGTGGCGCGGCTGGTCGTCGGGGGCGACAGCGACGAAGCGCTTGGGATCGTAACGGCCCGAGCCCGAATCGTCATCGCGGGCGATGATGGTGGAACCGTCGTAACTGGCATTTTTGCCGACAAGAATCGTGGTGCATGACATGGGACACCACTCTAGGAGCCAGGCTGGTCGAAACAAAAAAATCCTTGGAACCATTGCGATTCCGAGGATTTGTTGTGCCCCCTGTGGGATTCGAACCCACAACCCACGACTTAAAAGGACGCTGCTCTAACCGTTGAGCTAAAGGGGCAACTCTTCTAAAATACACACCGTTTTGGGATATTTCAACTACGGCGTTGCGTACACGTTTGCGTACGCGATTGGCCCAACGCACGGCACAGCACACGCAATGTGGCCCAAATCGCAGCCCAAATCGCATATCGCCTCTAGCGATAGATAGCCGCCGGCGACTACCCTTGTACATTATGAGTGAATCCCCCAATTGGAGCAATCCCCTGCGCGACTCGCGCGACCTCAGACTGCCCCGTATCGCCGGCCCATGCAGCCTCGTCATTTTCGGTGTCACGGGCGATCTGGCACAAAAGAAACTACTGCCAGCCGTCTACGACCTGGCGAACCGTGGCCTACTGCCGCCGAGCTTCGGTCTGACCGGTTTCGCCCGCCGCGACTGGACACAGGAACGGTTCATCGAATTCGTCAAGGCCGCCGTCCAGGCGCATTGCCGTACGCCGTTCAAGGAGTCGACTTGGCGCAATCTGGCCGCCGGCATCCGCTTCGTGCAGGGTACGTTCGACGACCCGGAGGCCTTCGAGCGTCTGAGCGCCACCGTGCAGGAGCTTGACCGCGACCGCGGCACGCAGGGTAACCATGCCTTCTACATGTCGGTGCCGCCGCGCGCATTCCCACAGGTCGCCAAGCAGCTGGCCGCCTCCGGCCTGTCGCGCTCGTCCGAGGGCGCATGGCGCCGCGTGATCATCGAGAAGCCGTTCGGCCATGATCTGGCCAGCGCCAAGGAACTCGACAGCGTGGTATCCGAAGTGTTCGACCCGAGCTCCGTGTTCCGCATCGACCACTACCTCGGCAAGGAAACCGTGCAGAACCTGCTGGCCCTGCGTTTCGCCAACGCCATGTACGAGCCGATCTGGAACGCCAACTATGTGGACCACGTGCAGATCACGATGGCCGAGGACATCGGCATCGGCGGCCGCGCCGGCTATTACGACGGCATCGGCGCCGCACGCGACGTCATCCAGAACCACCTGCTTCAGCTCATGGCTCTGACCGCCATGGAGGAGCCGGTGAGCTTCACCGCCAAGGACCTGACCGCCGAAAAGACCAAGGTGCTTTCCGCCGTGCGCCTGCCCAAGGACCTCGCCGCCAACACCGCGCGCGGCCAGTACGCCAAGGGCTGGCAGGGCTCGCACGAAGTGGTCGGCTACTTGGAGGAAAAAGGCATCGACCCCAAGAGCACCACTGAAACGTACGCCGCCATCCGCCTCGATATCGACACCCGCCGCTGGGCTGGCGTGCCGTTCTACCTGCGTTGCGGCAAGCGCCTCGGCAAGCGTGTAACCGAAATCGCCGTGGTGTTCAAGCGCGCCCCGCATCTGCCGTTCGAGCAGACCGCCGTGCGCGAACTCGGCAAGAACGCCATCGTGATTCGCGTGCAGCCCGACGAGGGCGTCACCATGCGCTTCGGAGCCAAGGTGCCGGGCGGCTCCACCATGGAGGTCCGTGACGTGAACATGGACTTCAGCTACGGCCGCTCCTTCACCGAGAACTCGCCGGAAGCCTATGAGCGACTGATTCTGGACGTGCTGCTCGGTGATCCGCCGTTGTTCCCGACCACCGAAGAGGTGAACCTCAGCTGGGAGATCCTCGATCCGATTGAACAATTCTGGTCCACGCTTGGCCAGCCGCAGGCCTACCGCGCCGGTACGTGGGGTCCGGCACAGGCCGACGAAATGCTGGCGCGCGACGGCCGCCACTGGAGGATGCCATGATCATCGATATGCCGAACACCCGCACCCGCGAGATTGCGCACAAAATCGAACAGCTGCACGAGGAGCGCGGCGAATCGGCGACCGGCCGCGTGCTGACGCTGCTCATCGCCACCGAGGACGCGGACCTAGAGCATGCGCTGGAAATCGCGAACTCGGCCAGCCGTGAGCACCCGTGCCGCGTGATTGCCGTAGTACCGGATACCAATCCTGCCGATCAGTCCGGCGAAGGCGAACCGAACGCGGCCGAAGTGGCCGCCGAGGTGAGCGCGAGTCGCGATAATCCGGCCGTCGATTTGACCGACGGCCCGAACGATCCGAACGATTCCAACCTGAACGCCCAAGTGCGATTCGGTGCGGACGCCGGTGCCGGTGAGATCATCATCTTGCGTCCGCGCGGTGGCCTTATCAACCACCCGGATACGCTGGTTATCCCGCTGCTTGTGCCGGATGCGCCTGTAGTGGCGTGGTGGCCGACCACACCGCCGTCGAACCCGGCCAAGGATCTGATGGGTGCGATGGCCCGCAGTCGCATCACCGACGCGTTGCACTCCAATAATCCGGAGGCCACGATTGAGCGTTTGCGCCGCAATTGGACACCGGAAGATATCGACTTGTCCTGGACACGACTGACCGTCTGGCGCGCAATGCTCGCCTCGATGCTCGATCAGCCGCCGCACCTGCCCATCACCGCCGTGAAGGTGACCGGCAAGGCCGACTTCCTGCCTCTGGAAATGCTGTGCGCATGGCTGCGTCTGAAACTTGGCGTACCAGTCGAAACTGAGTTCGTGCCCGACGCGCAGGCCGTGACCGGCGTGTACCTGACCCGTGAGGACGGTGTGATCTCGCTGGAACGCCCGCATGAGGACCAAGCGCTGATCTCGCTGCCCGGCCAGACTCCGCAGGAAGTGTCCGTGCCGATGCGCACCATCGAGGACTGCCTGACCGAGGAACTGCGTCGCATCGATCCCGATGAGATCTACGCCGAGGTCATCAACGAAGGCTGGGATCTGATTCGTCACTGAAGTCGGTAGAACCCGTTGCCACAGCGGCGTTGGAATGAGTTCGGCAATTGTGGCCGAGCCATGCCAACGCCGTTGCTCATCGTTTCCTACCTCATGCGATGCCGCACAATGTACATTGTGTTGTCAACTGACAACACATTTCATTGCTGCAAATGGCTAGATTCCCGGCATGCCACCCGTATTATGCGTTGTCAACTGACAACACAATCCACATTGCAAAGTACGACACATACCCCATACAAGGACCATACATGGCAACTCGAAAACTCATTGTGTATCCGAATAAAGATCTGATGATTCAGGCTGGCGCGCAACGTTTTGTCTTGGCGCTACTCGATTTGCTCGCCGAACGATTGCCTGATGGCACGCATCGCACGCGTGTGGATGTGGCGCTGTCTGGAGGTTCGGCCGCGCAGCCGTTGGGCTTGGTGCTGAGCGATCCGCTGGCTGATGCGATTGATTGGTCACGCGTGCATTTCTGGTGGAGCGACGAACGTTTTGTGCCGGCTTACGACACCGATCGCAATGCTCTGGAGGCCCGTCGCCTGCTGCTTGACCAGCTGGTGGCAGATGGCAAGCTGCCTGAATCGAATATTCATGAGATGGCGGCCGATACCCGTTCAGCCGATGACATCGCCGATGTGATGGATCAGGCCGACAGCGATGATGCTTCCGTTCGCGCCGCCGCCGATGCCGCGAATGATGCGTTGCTGGACGATGTCGCGAGCGACTATGAGCGCGAGTTGGTGAATGAATTGGGGCCGGAACCGGTAATCGATCTGATGATTCTCGGCATGGGACCGGACGGTCACTATGCGTCGCTGTTCCCTGGTCATGATGAGGTCAAGGTTACCGATAGGCTCACCGTGGGTGTGAACCACTCCCCCAAGATGCCGCCGCTGCGTGTTTCATTGACCGCGCCGCTCATCGCGCGTTCACGCCATACGTGGTTCTTCGCCGCCGGTGCCGGCAAAGCCGAATCGCTGGCCCATGTCTTCGAGCAGCCCAACAACCCGGATTACCCGTCCTCCTACGCCAACGGAGTGGACGAGTTCATCTGGTTCTCCACCGAAGAAACCGTCACCGAGTTGTGAGTGAATTAAGCCCCCTCTGATGAGGGGGCTTAATTCGTCTATGGCTACGCCTCGATCTCGGACTTGCTGTTTTCTCAGCTCGGCTATCGCCGAGCCTGAAGAAGGCCGGACAGCCCACAGGGCTGTCCTAAACCTGAAATCACGAGGCTACGCCTCGATTTCAGGCTTGCCTTCTTCAGCCCACAGCGTGTGGAACACGCCGGGCTTGTCTACGCGGCCGTAGGTGTGGGCACCGAAGAAGTCACGCTGGGACTGGGTCAGAGCGGTGGGCAGGCGCTTGGAGCGCAGACCATCGTAGTACGCCAGGGAGCTGGAGAACACCGGGGTCGGGATGCCGGCCTCCACCGCGCGAACAATCACGCGACGCCATGCATCCTGCGATTCGCCGATGATCTTCTCGAAGTACGGATCGAACAGCAGGGAAGCCGGCGGGTTATCGCCCCTGAAGGCCTCGGTGATGCGGTCGAGCAGGAACTGGGCGCGAATAATGCAGCCGCCACGCCAAATGCGGGCCACTTCGGACAGGTTGATATCCCAGCCGTATTCCTTGGCACCGTCCTGAATCTCGTTCAGGCCCTGAGCATAGGCCACGACCTTGGAAGCGAACAGAGCCTTGCGCACGTCCTCGACGAACGCGGCCTTGTCTTCTCCGGCCAGATCGATGGTCTTGTTCGGTCCAGCCAGACCTTCCTTCTGAGCGTCTTCACGCAGCTCACCGTGCGAAGACAGTGCACGAGCGAACACGGCTTCACCGATGGCAGCCACAGGAGAACCACATTCCAGACCAGTCTGCACGGTCCACGTACCAGTACCCTTCATGCCGGCATGATCCACGACCACGTCCACGAACGGCTTGCCGGTCTCGGCATCCTTGTGGTGCAGAATCTCAGCGGTGATCTCGATCAGGTAGGAGTCAAGGTCGCCCTTGTTCCATTCAGCGAACACGTCGCCGATCTCCTCGGCATCCATGCCGAGTCCACGGCGCAGAATGTCATACGCCTCACCAATCACCTGCATATCGGCATACTCGATGCCGTTGTGCACCATCTTGACAAAGTGGCCGGCACCATCGGTGCCGATGTGGGTCACGCACGGTTCGCCGTTCACCTTGGCGGCGATGGACTGAAGAATCGGGCCCAAGGTCTTCCAGGATTCCGCAGTGCCACCGGGCATCAGAGACGGGCCGTTGAGCGCGCCTTCCTCACCACCGGACACACCGCAACCCACGAAGTGGAAGCCCTTAGCACGTACTTCCTTCTCACGCTTGATGGTGTCCTTGAAGAAGGAGTTGCCACCGTCGACGATGATGTCGCCCGGTTCGAACACCTCTTCCAGCTGCGCGATGGTCGCGTCGGTCGGAGCACCGGCCTTGACCATGATGATGGCGGTACGCGGACGCTTCAGGGACGCGGCGAATTCCTCGAGCGTTTCGGCCGGCACGAAGTTGCCTTCGGTGCCATGCTCGTTCATGAGCTTCTCGGTACGCGAGTAGTGGCGGTTGAACAACGCCACCGTGTTGCCATGGTGCGCCAGATTACGCGCCAGATTGGAGCCCATCGTGGCCAGTCCAATCACACCAATGTTTGCTGTAGCTTCGGCCATGTGCCTTGCCTTTCGTTTGATTGTCCCATCGTCATCACGCGCGTCACAAAACAGCGCATCAGCGGAGGGAATCATTCCTTCAACGCTTGAAAGTGTATCCCGCTTACCACCCACACGCGAGGGCTGTCTTAGGTTCTACGCACCTTCTGCCCGCGAAGCGTAATTACTTGCCGGCCATTCACATACGCCCGGCCTTGGAAGGGTCGATATGCATGGTCTGGAAGCGATTGGCCATGTAAGCGTCGCTGTAGCGTTCGCTGAACCACATCACGACCGGTGAATCCTGCGGCTGGCCGGCCATGCGCCCATACCAGCAATCCAAGGCCATCAGCGTGAAGGCAATGTCGATCACCATCAGCACCGTGCATACCGCAGTCAGCGAATACCGCACTTTCCATGGAATGCGATTAATCAGAGCCAGCAGTCGCGGTAACAGCCACTTGACCCACACCACACCAATCAGTCCCCAGAAGAACATGAATTGGCCCGAAGTACGTCCGTCGATGGACAGCCAACGGCCGGTGTAATCCCACGCGGTAATACCAAACGCCGCTTCCATGAACCAGCTGGTGCAATATTCGAACGCGCCGCCGATCACCGCCGAAGCGCAGAAAATCAAGAACGGATTCGCCTTCCACAGACGATTCAGGCACACGGTTACCAATACCGCACCACAGCCGTAAATCGGCGAGAACGGGCCCCACAGCAAACCAGCGCGGTCCTGAAGTTCACCGTTATACAGCGCCATATGGTAGATCGTCTCCACAATCAGGCCACCCACCGAAGCGATGGTAAACAGCCAGAAGATATTGAAAAAGTCCAGCGCAATATAGCCCTTGCCGGACTGGTCGCGGCCTAGCATGCCGGCCGCCACAGCCGATTCATAATCATCGCGATCGTCCATACGCCTGAGCGCGCGCTGCAGACGGCGTTCCTCGCTCAGGGAGGGATCGGCGGTCACCGAAATCACGACGAGAATAATCATCTGAATCAGCGGCAGCAGCAGGTTGAAGCCAAGGCCGGTCAGGGCCAGCGACAGCATGCCGTCGGCCAACGTCAACGGCATCAGCACGTAGGTCCAGCGCGCGGCATACCGGCGATGATTGCGCAGCAGCATCACGCCGAGCACAATCAGGCATGCGGCACTGACTACCAGCACCACCGCATGAATCGCGGACAGGATGAAGGTCAGGCTCATCGCATCGACGTGCACATGACCATCCAGAATCTCGCGCACGGCATAGAGGATGGAAATCACCATAATCGGCAATGTGGCGAGTCCGTCCAGCAGCACGACCGCGCCATAGATGCGCGCCAGAATCGGTAATCGCTTGGCGTTCAGGTTCAAGCCGGCGTCGTCCAGTTCGACGGCCACCAGATCGGCCACGACTGCGGACTCGGCGTCACGGTTCTCCCGCGGCTTGCCGGGGGTAGTGGCCGTGCCATCGTCCTTGAATTCAACCATGGTTTCCTCCCCACATAGCGTCCCCTCACCCTATCACCCGATTGCGGTTTTGCTGAACTTGATGGGCGGTCGGTACATGTCTGTCTACATTGCCGAGCACCGAGCCTATCCATCGCGTTCAGGAAACGTCCAAAAACCATCCAGAAATCTTGTCAATAAGTTCCAGAACGCCTTTCGCTCTGCCCAGCGACACACGATAAGCCGCTGGGCAGCAGCGTTATTCCGCCAAAAACATCATCAATCACCCCATTAATCTCCGGCAGCCGTATTACGCTACTACAAACGTAGCGCTACGATTAACGTATCGCTACGGAAAACGTAGCAACCAAGCAACACCAAGCTCCGGAGGTATCAGTGGGCAATATCTTCAAGGTCCTCAGACGCGACTTCCTGCGCCTGTTCAAGGTGCCGGCCGCATGGGTGATCCTGTTCGGCATGGTGTTCATCCCGCCACTGTATTCGTGGTACAACATCGTCGGCTTCTGGGACCCGTACGGCAATACCAAAGGCATCACCGTCGCCATCGCCAACAATGACGACGGCACCGACAACGCGCTCATCGGCAAGCAGAACCTCGGCGATCAAATCGTCAAGCAGATGAGAAGCAACGACCAGCTCGGCTGGACCTTCGTCACCGAAGCCGAGGCCATGGACCAAGTGGAATCCGGCAAGGCATACGCAGCCATCATCATTCCCAAAGACTTTTCCGACGATCTCGCCGGCGTGGTGACCGGCGGCAAGAGTCGGCCCACTCTGGAGTATTACGTCAACGAAAAAGCCAGCGCCATCGCCCCCAAAGTCACCGACGTCGGCGCGTCCACTGTGGACCGCACGGTCAATTCCACATTCGTCTCCACCGTATCCGAAGTACTTACCGAAGTCATCAATACGGTTGACGGCAAAGCCATCAGTACCGAAGACACCACCAAAGCCAAGGCCCTCACGGCCCTTGCCAAGGCCTCCGACGATGTGCAGCACACACGCAGCACCATCGCCAAGCTCACCACCAAACTCACCGACACCCCAGAGCAGACACGCACCGCACGTCAGGCGCTGGACGACGCGCGCACACTTGGCATCGACACTGCAGAAGGTCTGGCCGGCGTCTCCACCCTGATCGGCACTACCCAGACCAGTCTGAACGGCTTCGTCACCTCCACGTCCGAAGCGCTTGACCAAGGCTCAAGCCTGCTGAGCCAAGCCGCAGCACAGGCCAACCAAAGCGTGGGCACGGTAACCGGAACCATCAGCGCCGCCAATCAGCAGGTAGGCGGACTGATCAATACGGCGGAAGACATCAACCAAGCGAACGCCGACATCATCGACCAACTCAAAGGGCTGCCGAACGCCAATCGAGAACCGCTGCAATCCGCCATTGCCACACTGGAAAGCCGCAATAGCGAGCTTGCCGGCGCACTGGGCAACCTCGATAGCCTGAACACCACTATCGGCAATGCCTCCACAGACACCGCCGGATTGGCGCAGCATCTCAATACCGCCACCCAAACCACGGTGCGCGAGGCCAATACCGCTCGCGGCACCATCACCTCCGGCGCCATTCCTCAGCTCAACACCGGTCTCAACGCCCTCAGCTCGACCGCCAGCACTCTGTCGACCGGCATCACGTCGCAAGGCTCACTCATCGATCAGTCGAAGCATACCCTCGACCAACTCGACAAAGCAGCCTCCACCACGGTGACCGCGCTGCGCGACACCGATAAGGCGCTGGCCGGCGTACAAACCAAGCTCGATACGCTGGTCACCGACATCAAAGCCCTGAGCATCTCCAGTTCACTCAGTTCCCTGATCGGCACCGACGGCAAACTGGATGCCGCCACAATCGCCGACTTCATGCTCTCCCCCACTGTTATCAGCGAACAGGCCGTCTATCCGGTCGCCTCCTATGGTTCCGGCATGGCACCGCTGTTCACCACCCTGTCTTTGTGGGTGGGCGCGTTCGTGCTCGTGGTCATTCCCAAACTCGAAACCGACGATGAGGGCATCGACGATCTCACGCCAACCCAAGGCTATCTCGGTCGCTTCCTGCTGCTGGCCACGCTGGCTGCCGTCCAAGGCCTGGTCACGGCCATCGGCGATCTTGTCATCGGCATTCAATGCGCGAGCGCCCCAGTGTTTCTGCTCACCTGCGTCATCACCTCACTGGTGTATATGTCGGTGATTTTCGCCCTCTCCACCACGTTCATGCACGTGGGCAAAGGCGTATGCGTGGCGCTGGTCATTCTGCAGGTGCCGGGCGCCTCCGGCCTGTACCCGATTGAAATGATGCCCGCGTTCTTCCGCGCCATCTACCCGCTGCTGCCGTTCACCTATTCGATTGACGCGATGCGTGAAACCATCGGCGGCTTCTACGACGGCCTCTGGTTCGCCTATATCGGCAAATTGCTGATTTTCGTGGTTCTGGCCTTTGCGCTTGGCCTCGGCGCCCGGCCGAAACTGGCCAATCTCAACCGCCTGTTCGCGCGGGAAATCAAGGAAAGCGACATGATTATCGGCGAGCCGGTGCACATGCCCGGCAGCGAATACCGTGTCACTCAGGCCATTGCAGCACTGGCCGACCACGACGAATACCGTCATGCCATCGAACGTCGGGCCGCCAAATTCGCCTACCGTTATCCCCGGCTGCTGCTGGGTGCGCTTATCGCCGGATTCGTGGTGCCGGCCGCGCTCATTATCGTGTTTGCGCTGACCACCAGCGAGAAAATCGTAGTCATGGGCACATGGCTGGCATGGGTGCTCATCATCATGGGCTTCCTGATGGTCGTGGAATTCATGCGCGATTCCATCCGCCGCCAAACCAAGCTCGGCAGCCTCTCCGACGAGTCGATCCGCGCCATGCTGTACGGGCATAAGGCCAAGCGTCGCGACACCTCCGCCGAACGCCACGAAGAAGCGGACCCGAGCGCCGCCGTTACCGCAATCATCCCCACTATTCCGCCGACCAAGGAAGGCAGGCACGCACGATGAACACCATGTGGAAACTGTTTACCGGCGACATCAAACGCCTGACCAGCAACGTGGTCTCCATCATCATCGTGATCGGCTTGGTGATGATTCCCGGCCTGTTCACCTGGTTCAACGTGGCCGCATGCTGGGACCCGTTCTCGAATATGAAGAACCTGAAATTCGCGGTGGCGAATGTGGATGAGGGGTATCGTTCCGACCTGATCCCGGTGAAAGTCACGGTCGGCGATCAGGTGGTGAACGCGCTGCGCGCCAACAGTCAGCTCGATTGGACGATCACGTCCAAAGCCGATGCCGTCGAGGGCGCACGATCCGGCAAATACTACGCGGCCATCGTAATTCCGAAGTCGTTCAGCAAAGACATGATGACCTTCTTCTCCGACGACGTGCAGCATGCCGAACTGACCTATTACCGCAACGAGAAGAAGAACGCGCTGGCACCGAATCTGCTCAACGAGGGCACGGATGAGGTTGCGGCGGAAATCAACACCACGTTCGCTAAGACCATCACTTCGGCCGGGCTGGAAATCGCGTCTTCGCTGGCCGATCAGCTGTCCAAGCCCGAGGCCAAAGAGCAACTGAATACCTTCAACGCCAACATCGCCAATTTCGCCACACAGCTTGACGATACTGCGGATCTGCTTGGCACATACAGCGCATTGACCGATACGGCCGGCGCCTTGCTCGACACCTCGAACTCACTAATCACTCAGGTTTCCTCTGCCGCCAAACAAGGCGGCAAGGATCTTGCCAGCGCCAAACAGGAAGTCACCGACGTGGCCGGAGCCCTGGGCACCACCGCTGACGCGATGAGCAGCGCACTGGACGCGAGCGCCTCCAGTTTCGGCGCGGTGTCCGATTCCATAGACAAGCTGTATTCCGACGCGAATGATGGTGCCACCACGGTCGCCGACGAATTGGACCGTCAAGCCACGGCCATTGGCAAGCAGACGGAGAAATACACTGAAATTCGCAACACGTTGGCCGGCATACTGGGCAACGACTCATCCATCATCACGGCGATTGACCGTTCAATCGCACGACAAAACAGGCTGCGGCAAGCGCTGAATACGGCGGCGACCGATATTCGCCAAGGCAATCAGGACGCGCAGGATCAGCATGCGCAGGTCAAGAATCTGGCTGATCAAGCGCAGAACAGTATTGCCAATATCAAGTCAGATTTCTCGGCCACGGTGAAACCGCAAATCGACTCCCTGTCGTCCACCGTCGCTGACGCCTCCGGCATACTGAGTTCCGGCGCCACCCAGTTGGACTCCACGCTCGGCGACCTGAAAGGGACTTCCGACGACGCCAGCGATATGCTCAGCGACGCTCGCACTACCTTGGACAAGGTGTCCGGCAAACTGCGTTCCGCCGGCGCCGAACTGGCTTCGTTCAACAGCACACTGAGCGACGCACTAAACAGTGGCGATATGGGCATGGTCAAAGAGGTGCTGGGCAATGATCCCGAAACGCTGGCCAGTACGTTGGCCGCACCGGTGCAGCTCAGGCGCAAGGCCGTATTCCCGGTGGCGAATTTCGGTTCGTCGATGGCACCGTTCTACACGCTGCTGCCGCTGTGGGTGGGCGCGCTGCTGATGGTGGTGACGCTGAAAACCACCGTGTCTCGCCGGACGCGCAAAGCATTGGGCGATCCGCGGCCGCATCGGCTCTTCCTTGGGCATTACGGAGTGTTCGCGCTGATTGCGCTGCTGCAATCCACGGTGTCGCTCGGTGGCGATTTGCTGTTCCTGCGCGTGCAGGCCGTGCATCCGCTGCTGTTTATGTTGTCTGGATGGCTGGCCTCGCTGGTGTTCTCGTTCTTCACCTATACGATGGTGGTGAGTTTCGGCAATGTGGGTAAGGCAATCGGCGTGCTTATGCTCATCGTGCAGATTTCGGGTGCGAACGCTGCCTACCCGGTGCAGATGTTGCCCGACTTCATCGCCAAAGTCAGTCCGCTCTTGCCGCTCACCCATGCGGTGACGATGATGCGTGCGGCCATCGCCGGCATCTACGACATGGATTACTGGCGGGCCGCCGGAATGCTGCTGGCATTCGTGCCGCCGCTACTGTTGCTTGGGCTGTTGCTCAGGAAGCCACTGGTGCGGTTCAACCAGTGGTATGTAGCCCAAGTCGAGAGCACTAAAGTGCTGAGCTAGTAGGTATTATCCGGGAGTTGCCTACAAACGGCATGGACTTACCACCCTCAGTCTGGCTTTGCCAGCCAGCTCTCGCCAGCGGGAGCGTACGGGAGCATATTTCGAAGAGAAGAGATGACGGAGATGACAGACACGACGGCGACACCGCGCGGTGAGCGCACGCGCGAGGCGACGGATCGCAAGCTCATGCGAGCCACGCTGCAGATTGCGGTGGACCGCGGCATCAGCGGCGTGACCATCGAGGAGGTGGCCCGGCGCTCCGGTGTGGCCAAAACCACGATTTACCGCCGATATCATAATGCCGACGAGCTGCTGCACGAGATCAGCGCGATGTATCTGGCCATCCCGGATTCCGACCCAGTGCCCAGCCCCACGCGTGAGCATTTCACGCAACTATTGCAGCGATTGGTCGATTGGGTGCGCGACAACGACATCGACGTCAAGCGCGTGGGCATTGTATTGTCCAGCGAGGCCGAGTTCTTCCAGCACATCGTCGACCAAGTGGTGACCCCGTGGCTGGAGCGTGTAGGGGCGTTCCTCAAGCAGGGAGTCGCGCAGGGCGTGTTTCGCGAGGACGTTGACGAGAAGTTGCTGTTGTCCACGATTATCGGATCTTTGGTGGCGTATGAGGCCATCGAGGGCAAAGTAATGGACGACGACACCGCCTGGGCCTCGCGCATGGCCGATCTGCTGTGGCCAGCATTGCTGAAGTAGCGGTCTTACTCCTGAATCGAAGCCTCCTGGCGGGCGACTTCGAGGGCTTTGTTGAAGGCGTCGGAGGTCCAGCTGGCGCCGGCGACCTTGTCCACTTTGAGACCCTTCAGAGGTTTGCCGTCCACCACGCCGTTAATGGCTTTGGCGAAGTCGTCCTGATGGTTCTTGGAAATCGTGGTGAACGGGTGCCCAATGATATTGACGGTCTCGACGTTGCCGTCCTTGATGGTCAGATGGACGTCGATGGAATCCTCGCCTACCGGGCCGTACTGGCCGTTGATCGAGTAGTTGCCGTCCTTGTAGTTGCCGGTGTCCTTCTTGTCGGACGTGGTGGTGGACGGGTCGTTGTGCGATGAGCCGGAATCGGAGCCGTCGGAGCTATCGGAGCCGTTCGACTGGGATTGCGACTGCTCTTCCTGCGACTTCTCGGTCTCGCCCGAGTTGCCGGCGTACGCATCGTCCATCGGCGTGGCCTTGGATTCGCCGCACCCGGCCAGCAGGAGCAGCAGGAGGGTGCCCTGCATTGACGCGAGGGCGTTCGCCCGCAGCTCCTGCGTCGGGACGTCGAGGGCCGGGACGAAAAGCCGCCAGCAGGCGGCGGTCCAGAGCAGGAGCACCGCCGCACGGAGAAGGGGATGGTGTTTCCGCATCATGGCTCGGGACGGGGTTTGCGGCGCATCGGAAGGAAGATCGGCAGATAGACCGCCAGCGCGATGAGCGAGAAGAGCGTGCCGCTGATGGCCGCCACGGCGAATGCGAACCAGAAGACCTCCTCGGGACCGTCGTAAAGAAACGGCACGAGCCCCAGCACGGTCGAGAGGATGGTCAGCGCGATGGGGACGATCTTGTGGTTGTAGGCCTTCAGGTAGAGCGGGATGCCCCGCTTGCGCGACGTCGCGGCCCAGTTGTCCTCCTCGTTGATGAGGTAGATGCCCGCATTGACGACGATGCCGCACAGCAGGACGAAGGCGGCGAATCCGCCCTGGTCGAAGACGAAGTCCGACCAGCCGAAGGTGAGGAAGACGCCGATGAACGACACCGGGATCATCAGGATGATGACCAGCGGTTTGCGCAGCGACTCGAAGATGACGGCGCACATGGCGTAGATGATGGCGATGACCAGCAGGATCAGCCACACCTCCTGTTTCTTCTGACCGAAGCCGTAGCGGTAGGTGGGCGAGTCGGCGATGAACCCGATGGGCAGCGTCTCCTCGTTGAGCCGGTCCACCGTGCGCTCGATGAGCCGTCGGCCCAGCTCGTAGGAGCCGATGAAGTCGAATCCGACGGTGATCTGGTAGGATTGGTTGTAGCGGTAGATGGAGATGCCCGTGCGGCGTTTCTCGATGGTTCCGACGGAGGAGAGCTTCGTTTGCAGCGAGTCGATCCTCACCTGCGCGTTGGCGACGTGCCAGCGGTCGAAGCGGTCGCGGTCGGCCGATTCGAGCACGACGCGCTGCATCTCGTCGCCGTTGTAGACCGACGGGAGCGGCGCGCGGTAGAGCATCGTGCCGAGCAGCGAGTAGTAGTCGGCGACGTTCAGTCCCGCGGCGGCGACGCGTTCGTCGTCGTAGCGGATGTTGAACTCGTTGTGCGGCAGGCTCCAGCCGTTGCCGGTCATGATTTCGGGCTGCGAGACGCGGCGGTTCTGCGACAGCGAATCCACCAGTGCGTCGGCGTAGTCCGACAACTGGTCGTAATTGTAGCCCCGGAGGCGTATCTGGTTCGAGCGGTAGTTGCTGATGACGTTGTTGTTGAAGTAGTTGTCGTCGATGCCCGAGATGCGCCACGTCGCCCCGCCGAAGCGGATGGCCGCCGCGGTGAGCTCCTGTTTGAGCATCGACGGGAAGGGGCCGTTCTCGTATTCGGGCTTGAAGGTGACGATGATCTGGGCGTTGTCGTAGCCGTAGATGTTCGTGCGGAACATCTGCACCTCGTCGAACCGGCTGATGTAGTTCTCCATGTGGCGGACGACCTCGTCGAGCTGCTGCACGGTGCAGCCTTCGGCCATGCCGGCGTTGATGTAGAGTACCTTCTGCGCGGGCTGGCGGAAGTAGTTGTAGCGTCCGGTGGCCGTCCTGAAGAGGTTGAGCGACGAGCCGAGCACCTTGTCGAGGGTCTGGCGGTGTGCGGTGACGAATTCGCTGCCCATGACGCCGTTGTACCACCGGGCCGGCCACGGGAGGGGTTTCCCGTCCTCCTCCTCGATCCTGTCGGGCAGCAGGAACGTCGGGATGCCGAACCCCCATACCAGCGCCACAACGAAGATCCAGCGGTGCCTGCGTCCCCAGGCGATAAACCACCCGTACCCGCGTGAAAACCGCACGA
>ENA-ORTW01002098-ORTW01002098.1-human-gut-metagenome-genome-assembly--contig:-NODE-2098-length-19294-cov-4.067519_pt1 | contig 19294 bp, 16 predicted proteins | sample MGYA00242072_ERZ509193 | MGnify/ENA primary metagenome ERZ509193 (study PRJEB26280, sample SAMEA2338813) | human gut metagenome | biome: human gut; feature: human-associated habitat; material: faeces... | reverse complement strand
CTGACAGTCATGTCAACATACAGCGGCGGAAGCTCCGGCAGATAACCGATGGCACGCTTTGCCTCCTCCGGATCTTTTTGGACATCTTTGCCATCGATGGTCACAGTACCCTCCGTGGCTGCCAGATAACCCGTGATGATGTTCATGGTCGTGGATTTACCCGCACCGTTTGGACCAAGAAAGCCGTAAATCTGTCCCTTTTCCACACGGAAAGAGAGATGATCTACGGCAATATGGTCACCATATTTTTTTGTAAGATTGCTTACTTCTATCATATTTGCCTCCCTGAGATGGTGTTCTTTCCCCCACCTGTTGATATCCCGAATTGCTGCGCGGTAACCCGCTCCCGCAATTCGACTATATTATTGTATGAGGCAAATGTCATGAAAAGGTGATTTCTTTGTGAAAATTGTGTGAACCCGAAGGGATCCGGCTGATCGTCAGCGCCGTATTCAGATTCCCGGCTTCCAGAGCCAGCCGCAAGGGCAGCTTCGCCACCGGGATATCCTCGAAGATATATTCCGGTCCGCCGGACTGGAATAAAAAGAGCACTCCCTCGATGTAGAGCGCTACCTTTTTCTGATTGCTGTAAACCGTCAGAGCGAGCATTCCGTCCGGCTGTCTATGCAGGGTCGAGAGCGCCGGACAGAGCACGGGCTGTGTGCCCCACTTTGCCTGATAGCGGTAATAGTTCTCTGTCAGCGTCCTGCCGTCAGGAGCCAGCAGCTCCTCCGGTGACTGGGCGGTCGCGGTTTCTTCCCGCACGGTTTCGCCGGGGCAGCCTGAGGATCTCGGATATCCACGATACACCGGAATCTTTTCCTCGGTTATCCACCGGTTTCCCGTGAGGAATCCACGTTCGAGACAGATCTGGTGGAAAAAGCGCATCTGTGAGCAGTCCGGCTCCTCCCGCACCAGCAATGCATTGGCTCCCATGCAGGCAAGCAGCTCTAAATCCTGTGTAACCATCTCCGGATCCCAGCCGCCATCCTCCTCTCTCTGATCCGCGTTCCCGCTCTCCCACGGCAGATGATATTCCACGACGTGCAATGGCAGCTCTGCATCGTTTAGAAAGATTCCCTTTTTCTCTATGACACGCAGGTCATAAATCGCCAGCTTCTGCCGCCACCACAGCTGTGTCAGCGCGTCATCCACCCGGAAGTTCCCGCAGGCTTCCACCTCATATAAATACGGATCCCGCATCCCATTCCACAGATGCGGCCGCAACAGCAGCGCCGTCATCGGCTCCAGCTCCCCGGGATCATACTCCCCGCAGAATATCTGCCTTCCGTCTCCGGCTTCTCTGATCACGATCCGGAGCCGCCCGCCACAAGCGTCTCCCTCCCGCAGCTTCTCCGGCAGTGTGAATTCCAGATACGCTTTTCCGTTCTCTATTCTCGTCGTTATCCCCAGATCATCCCGCATGGCAGCCTCTTTTCTCTACAAATCCCGATCCTGACGATTGTCCGGTTTCTCATGAAAAAAGTGTTTGCCATTGACTTCCTTTGTATACATTGTATATATTTTTTCACAAAAAGCTTTTACAAAACCCTTGCTTCCGACCCATTCCGGATTTACTATGGAAGAAAGACTATATAATATACAAGGAGGAACTATTATGCCTTTTATCAATTCCAAGATCAGTACGTCTGTCTCCGCAGAACAGGAGCAGGCATTAAAAACCCGCCTCGGACAGGCAATCTCCATCGTTCCCGGCAAATCCGAGAACTGGCTTATGCTGGGCTTCGAGCCGAACTACAACCTCTACTTCCGCGGTGACAACAGCGAGCCGCTGGCTATGGTCGATGTCAGTGTCTTCGGCGACGAGGATGCCGCAGCCTTCTCCGCACTGACCGCAGAGATCTGCAAGATCTTCGACGAAGTCATGGGCATCGCGCCGGATCACGTCTACGTGAAGTACCAGACCGTAAAATACTGGGGCTGGAACAGCGACAATATCTGACGCTCTCCCAACCCCATATACTCAAAAGTCTGTCATCTGCAGGGTCTCCTGCATGATATGTCCCCAGCGGACTGCGATCTGCTCAATGCCTCTGACACTGGGATGTGTGCAGTCCGCGGAGATCAGTGTCGGATCTCCCAACAGTTGCAGACCATCTGTGAATATCAGACGTTCTGCCGCATATCTGCGCACGATCCGGCGCATCTTCTCCGCCAGTTCCTGCTCTGCATCCTCTCCATTGAATACGAAGATCGATGTGGCAAATACCGGTCGGGGATCCGCCGCCAGGATCTGTGTAAACCGATCGATCCTCCGCTCGAATTCCGCAAGCTCCAGTCTCCGTTTCTCTCCTACCGCATTGATTCCCATTTCCACCGAAGCAAAATCCCAATCTTTACGGGATATGAGATATTCCGCCATCTCCTCTTCCATCAACGCACACCCGGCAAATCCCAGATTCAGATAATCTGTCCCCAGCTGCTGTGCGATCCGGAATGCATAGGAATCCGGCTGGATCAATCCGAGACTTCCATGTGTGATCGACGAACCATACGCCAGATACGTCTTCTCCGGCAGGTCTCCGCTGCGGGGCGGCTCCACTTTCCCCTTCACTCCGACGTAATAACACGGAGTATAGGGCATCACCACCCGCACCACCTCCGGATCATAGGGCAGATGATACTCCTCCGCAAGCTGCCGCAGCTTCTCCATGCCTGTCGGATATTCTATATGGATCGTCGTATTTCCGGGACCGACATTTTTCGAAGAATATTCCCCGCCTCCCTGAAAAGATCCGAAAAAGATATGTACCGTAGCGCTTTCTGCCACCAGTTCGCTGCTCAGCGTCAGATCCACGGCACCGTCTGTCATCCGGAACCGCAGCTCTACGCCGGTGGCAAAACGATTATTCTGCACACCGTCACTGATCCCGTCCCGGACTTTCTTACAGACTCTTCGCAGCAAATACCCTTTTTCCGTCTCTTCCAGTTCTTCTACATTATGGAATAAAATCTGATCAAATATCATGTCCCTCTCCTGTTTTCTTCCTATCTTTTCTTATCTTTTTTATTTTTCCTGTCTTTTTATACAGCGCATATCCTGCAGCTGCCGCTTATCGTGAGATATTTTCCCTGCTGTATTTCCTCTGTCTGCTCGTAAGCGATCTTTACCTGCCGCTCTCCCCATGGATTGCGCAGCACCATTTTGTCCGTGCTTCCGATCAGACGGATCCAGCTGCAGATACCATCCTCCGCTACCGCCTCTGCCAGATAGCCATGTTCGGTATTCACCCGGATATGCGCGTTCCAACCACTGGGCAGAGATGAGAATAGATAGAGTACCGGATCTTCTCCGGGCGCCTTGGGATACCCCTGACATACCGCATTCGCCATCGACGATGTGATATGTCCCAGTCTCTGGACATCCGGTGCCTGTGGTCCCTCTCTGAGCGTCATACGGTTTGCCAGGATCTTTGTCTGTGCGCACGCCTCCAGATCTGTGAAATCTCTCTCATAATCTTTCAGATCATGCATTGCTCCGACAAATTCTTCCATCGCTTCCGGCTGACAGCAACGCGCCACCGCATCCACGCACATATCCAGCGTATTTACCTTCACTTCCCTGCCATAGCCAAAGTGCCTCATTGTCATCGCCAGTGTATTCTGACCCAGCCTGCGGATCTCCTCATTTTCCGTCTCCGGCGTACACAGATCATACAGGATCAACGGATCGGAAACGTGTTCATGGCTGGCATTTCCCTTTCTTGCCTGCGACCGGGCGCTTGCCCAGCATTCTTCCTGCTCCTCTCCCGTCGTCAGTGCCTCGGGTTCCGTGGATACCGGCATCGGCGCAAGCTTCCGGAGGAATTCCTTCCACTCTGCTGCCTCCTCCTGATCGATTTCCAGTCTCTCCGCTGCCTTGATGGCGATCGGCAGGATCCCATGCATTGCCGCCAGCTCGGATACCGCATCCCTGCAATCCCACATCACCTCGTGATTATTGGTATGTATGATATGGAGCTTTCCGTCCTCTTCCTCCCGGATCAGCGGCAGATTCACATACAATTCCGCACATCCCTTCAGGAAGGGATAAGCATTCTCCCGCAGCCAGTTCTCATCATTTTTCATTTCTGCCAGCCGCCACATCCAGTAAGCGATCTTCGCTGTCGTGGAGAAAATATGACTGACATATCCAAACGGTCCGAAACCGCGTTCTTCCCTGCCGTCCGCTCTGTGGGAGAGATAGCTGTAACGGGAATCGAAGCTGTTACGTCCTTCTGCGAATTTTCGGAATGCTTCCGTCCGCTCGCTCCAGTCCCGTTTGCAAGTGTACAGTTCCTGGAATTCCGTCTGCAATTCCTCCGGGATCTCTTCCGGTCCGTTGAACCATGTGGTCTCCGGGATCCAGAGTCCCCTGCTGCCCCATTGCTGTACGGCTGCCTTTTCACACGCCTGCTGCCAGTTCTTCATATGCTTTACAAAAGCTTCCGCCAGCTCTGTGCAGCCCGACGAGATCAATGCGGCATAATAACAGGATGAATTGTGCCACCAGTACTGTGCACCCCACATTTTGAAGTCTCCGCCGGTGCTGAACAGCAGTCCTCCGTACCGCGGCATATAACTGCCTCTGGATGTGATCGCCATAATATAATAAAAATAGTCGATATCCTCTGTGATCTGCTGTCCTCTGCCATTTTCACTGGTGAAATCATATAGCGGAGTTCTCTCCCAAAAGCTCTTCCACCACGCTTCGTTTTGCCTCCGCAGAGCTGCCATATCCGCGCAGCGCTCTGCCAGTGGAATCTTCCGGAACTCCATATCCTTCTGCAATGTTGCGTAGGACGCGATGGCAAATACGTAATTCCCATCCTCCGCCTCTGTCTCCAGCACCACCTCTGTAGGATTGCGATACCAGGTATTCACCCTGCTGCCCGGCGCCTCCACCTCCACCAGACTCCGACAATAGAACGCCTTCTCTGTGAAGATCTGCTCCAGTCCAATCCGGTGTGCTTCCTTGTGCAGCAGCGATTCTGACAGCTGGTAGTTCTGTTTCTGGTAGGAGACAACACCTTCTTTGTACATCACCGGATTCCGATAGTTACGGTTATTGCATCCGACCGGGTACTGACTTAAGAAGCGCAGTGTCCGGAGATCGGCACGGAGCCGTTCCTTCTGCGGTCTTCTGTCCTGTATTTCCACGATGAGGAAATCCTCCTCACCATGCTCTTCCGTCATATTTCCATAACAGCAGATTTCCACACCATTGCCATGGATGGTCATACGACCGTTCTCGACCGACAGCTCCTGTGTCGTATTTTCATCAAATACCGGCTGATCCATCCTGCCCAGTTCGATATCAAAAAAGGCACATCCCTCCGAAAAATCCGAATCCGTTCCGTTCACGGAATGGGAGGAAGAATCCATTCCAAAGACATCCACCCGGTTGATCTGCATATGCAATGCATTCGGCGTCAGCCAGACGAGTGTCCCCATACGACCTGTTCCGACAGGCATTCCATCCTCCGGTAACACTCCGTCCTCACTGTAGTTTGTCTGCGGGGACAGCCGACCGATTCCTTTATAACATAGATTTCCCTTTCGTTTCAACTCTCTGTCTCCTTATATCTGTATATTTCTATTATTTTTTATCTGTTACGCAGGTGTATACTGGAACCAGTCGTATTCCGCATAATTGTCACTGTCCGTAGCTGCCACAGCATACATTCCGATATACACGCCGGTGAATCCGTCACGATATCGGGTACTCAGAACCGCTGCCGGAGCCTTTTCATAGAACAGTTCCTGACTGCCTTCTTCGGATGAAATATAGAAATTATAATATTCTGCCTGCCCGCGTATGGTCATATACCATCTGCCCTGCTCCGGAAGGACACAACTCTTCAGCAGCATCTTCTCACCCTGCTCTACCTGATACAGGCGCAGGCATTTCGCTCCATTCTCACTTCCGATCAGGAACTGATAATTGTAGCCTTCATCCTGTAACAGAGCCAGTCCTGCCTCCTGATCCTCCGACTGCGGTTCGAATTCCATGGCAGTCTGCACCTGGAATTCCTTATGCTCCTGTCGTCTGCCGATAAAGGAGGGTGTGCTCACGGTTTCCAGTCTCTCACTCCGCAACCGCAGGCTTAAAAAGCTGCTTCTCCGCGTCAGGGAATATGCTCCCTCCGGAAGCGGATGCACACTGTTCCACTGCAGTCCCAGCCTGCCTCCTTCAAATCCGGTAAAGCTCTCACGCACGGGATATACAGTCTCCTCCAGCTCCGGCTTACGTTCTCTGGAATTCACCTGTCCATTGGCATTGTCTATTTTCAGCCATTCGTCCTCAGTATCCCATGTCACCGGAACGAGGAACGTCTCACGACCCAGATTATAGTGGAATCCTTCATAGGGACGGACTCCCAGCAATACCATCCACCATTCGCCCCGGGTGGTTTCCACCAGATCTGCATGACCCACCACCGATATCTCGCTCATCAACGGCATATGTCTGTGAGTCACGATCGGATTTCTCTGGCAGATCTCATAAGGTCCCGTAATTTCGCGGCTTCTCGCCATCATCACACAATGGTTGGTAAAAGTGCCTCCCTCTGCCACCATCAGATAGTACCAGTCCCCATGATGATAAATATGCGGTGCCTCCAGCCATTTTCCCTGTGTCTGTATTCCGTCCCACAGAACATATCGCTCGCTGCAGAACTGAAATGTCTCCGGATCGATCTGCTGCAGATAGATCCCATGATGTCCGTCGTACTGTTCCGGCTGGCAGATAAAGTTACCGATATACCACATTTTTCCATCTTCCCCGAAATACAGACTCGGATCGATGCCATCCGCACCTTCCACGACAACCGGATCACTCCAGGGACCTGCGGGATTCTCTGCTGTCACAATATAATTCATCCGCTTTTCATGGAGTCCTTCTGATACAAAGGTATTGATCAGATAAAATCTTCCCTGATGAAAGCGTAGCGTTGGGGCCCAAAGCCCCAACGCCATCTGACAGTTATCAAAATCCAGTTGTTCTCTTCTGTGGATCACATGACCGATCTGTTCCCAGTGTACGAGATCTCTGCTGTGAAACAGCGGAATTCCGGGAAAATATGCGAACGAAGAAGTTGCCATATAGTAATCTTCTCCCACTCTGCATATGCTTGGATCCGGATGGAATCCAGGCAGAATCGGATTGTTAAAATATCCTGTCATATTGCTCCTGTCTCTCCTTATTTTGCTGCATTTGCCATATAATTGTCATACTGTTCCTGATAGATCTTCAGATAATCCTCTACGCCCATATTTTTCAAAGTCGTAATATAGTTATCCCAATCTGTGTCGATGTTCAGATCACCTGTGATGAACTGTACGGTAGCCTGATTCACATATCCGCCGATCGTCAGAGAGTATTCGGAGATCTTCTGTGCGGATTCGGTATCAAAGGCAATATTGGGTACGAGTGTATCATCTGCGGGAGCATACTTCTGATACTTCTCTGCTGCCTGCTGTAAGATATACTCCAGATTCATCTTCGGGTTCTCTACCAGTAACTGTCCACGATATTCCGCATTGTCAGTACGGATACAAGCATCTGAAGGCCAACTGTAATGCTCATAAGATTTCGCAAAACCTGCTGCTGTCCAGTCAAAATCATCGGTGAGCTTTGTTACCTTGTAAGTTGCGGTTCCACCGCCCAGACCGGTTCCTTCTGTTACATAATCCCATGCATATCCCTGAGGTCCTTCAGACTGTGTATGAGATCCGTCTTCACTTGCCAGGAAATCAAACAGTGCCACTGCGATCTCCGGATATTTGCAGTTTGCAGATACGATTCCCAGCGCGCTGGAGAAATAATTGTTCAGATCTCTGGCTGCCAGACGGATACCGTTCGGACCAGCTACCGGCTCCAGTACTTCCCAGTTCTCCCAGTCACCGTCTTCACCATTGTTAAATGTTGCCTTATCTGCCTGATTTCTGCCACTTGCATGGATAGCTACCAGATGCTCTTCATTATTCAGAGATGCCGCAAACTGATTGGAATCCTGAGTAAAGGTCTGTGTATCCAACAACCCTTCCGCATACAGCTTGTTAATAAAAGTCAATGCCTGCTTATATTCATCGGTCATAACGGAATAATTGACCTTACCATCCTTCACAGTCAGCCCTGCACCGACTGTAGGGTTCGTATTGCTCAGAGGATTGTTGCACTGTACAAACGCATTGATCAGCCATACAGTAGGATCGGAACACCAGCCTCCGATATATCCACTCATGGGGATTTCATCATTTTTGCCGTTTCCGTTAGGATCCTGTGTCTTGACCTCCACGAGGAAGTCATACAGTTCATCGGTAGTCTCCGGCATCTTGCCGTCATTCAGCTGATCCACCCAGGGCTTATAGATCCATACACGGTTCTGGTAGTTATTATGGAAGCTCTCTCCATCTCCACCGTAGGTATAAATATGTCCATCCGATAATACAAGGTCGCCCTTTCTCATCGGACTAATCTCATTCAGTTCGTTCCATCTTGTAGCATCCTTCAGATAATCATCCAGCGGCAGAATCAACCCCTGTTCTGCATATAATGCAGTCTCTGCCTTGGACCATCTCGTAGCCAGGAAGATATCCGGCATACTGTCCGGATCTGTCATAACCAGATTCAACTTGGTCTTCGCCTCATCTCCATCTACGTCATATACAAAGTTCAGATGAATATTGGTCTTCTCCTCGATCCAGTCGGTCACATAGTTGTCCTGCATTGTACCACCACCGGTATTGGCAGCATATACGAACACATCCAGTGTCAGCTTCTCTTTCAGAGGGAATGTCACATCACTGACAGAATCAAACGCGAACGGATCCTCCTCTGTCGTGCTTTCCTGCCCGGTGCTCGTATTCTCCCCCTGCGTCTCCTGTGAGCCACATCCGGTGAGCATACTTCCCATCAGAGTCGTTGCGGTTGCCACAGCCACCAGCTTTTGTAAAAATCTTTTTTTCATGAAATACCTCCTGTTTAAAATAATTTTATCATAATAAACCTTCGGTTTACTATTTTTGATTGATATTTGATTTATTGTTTTTAGCCCTTTACCGATCCGATCATAACGCCCTTGGCAAAATATTTCTGAATGAACGGATACAGTATCATCAGCGGCAGTGAACTGAGTACGATGGTTCCGTATTTCAGCATTTCACTCAGATACTGATTTTTTGCCAACAGATCAAAATCCAGAGATGCTGCATTGGAGAAATCTACCTGAGACATCAGCAGAATTCTCCGCAATACCAGCTGCAACGTGTATTTTTTCTCATCCTGAATGTAGATCATGGCATTGAAATATCCGTTCCATAACGGCATCGCGCACCACAGGCAGAGCACTGCGATAATCGCTTTTGACAGCGGTACAACGATCTTGATAAAAAACTTGAAGTCCGAACAACCATCCAACTCTGCTGCCTCCAGAAGCTCCTTGGGGATCGACTGCTTGAAAAAGGTTCTGGCAACGACCACGTTATAGGCGCTGACACAACCGGGCAGGATCACCGCCCACATCGTATTCAGCAGATGCAAATTCTTGACCAGCAGATAACTGGGGATCATGCCTCCGGAGAACATCATGGTAAACACAAACAACAGTGTGAATCCCTTCCGCCCTCTGAAATCATCTCTGGACAGCGGATATGCCGCCAGCAGAGTCATCACCAGACTGATCACTACACCAATAAAAGTGTAAATAATCGTGTTTTTATATCCGACCCAGATAGAAGTATATCCAAATACCGTCTTATATCCTTCAAAAGTAAAATCCACTGGTAACAGACGCACCTTTCCCCCCATCAACGCATCTCCCGAGCTGAAAGAGCAGCTTACCACATAGATCAGAGGATACAGGACAATGACTGCGAAGATCAGAAGAAGTATATTGTTGATAAAGTACACGACTTTATCCTGCGTAATTCCTTTCTTTTCCATAATCGTCTTCCTGCCTCCTATACAAATCCATTGCCGGATACCTTATCCGCCACTTTATTCGCTCCCAGTACGAGGATCAGTCCCACCAGTGACTGGAAGAGTCCGATCGCCGTAGAATACGAGAAATCGGGGAACGAGGAAACCAGTGACACCTTGTAGGCATAGGTATTGATGACCTCGGATGCGCTCAGGTTGTTCTGGTTCTGCATCGCCAGCACTTTTTCGGATCCTACATTCAGAATGCTTCCCATATTCAGGATCAGCATAATGACTGCTGTCGGAATCACCTCCGGCAGATCAATATAGCGGATCCGCTGCAATAACGTTGCGCCGTCGATGATCGCCGCCTCATGGAGCTGCATATCTACGCCTGCCAGCGTCGCCATATAGATGATGGCTCCGTATCCGGCTCCCTGCCAGACACCACTCCATACATACAGAGACGGGAATGCGGATGCGCTGCCCATGATGTTAAGACCGAACGTATCATATAAGAAGCTTCCGATCACACCGATTCTGGTATCCAGCACCAGTTTGATGATACCTACAAACACGACAGTAGAGATAAAATAGGGACAATAGGTAATCATCTGTACGGTTTTCCGGTACTTTACATTTCTTGCATAGTTCAGACACAATGCCAGGATGATCGAGCAGGGGGTAGATACTAACAGGGAATACAGGGACAGGGTCAACGTATTCCGTATACACTCCCAGAAGTTATAATTTTTGAAAAACTTGATAAAATTGTAGAACCCGTGGTTTTTCGCCCATGCGCTCCCCCAGATTCCCTGCGATACCTTGTAATCCTTGAAAGCGATCAGGATACCGTACATCGGTCCATATGCGAAGACCAACAGCATAATGATCGGTGGCAGGATCATCAGATATAATTGCCAGTGCCCCTGCAGATATTTCAACAGGCTTTTTTTAGAGGAGGCTCCGGCTGATTTTTTTTGTGCGATTGCCATCTCCCACAACTCTCCTTTCTCTTTTTCTTTTTGTTTTTTGTTTGGCAGCTTTTTGTCTGCCCTCCTGATAGCCCGATTAAAACACACCCCATATGGTGTTGTATATATCCATCTCTTTTTGACGCATATGCAAAACTTCCTCCCCAAAAAAGGCGCAAAAAAATTGCATATTCATTTACTTAAAATGAATATGCAATCCTTTCAATATGTCCGAAAACCCTTATTTTTCCTGGGTTTTCCATTCCGTCGTGCTCATACCGGTCACTCTCTTGAACGCCCGGCAGAAGGAATTCTCCGAAGTGTATCCCGTCCGCTGTGTGATCTCCCGTATGGTCATGGATGTTGTACTCAGCAGCTGTTTTGCCTGCTCCATTCGAAGCTGTTCCACGTAGGAGGAGAACTTTACTCCCGTTTCCTGTTTGAAGAGTGTGGACAGATATCCCTCACTTACCTGCATGGCTTCCGCCGTACTCGTCAGCGACAGATCCTGATCTGCATAGTGGAGGTTCAAATAGGCGATCACTGCGGACAGCTCCACGACCTTGCCGTTTTTCCGCTCGTATACCTTCTGTCCCAGCTCCAGATACAGATTCCTCGTGATCCGGATCCGCTCCAGCATATCGTCATTATGATTGCGCTCCAGTCTCTGGCAGAATTCCTGATATTCGTTGTCGGATACCCGCAGGATATCCATGATCCGTACCAGATTGATCTGCAGCTCATCCAGCAGCAGATTCTGGAGATAGGGATTCAGGCTTCCCTGAATAAAATACTCTTCGATCACATCCGCAAACGTCTGATAGACATTTTCCACATCGCCCTTCAGTACCTGATGGAGCAGCGCACGGCATTTCTCTTCCGTCGGATAGGTATTCACCTGCTTCTGCTTTTCATACCAAATAATATTCCGGGAGCCGTCTTTTTCCTGATAGAGCTGCATCAACATGGCATTTTCATAAGAAATACTGATCTGCGCCAGATCCTCTGCCACGGTTCCGCCGTATACCCCGATCCCGTCTGCCAGCGCTTCCGGCAGCTCCTGTCCCAGCTTTTGTACCAGAGCTTCGGATTGTCTGTGGTATTCCGCCCGCTGCTCTTTCGGCAATTCCATGATCACGATAACTTTGTCTTCACCGGCTGTGATCACCTGTCTGTCCGGGAGGAATTTGCGGATCAGTTCCGTCAGTACGATGGTATACAGATTATGCGCCTGCAATGGTCCCTCCGGCAGTTGTTCCGTTCTGCCGCGGAACAGCAATACCCAGAATACCTTATCCCGATAGGCAAACTGTACGTAATCCGCATTTTTATAGATATCATCGTCCAGACCGATATTGCCGTACAACAGCTGATAGCTGAACACCTCCTGCAGAAAAGGCTTCTGCTCTTCCATCGCGGTCTGCAGCTCGCTGTTGGCTGTCATAAGTCTCCGGTACGAATTGTGCAGATGGGAAAACATCGTATTTCCATTGACTTCATTATCATTCACCAGTACTTCTTTCAACAGTTCGTTGATCGGTCGCGCTGTCTTATAAGACATCCGGATGCTGAGGATGATTCCCACCAGTCCGGCGAAGAGGATCAGCAGCACCATATACAGCACCGTCTGAAGTCCTCTGACTCTGACGGCAAGGGACGGCTGCAGGAAGGAATATGTCAATCCCGTGCGTTCCGAAGTGGCGGACAACAGCAGATACTGCTCGCCCTGATAACGAATATATTTGCAATGTACGCCGTCATAATCCTTTTCCCGACCGGAGGCTGCGAGGAGTTCCTCCGTCTCCTGTGCATCAATCATTCCTTCACAATATAACAGCTTCCCCTGGTCATTTTGGATCATCTGTGCCGTATCCTCTGCCAGTGTCGGCATCAATGCTTCCACCGCAGCCTTGCGGATACAGACTCTGACCAGACTGTTGTCTTCGAAGGAATATGACGGAAGCGGGACATCGTAGGTCATCATCTCTTCGGTGATGCCTGCCTGTCCGAAGAGATATTCACGGCTTGCGAGAATACCGTATTGTCTGTTCATCCCGGTCTTGTTCTGCAGCCACTCCTCATAGGTATCATATTGCTGTTCATGAAAATACAGCTCATAAAAGTCCGGATAAGTGTACGCAATGTTCCTGTTGATCACCAGCTGGCTTTGATCAAAGAAAATAAAATATCCGTAGATATTTTCATTTGTATAGGAAATATCCGGCAATGTCCTCTGCAGCTCTATAATACTGTAGGTATTCGGATATTGCAGCGCGTCTGCCTTGCCGGTAAAATTCTGCACCGCTACATTATTAAGGATCATACTGCCGACGCCTTCCGCCTCTTCCAGCAGCGTGTCCACCGATGTCTCCGAATAGCGGAGCTTTTCCACCGCCTGAAGCGTATCGTCTCGCTCCAGGATGCTGATCACCCGCCCGCAGTACAGAGAGCAGATGATCAACGGTATGATCAATACGATCAAATAAGTTCTCAGATAGCTGAATACGATTGTATTTTCCGAACGCCTGTCACTGTTTCTCTTCATAATCCACCCATATCAAAAGCTTATTTTAGTTCTGCTTTTTCTGTGTACTATTTTACTATATGCATCTGACACACGCAAGCTGGAAAAGGGGGCGTCTTTTACTCCTGCAACTGTCCGTCCACGATGCGGACAATTTGCTTCGCGGACTGGGCAACGCCCAGGTCGTGGGTGATCATGACGATGGTGTTGCCCATATCGTTCAGTTCCCGGAACAGTTTCAGTACTTCCTTACCGCTGGTCTGATCCAGAGCACCGGTAGGCTCATCCGCTAACAGGATCGCCGGCTGTCCCACCAGTGCTCTGGCAATGGATACTCTCTGCTTCTGTCCGCCGGACAATTCGTTGGGCTTATGTCCGATACGATGATCCAGCCCCAGCAGTTTGATAGTATTTTTACACTTTTCTTCTGCTTCCTCATGAGTCATGCCACGCATCAGCAGGGGCATGATAATATTCTGCATGACATTGTAGGTCGGGATCAGCTGATAGTTCTGGAAAATGAACCCGATCTTTTGGTTGCGCACCATGGTCAGATCGTCCTCTTTGGTCTCGTGGATTGCCATGCCATCCAGATAATATTCCCCACTGTCCATCACATCCATACAGCCGATCATATTCATTAACGTAGTCTTACCGGAACCGGAAGGGCCTAAGATTGCCACATATTCTCCCTTATTTACCTGAAAATTGATGTCCTTCAAAATCGGCAGACGCTCCTCTCCCAGCATATAGCCTTTATTTATATTTTTCATGGTGATCATTGCGTTTTCCATCATAATCCTTACACCTTTCGCACTACTCCTGATTTAAAGCTTCTACGGGGATCAGTCTCGATGCCTTATACGCCGGATAGAAGCCGAAGATGCTTCCGGTGAGGACACCAAACAACAGCGACAATACTGCACCCTGTACCGACAGTGACACTCTCACGTTGAACAGCTGCACGAATGGCGTAATTCCAAGAGCCACCAGCACCCCCAGTACGGCTCCTACCAGACTGGTAAAGCTTGCCTCCAATAAAAACTCCAACAGGATATCCTTTCGGGAGCAGCCCAGTGCTTTCAGAATACCGATCTCGTTGGTACGCTCCTTGATGGATACAAACAATACATTCATAATGCCGATACCGCCGACAATAAATACGATCACTGCCATGGAAATCAGCAGTAAGGTCAAAGTCTCATTGGAAGCAGAGGCTGCCTCCATCTTGCTTCCGGCATCGCTGATGGTAAATGTGGTATTGGGATAACTTTCTTTTAAGGCACTCTCCACCCCTGTCATTACAGTGTCCACCTGATTCACATCTTCTGCGACTACGGTAATGGTTGGACTAATGCTCGTACCGGTAATGTATTTGATGCCGGTTTCATAAGGTACATAGATCGCCGTATCCGGGCTGATGCCGGATGCCACAGTTCCCATCTCGGATAGTACCCCTGACACTATATAGGGGCGCCCATCAATATAAACTGTACCGTCATAGGCATCGTAGGCGCTTCCAAAAATTTCCTTTGCCACGGTGGCACCCAGTACGCACACCTTTTCCTTGCTCTCGTTGTTTTCTTCTGTAAGGAAATCCCCGATGGCCATTTCCAGATTACTGATGGCAGCATAATTGTCCTCCACACCGGCAATGGTGTAATAGGAAGCAGAGGTCATATCGCCTCCCTCCACCGATGCTGTAGTGGAATAAGAGATCGTAGTTGCAGAGATTCCCGATACAAAGGTCGCCAGATCATCACCGTCTTCACTGGTCAATGTCACGGCTTCGCTCTCTTCCTCCTGTCCGAATCCGAAGAATCCGCCGAAATCCATGCCACCGCCGGGACCACCCTGCATACCGCCGCTGTCACTGCTGCCAGAGAACCGCCACCCAGCGTAAGTACCAGTACCAGCGCAATGATGATCCATTTTTTGATTTTCTTTTTGGAAGAAAATGTCTGTTTGATCTCTTTGTTCTTCACGGCGAACCTCCGATTGCTATTCCGTCCAAATTTCATTGTTTTCTCAAGTATAGTTGGATTTTGTATTGAAAAAGTGTTCACTCTGTGAAAAATCTGTGTTCTGTATGAGATTTTCCCCCTGCTTACGTCTATGCAATTACACAAATAAAGCACAAAAAGAAGGCCCTGAGGTAGTTGTCCATAAAACAGGTTTTGAAAAACAAATACTATGGCAGTTGCCGGACAAGGGTTGCTGACAAAAGGGGTATGTGTCATTAAGGTACATGCCCCTTTGATTATGTAGTTGCCTTTATTGATGGTAGATGGATAGGACATATTTTGTACGATTTAAGGTCGATAATCCAGAATTAGCTTACCTGTGAGCAACGTAAAAATCAGGGGCAATGATGCGTCCATGCCCTTGCACAAGTACAGCTCTTAGGTCAGTTAAATACCGATTTCCAACCTGTTTCATAAGGGTACTTCTGATATCATCTTTCAGAAAAGTAGTCAGGAATCCCTCACTTAAACCAATCCTTGTGAGAACAAAAAAGAAGTTTGCGGAAACGATAATTATGTCCATTATTCCGCGCTTCTGCAATCCGTGTACTGCACTCACCATTCCGTTCGCTATTGCATGGTTACAATTAGTTGTTCATCATCCAATGAACAGTGGAGTTTCTTTCCATAAGCAGTACATCGTTTACAGCGATAAAAACCTCTTAATTCGAAAACTGCTTTTGCTTGTCCGGCCAAGCAAGTAGTAGGATAGACAAGCACAAAGAAACATGCTATAATTTCCATAAAATCTTTAAAAGGCCACGTTAACATGTCAGGTCGCTGTCTGGCGACACTTATTAACGGAGGTTTGAGTTATGAATAACAAGCAAATGAAAAAGGCTACAGTCGACGCAATCAATGTAATGATCAGCCACGCAGACAAGGGTCCTTCCGGGTTTTGGGTGGAGGATCACGAAGGCTGTGGCAATCCAGCGGTCTTTCCGGAATTTGAGGAGGGCTTGAAGCGAGGAAGGCTCATCCAGAAGGAGCATTATTTTTGCCCATGGAATACCGCCATTATGTACGGCGATGGGCATGGCAACATAATCACGGGTTGCTATCATAGCTGCTCTATTGACAAGGCGAGGTATCTGTCTGCTCAGGAACTGAAAGAGATTCTTGTCCGCTTCAAAACACGCATGGAAAATGGCGATTACGATTGCGTTGAACATTTATCTCCATTGCTGACAAAAGACGAAAGCAGACACATAGAGGATCGCATCCTTGCGGAGCAGCATGAGTGCGAACGCCGCGAAAGGAAAAAGCGGCAGGATCGGCTCAAAAAAGCTGCTGCTCTGATTGCCAAGTATCCAGATGAAGAATCGCTTTTGGCAATCTACTATGGAGAAAAGGATTGCGTATTAGACGAAGGCGGGATCGTATTTTTCAATCCGGATTCTCGTAAGGATGTTGTTGGCGCAGAAAAGATGTCCTATGATGAATATCTGGATGTCCAGCTTGCTTCTTTAGGGCACGCTTATCGTTCCAGATTTACAAACGGCTTATTTAATTATCTGCTTGAATTCAAAGGACAGATTGAGAAAGTCAATCCAAAACATATTTGCTTCAAGCGGATATTCATCAGCGGGATGTATTCGGATGGAATGATGTTTGATGATAAAGAGGATCACGTCTGGATGGACAAATCCGGCTTTGAAGATTACAACGTTGGTGACAGTGTTTCATTCGGTGCCGAGGTCTACCGCTATGTAAAAACCGGAAATGGAAAACTGATTGACTACGGACTGCGTAACCCGACAGGCATCCAAAAGATCGAAGCCTACGAGCTTCCCAGCGATGATGAACTGATTATGCAGGAAGTTGAACAGCTTATCTGCGAGACTTGCTTTCTAAGTGAGCAGTGCAATCGCAATTACTGCACAATGGATCCAAAGAAAAAGCGTTTGCTCAAACAAGAAATGTTCCGTGCAATAAAGGCACAGACAGATAAGGAGACGCAGAAATGAAACGATTCTTTCTTATGTGGGAACTTGTAATTGCATTGTTGTTAAGTGGGTGCGGATCGTCGGCATCCCGTGTTGAAACACTGAAAAGCTGGTCTTTCCAATATAACGAGGGGACAAGTGATTGCAGCCTTTTCTTTGGCTTGGCTGATAAAAATGATAAGTCCCTGTCAGCCGATGTCGATGTGGATATTCGAATCGTAAATGATGCGGATGAAGAGGTCTATGCTGGTACAAAGTCCGTTTCTACTGATGATTTTGGCTATTATACCAGCCAAGCTGCCGGAGAGCAATATCTTGCCAATGTGAGAATCCCTGCCGCTGAGATCAAAGCCGGAAAATCCGCAAGCGGGAAGGTTTATTTCACCGTGTATAAGGAAAACGCAGTTCAGTTTGACGAAGTAAACTGCGATGCTCTGTATTGCTTGCCTATTGAAGATGTTCAAGTGACGTTTGATTCATTTCCGCTGGATCTGAAGGTGAAAGACTTCATGGGGAGTACGGCATCCGTGATCCAAATTCAAGGAGCCGAATTTAAGTTTGACAAAGACTATTCTCCGCAGCTGACCATTACGATTACCGGAGAAAAGAAGAGCGGGAGCAGTGATTCCGGGTATGATATGATTAGTTATAAGCTGTATGACAGTGCGGGTTATCTGGTAGACTCCGGCAATATATACCTATCTTCTCTGAGCGCCGGAGATAAATTCAAGGATGACTCTGTTGTGATCTATGACATTACTCCCGGCGAATCCTACACATTCCAGTTATCAGAGTATAGCTGGTGAGCTTTCGTAATTTTTCACGAACATAAGGGCTTGGGACTATCCCAAAAATGAAAACAGGGCGTTTCGGCGGTCAGCCGGAACGCTCTGTTTTTTCGGTGTGGGTACTCACCGGATTTGCTTGCTGCTCTGCAAGGAAATCCCGGTCAACCCACGCCGTTTTTCGCAAGTGTAGCTACACTTGCTGTGCTTGCTCTTCCTCTCATAATCGCATTGACTCGAACGTTTGTTCTTGCTATAATTAGGCCAAGAGATTAAAAAAGTCTTGGAACGCAGCTGATTTTCATTGGAAAATGGCGGCATCGCCGCCTTGATTACCGGCTTGCACAGGCGAACGAGCCTGTCAAGGACGCACAGCGAGGCGAAGCCGATTCCTTGACTGGCACGGGCGGCTGTGCGACCCGGCGAACTGCCTGTAAGTCTCCTGTGAATCCCGGTACATTGCCCAATGGAATCCCGGAAATTGCTGTGATATACTGAATAACCATAGGTCATATCACGCACTTTGCTCCGGGAGATTCATGCGGCAATGCTCGGAAATCTGAATGAAAAGGAAGGTGCAAATGGATAACAAGAAACGTAACGTCCAAGTGGAATCGGACGGCAGCCGCAGTGCCCCCGTTCCTCTCTGGCAGGAGTTACCGCAGATCACGGTACGCCTGAAAGAAGGAAACACCATCTACCGCTTTACTGCCAGCTTTGACGGAAAGCACACCCTTCCCGAAAAGGCGGTGAAGATGATCGACTCCGAAGGGAGTGTGTGATCGTGACCAACAGCAACCTTGTCTTGGCAGACTGTCCTCAGATGATGGAGGAATCTACTATGAAGCAGTCTGACAAAATTACCGCGCTGTATTGCCGCCTGTCCCGTGACGATGAATCACAGGGCGACAGTAACAGCATTGTGAATCAAAAAGCCTATCTCAGCCGATATGCAAAGGAACACAGCTTCCGCAATACGGAGTTCTTTGTAGATGACGGTTACACAGGCGCAAACTTTCAAAGACCGGATTGGCAGCGCATGATGGCGCTGGTGGAAGAAGGGAAGATCGGCACAGTCATCACGAAGGACATGAGCCGCATCGGTCGAAATTATCTGGA
>ENA-ORTW01002088-ORTW01002088.1-human-gut-metagenome-genome-assembly--contig:-NODE-2088-length-19378-cov-5.312426_pt1 | contig 19378 bp, 20 predicted proteins | sample MGYA00242072_ERZ509193 | MGnify/ENA primary metagenome ERZ509193 (study PRJEB26280, sample SAMEA2338813) | human gut metagenome | biome: human gut; feature: human-associated habitat; material: faeces... | reverse complement strand
AACTCTGCTTTTCATATTTTTCCATAGCTAAATCCTTTCTCAATTTATCCCTGCCAAGTCTAAGACGACTTTTAACCGTATTTTCCGGCAACGACAACTCTTTCGCGATTTTCTTAACTTCCTGGCCGTGAAAATAATGTCTTACAATGACCTCTCGATAAAGCTTAGTCAGTCTTGCAACAGAACGTCTGAGATTTTCTTCTTCCGTCAAACCATCTTCATCTGTAGCTGATGCCTGATTATTTTCATCCTCCATCGCAAAATCAAAATCCATACCATAAAACTCTAATGGTTTACGGTATTTTTCACGTAACAGGTCATAATATTTTCTGTTAAGCACTGTGCACAGCCAATTTTTTGCATTATTTATTTTAGTGCCTTTATTTATAGCATGTAACCCATCCAATAATGTATTCTGAACAAGATCCTGCGCATCTTCCAATGAATCACATTTGCTTATGGCTATATGCATCAAATAATCAGCTTGTGCCATCATTTCTTCTATTTCCATTAGAGGTCCTCCAATGCCGTATTACTATCACAGATAAAATATATATCCGTTTTGAAGCTTCACCCTATAGTCGCGTGAAAGTAAGAAAGGTTCATTACATTTTATTTTTTTCCAAAAATATTTAACGGCAGTCTGTATTTACAGACCACCGTTGTATCAAAAAACATCATTTAAAACGCTCATTTTTTTAGCCATTCCAGCACTTTCTTTGCAATCTCCGCAGGCGTCCCGTTGGTACAATCCAATGTATCAAATTTTGTTTCTCCTAAAGAGTCATGTGTTCTGAAATAGTTATTATAATCTATTGAACTCTGAATCCAACCGGCATCCTCTATGCCCCTGCCATCTGTCATTCGTTTCCTAATTGCTTCCGATTCTGCTGTAAGCGCTAATACCTTAACCTCAGAGAAAAATCTTTTTCCATATGTATTATGAAGCCTATCAATCCCACCGGCCATTGTCCATACAACCGGCTTTTTACTCTGATTGATATTCTTTGACACACAATATACTTGCTCTATTAAATTATTTTCCTCTTCATCATTTTGCGGCCATGCAATATTACGAAGCCAATCAACATCCAAAACAACAAAATCGTCAGTTATCTTCTGAAGTTCAACCGCTGTAGTTGTCTTTCCGATTCCACTACACCCGGTCAGAAAATATATTGGTAATTTTTCAAATGTCCGCTCATTGCCACATTTAGGGCATTTTATGATATTTCCCTTAACTTCTTTATCCCATTCGTGATTTCCACACGCAGAACATATTCCTAACATTTTAAAATCTCCTGTAACTTTTCAAAATTCTCTTTTCCTGTCGTCCAAGCAATGGCTGGAATCGTCTTTTTCGTACATCCGTAACAGCATTCTCCACATGCTGTAATCATTTCAAAATCAATCATCTAATTATCCTTCTATTACTCCAAAATGCCGAAACGCTTTCATAATAGCCTCTTCCTTCTCAGGAGTAACCTGAGGCTGTCTAGTTGTCTCCGCTACCGCTCCGGTCCGCGCAGAGCTGAGGTCCACTGGACCTCTTGTGCCCTCTGACTTTGGCAAATTAAAATTCTCTCCGACCTCAAGGCCGCACTTCTTTTTTACCTGCGCAATATAAAGCGAAGAAACCTTTAGACCAAACTCATTAAGAATATACTCTTTCACCTGAGCATATGTTGCTTTCCCCCCTAAGTTCAGTCAAATCCATGTCTTCCAAAGAGAAATCCACTTTCACTTTTCTATAATTATCTTTGTCGACCACACCCTTGGAAAGCAAGACAACCGTCTCCACATGCCCCGTCATTGGAAACATATCACATCCGATACATTTTTTAACCTCATATCCATTTCCACACAGATACTTTAAATCCCTTGCAAGCGTCGCACTGTCACAGGACACATACACTATTTTTTCAGGCTCCATCTGAAGCATTGTGGCGAGAAGAGCCTCATCGCAGCCCTTGCGCGGCGGGTCTACAACAATGACATCCGCTGTCAGTTTTTTGCCAAGGCGTGCACTCTCCTTCGCATAGAAATCAGGCAGAACCTCCTCTGCCTTTCCTACGAAAAATTCTGCATTGTCTATGTTATTTAGGATAGCGTTCTGTTTTGCATCCTCAATTGCCTGCGGAACAATCTCAACACCGTAGACCTTTTTTGCCTGTCTGGCAAGGAAAAGTGATATTGTTCCTATTCCGCAGTATAGATCCCACACAACCTCATTTCCGGTAAGTCCTGCATAGTCAAGTGCTGTCTGATAGAGCTTTCTTGTCTGAACCGGGTTCACCTGATAGAATGAGAGCGGTGATATGTGATACTTGACTTCACCGATGTAATCCTCAATATAAGGCTTTCCCCACAGTGTTTTACATTCGTTTCCAAGTATAACATTGGTATTCTTCGTGTTAATGTTCAGCATAATGCTGCTTATATGCCAGCTCCCCTTCATAAGCTCACTGCCTTTAAGCTGTGAAAAATCAAGCGCAAGCAGCCTATCAACCAGCCCGGCAGCGCAAGCAAGCTTATTCTTGTTGATGACAAGACACACCATAATCTCTCCTGTGGTATAACCACAGCGAATCAGAATATGCCTTATCACACCTGAATGTGCCGCCTCATTGTACGGTCTTATGTTATTTTCTGTCATAAATTCACGTACCGCACCTACAATAGGCTCATTGATTGGTGCACCGATAAAGCAGGTCGGTGTCTCTATTATGGAATGGGTACGTCCTGCGTAGAAACCGATTCTAATATTTCCGTCCTTGTCCTCTCCCACAGGGAACTGTGCCTTATTTCTGTAGAAGAACGGCTCGTCCATCCCGATAACAGGCTGCACATTCACATCTGTAAGTCCGCCTATTCTTCTTATATTTTTCTCTATCACTGTGCGCTTAAAATCAAGCTGCTCATCATAGGAGAGCTCCTGAAGATTACAGCCTCCGCACTGTCTTGCAATAGGACATCTGGCGGTGACACGGTATGATGAAGGTGTTATCACCTCCATCAGCCTTGCATAGCCGTAGGTCTTATTCGCCTTGATTATCTTAACACGCACTTCGTCCCCGATAACCGTATCCTTAACAAAAAGGGCGTAGCCATCTAATCTGCCTACGCCTTCTCCTTCAAGGGACATATCTTCTATTTTTATGATACATTCCTGATTTTTTTCCATTTTAATCTCCATTTCACTGCCGGACAATGCATAAAACAATTAAGAGTAAAACATATTTTCCCATAATTTGTTCAATTCTTACTTCAAAATTTATCCCGGCTTGTTTCTATTATAAATATATTTCAATGATGTTGGGGTCAAAACATGTGCTATAAACTTAGCATGTATAACGTATTATATTTATGCATATCACGACTTTTGGAAGAAGCTTAGATGTTCTTAGAACATCTTGCTTCGTACAACGGAGCTGATATGCATAAATATAATACGTTATACACTCGTAAATTAAGTTGGCATGTTTTGACCCCAACATCATTTCAATCACAGAATCAGCACCGGCATAAAATCATACCGATTTCTTTTCCGGCTTCTCCGGCAAATTCTTAGCGGCTGCCTGCTATACTCCTGCTAATCATACCAGCGTCTTTCTCACATTTGTATCAAGCATCTTCTGGAAGCCCAACCACTCGCCGGTCTGTGCCTGCGGTGTTGAAAGCAATTCCTTAAGTGTCTCCATCTTTGCATCCATATTGTCCGCAAAATTCAGTGCAAATGCTTCCATAATAGCAGGCTTCTTCGGTGAGCCGTATTCATATTCTCCGTGATGTGACACAATCAGGTGCTTAAGCTCTGCCTCAAGCTTCGCAGGAAAGCCTTCTATCTTATCAGCACTCTTTCCTATCATCTCAACACCTATTATAATATGACCTAAGAGTTGTCCATCATCGGTATAATCATTAGAAGGGAAATCCGAAAGCTCCTTGAGCTTACCTATATCGTGAAGCATAGCTCCTGTTATCAGCAAATCGCGGTTAAGCATAGGATACCTGTCTGCAAAACAGTCACATAAATTAGTAACGCCAAGTGTATGCTCTAACAGACCTCCTACGAATCCATGGTGAACCGACTTTGCTGCCGAATGGAACTTGAAATTCTTTATAAGCTCCGTGTCATCCACAAAAAAGCTGTCTAACAGTCTGCGAAGATATGTATTTCCAACCTTGTTCTTGAGTGTCATAAGCTCTGCATACATTTCCTCTATATCCCGCGAGCTGACAGGAAGAAAATCCTTCATGTCGAACTCACCCTCGGCACACTTGCGCACACGTTTAATGCTCATCTGCATCGCACCGTTGAAAACAGTAATTTCTCCCTGAACCTCGACAAAATCAAGTGCCTCGAACTCCTCTATTCCCATGGAATTAGGCTCCCATATCTTAGCATCAAGGGTTCCTGTTCTGTCCTGCAAAAGGACATTCTCATAAGGCTTTCCGTTCTTGGTTGTGGCGGCATTCTTCTGCTTACACATGTATATGCTTGTAACTCTTTCGCCTTCGTGAAGGCTGTCAATATATCTCATATAATCCTCATTTCTAAGCGACCTGTCACAAAAATCCATGATAAATCCGAACTGTAAATCTATCCTCTTTTATTTATTATGATACCTCTTTCACGCTTACATTCTCATGGACACAATCGCATCAATTATAAATTCTTCGGATATGGGTTACTCTGAACCCAATACCAACGTTATTTCAATATTACGGTAGCCATCCTTACCAGGTCTGCTTATATATACAGTTAACTCCGTACCCGCATCTGTCATAAACAGAATATTCTGAAGCGCCCTTGAAGTCATAACACTCTCTTTTCCGATATAAGTTATGATATCACCACTCTGAATACCTGCGTAAAAAGCAGGTGAATCTCTCTCAACAAGGTTAACATATACTCCATCCGGCATGCCATATACATCCTTCATGACTGAAGTCACGGTCTGTGGGATGACACCCATATACGGCGTTACTTTACCATTAATCAGCCTTTCAATCAAGCGTTTTAATTCAGAAATACCATAAGAATTGATAATTTCCCCGGAAATTGCTTCATTATGGTATGGAATTATACCCACAATCTCTCCCTTTGTGTTAACTATAATTCCGCTGTCAGCATCTCCCGATAAAATATCCGTGCTTATCACCCGATAGCTGCAATCAGTGTCAACCACACTCTTTTTGACGGATGTAGCTGTTGTGTACACCACCATATCGCTCTGCCCGTATATATTACCTATTGCCATAACCTTGTCACCCTGCTGCACCACATAGGAATTGCCAAGTACCGCCGTCTTAACATTCTCAGGCACCTTACCGCCAAATACACTCTTGTCTACAGCTACTATAGCCTGATTGGTTGTCATATCGCCTGTAATATATGTTCCCTGCGCAACTGTTCCATCATTAAATATAACTGAAAGATATTTTTCTTCCACGAATTCCTTGATTGTCAAAATATAAAAGTATTCATCGTCATCCGCTGCAATGAAGCCCATTATCCCGGTGTCTGAGATATAATCCCAGTTAACCCCGTCATACGAAACCTCTACCGACACTATTGACTTATTTACATCATTTATAACTGTCCTCAAGCCACTATATAACGAATCCAACTCGGACATTCCCGGTTTATACATGGTAAATGCATGATCTATCCTATCATCGACCAATGACTCAAGCTCTTCCCGTCCAATCACCTGATTATCTGCATTTTCCGCTGTATTCTCTGTGGCATTACCTCCATTTTCCCCGGATATACCTTCACTGCCACTCTCGCCTGTGTTGTAATTGCTCTCATTCTGTACAGCAGCACTGCTCTCAGGTTCCCCTGTTTCGGTGTCAGAATATGCCCATGAATCATCTGCGGGCTCCTCCGTCTGACTGTCCGTTGGTATTACCGTTCCCTGCCTCGTTGTGGGCTCTGCATCCCCTACGAACTTTTTGGCAGTAGGATAGACTACCGACAGCACCAGACCCGCAACAACTCCAAAAAGCACAGCCGAGCCAACAACCTTTGCTATATGCTTCACTGCTCTTTTAATTCTACTTCCGGGCTTTCTTACTATTTTCTCTGTATACAGACTGTATTCCTGTTCTTCCTGCTTATCATTTTGCTGTCCCGGCATATTGTGATTATTATCCATTGCGATTCTAAGCCTCCGGATTATCTTTTATATGTCCTGCAATACCTTTTTACATTATTCGCAGCTGTTAAGCACCTTGCGGATTCACATAAATGGTTGGTACGCTCCGAACAACTGTTATTTTTTATTATATAATAAAAATATGAATTTTTTATGACATACTTGTTAAAAGAATTAACCCTCCACACTGGAGGCTGCTTTAGAAGAAAAGCATACAAGGATGTATACTTTTCTTCAGTGGCGAACGCAGAAAACCTTTATCAGAGCTCTTAGAACATCCTGCTTCGGACAACAGAGCTGACATGTATAAATATAATACGTTATACACTCATAAATCAGACCGGCATGTTCTGACACCCGAATCATGTTATACAACAGATAAAAAATGACAATGCGATTGAGGGCACCATCGGTGCCTTCTTTATTTTTTTCAGCTGTCTTCCCATCAGCTTTTCCTTTAGATTATATACAGCCATATACACTCCGAAAGATACACAGAAAGTTACAAGAGAGCCATAAACCAGTTTACATGAATAGCTGATAATGCTGCCTTTCCCACATGCCGCTGCAATTATAAGCATTATGAATAATTCCATATCCCCCTGTGCATACGCTCTCATAATTCTGAGCACAATAACAGCAGCTAGACACAGGAACAATTCTCTGTAATCCATATATAAAAAGCCATGCTTCACAAATAAAATGACTGTCTCTGCGATAATAGCACTTCTTACCGGCAGCACATACACTTCCATTGACTTTATATCCGTATAACAGTGAAATACCAGCATATACCACAGAATAATATTATTCCGGCCGCACACAAAACCTCCGGCTACCGCGATGACAATACATATATATACTGTCAAATCCCATCCGCTCAGCCGCACAAGCCAGCTCTTTAAAACATCTTTTAAAGACATAGGCTACTCCTCTGTATATTTATTTTTTTCACGCTCATACATACATCTTCCTACCCTGAGTGTTCCCTTCTCCAGTGCAATATTAAATTCCTGCTCTTTTTCTTCCGGAATAATAATATTAATCACCATCGCGGCGCTGTCATTCCCGGAGGCTGCGTTTACCTGCACTCCTGCAGCCGTAAACACTCTTGTCACATATGCATAGTCACAGATTTTCTCTGCCGTCACCTTGCCGACACCATTATTATTTGTCTCAGTAACCGACCATATATTTATTCTGTCGCCTTCCCTGAGTATGCCTCCGACAACCTGTGAAAGATTATTGGCATTCATGGCAACCTCTATAGGTGACTCAATGCCTGCCGCTCTCCTGTCCTGTGCGGAAACCGCCCTGTCTGTCATCACCTCGTTCTTTACAATATCCTGTACCGTCATCATTCCGACAAGCTGAGAAATATCAGTTATACAGTTATCCGGAAGCCAGTCACTTTTTCTCTCCTTAGCCGCAAACAAAATGCCTGAGTTATCAGCCGTAATCACTGTATTTCTGCCAATATCAGTCTGTGCCACATAGACTGTTGTATAATCATCAGAACTAAGAACCGTCCTCTCAATAAACAACAGCAGCGCATACAATGTGAGCGTCACAACGAAACTGTATACCAGAACCTTAACATCGGGCGTTCTCCCCCTGCTTTCCTTTATCCGCTGTTCCCGCGGTATTCTCACATTTTTCACCCTTTTACCCATCATTTATGCCGATTTATCTCCTTATCTTTTTTGATATTCAATCCGTCACCGCCACCAGCCGCGTCATGCAGTATTCCCCCAGCTTATCAAGCCCGAACGAAATCTGTGCATATATCGATGTCTGCTCAATCTTTATCATTCCATCGTTAGCTGCCACATACACAGCGACATTATCCGGATATCTAAGTGTATATGGCTGTCCGTTTTTTATCCCGCATTCGGTCACATGCCACCCGCCTTCACCGGACAGATAGTTATATACCCTGTAAGAAATTATATCTACCTTGTTTTCCATCCCCTGCCCCTTGGTTATGCACATATTTTCATCAAGCCCAAGGTTGCATTTCAGGCAGTCCATAAAACGAATATAAGAATTTATAAATGCACTGTCCCATACCTCCGGCTCCGCTCCATCCGAAATGATAAGATTTCCTGATACTGCATACTCATTGAGATTTATTATCGCTGCTGCCAGCAAAGAGTACGTAAGATTACTGTCAATCTGTTCGTAATTGTACTCCAGGCTTTCCCTTCTGAATGAATAGCTCAGAAACCAGCACATGAACACAACAATCACCATTGCTAAAGGCATAAGTGCTGCCGAAGCTTCCTCAGTCCTGTATATTTTTTGCCGTGGACTTCTGATATATTCTAAAATTCTCTTCTCCTCCTCTTACAAAGACAAAATTCTGTCCTACTTCTGCAACCGAATTCATCCTCAATATGCCTGTCACGGACAGGACAATCTCCTGCCCGTAGCCGGCCATACTCATAGTTGTACCCGCATAGGAAATATTTGACACACCCATGTCGGAAAGCTCCTTTGTAAGCCTGTCACGTTTTTCAGGTGTCAGATACCCATATGTCTCCATATAGAGAATGTATGTCCTCTCAATTCTCGATTTATTGATTGCCATATTCACTCTCGCATACATATCAAGCCCTAAATACATCACCATAACCAGAAACAACATTCCCAACATGCATGAGAGCATATTCCCTACTCCACTTTTCTTTTTTTTCCATGCACTTTTCATAAATTTTATGAAAACATCGTAGATGCCGTGGTTGTCATGGTTGTCCATATCTCCTGAATAAACCTGAGTCCTCCCGACTTGAACAAAGCTGCCATAGCAACCACAACAATCATGACAAGCACCTCTCCGATAACGGCGCTTCCCTCTTTTTTCATGTGGCATGCCTTCTTCACCTTTTGCACACAGCACCCCAGTTTATCCATAAGCTTCACACATACAGCATTTCCTGCAAAATAATTATTCATAGTTTCATTCTCCTCCATTTATAAATATTCATATTTTAAACATTCTTACCGACTCTAATAACCCCTTCGCACTCGCGTATACAAGCACTCCCATCATACATATAAATATTGCAAACAGACATACATCGCCCATTCTCCTCGTTCTCTCCTGCTCATATCTGTTGCTGCTCTCCATCAGTGTCTGCAGATACCTTCTTATATCATCGAGCATTGCCGTTGAGGCATCATTTTTGATAAGCTGTTTTATCGTTGCAACCAGATTATCTATATTTTCGTTATCGAATTTTCCGCCAAACACCTCTATGGAAACAAGCAGGTCATTAGATGACATGATATCCCCTGTGAGCGTTATGAGCGCTGCCTTGAGCCTTGGATGAGCCGCCACCCTGTAGGCGTCAATCAGGGTTCTTGTTATGTATTCCCCGGCATCCGTCTGTAAATAAACGACATCATATACATCCATTATGCTCGGCAGCATTTTCTCATTGTCCCTGTGATTTCTTATCCGCGCATGTATATCCGGATAGAAAAATGCCGGCACAGCAAAAACGAACGCAGCTACAATACCGAACATAACACCTGCGGCGAACCCCGCAATCACACAGAACATCTTCCCGCTAAGGTATACAAGCGGAGTGATTTTCCCTCGCGAATAATATGTAACTCCCCATGCGTCAAGCCGCCGCTGTATATATTCGTATGAAAAAGGGCTGTCTTTATCTGCATTTATCATCGCCGATGACAACCTGTCATACAGTCTGCGCCCTGCCATGACATACCTATCTACAATCGCATGCGCCGCGAACCTGTACATCAATAGAAAAAATAACCCCAGCGCCACTGCCATGAGTACAGTCCGGATATATGCTGTATTCCCAATCAAAAAAGTCATCTGCTCCTTCTGCCTCCCCCTTTTGCCAGTATAAAATATGCTGTCATAAGCAGTGTTCCCAGCATCATGGCTATGAGGCAGCACCCGATTGCACTTCTTGAAAACATAAGCAGCATACCTTTAAGGCTCATCCCTGACATAGTCCGCGCCATTATCTCAAGACACACTATGGCACATAGGAAAATCACGATAAGCCTTATCCGCGCCTCACGGTATATTTCCTCCAATTTTTTTGTATTATCCAGCTGCTCTGTTAAAAGACTCCTGCACTGCATGGTTATTTCGCGATAATTTGCATTATTTCTCGATGAAATTTCCAGATTACGTATCAGTGTCTTAAAAAATGCATGCTCAATCCTGCTTTCAAGCTGTCCAAGTGCCACTGCTCCCTGCAGCCCGCTCTTTACCATTGTGACGGTATGCCACAGCTCATCATGAATTGGCCCTGCTGTCATTGCAGCAGCCTTTTCAAGTATGTATATGATATCATCCGACTCCGCCGCACAGCTCTCAATAGAATTTACCAGAGTCAAAAGCTGCTCTTCCTCCCTGCGATAGCGGTAATTGCGAAGCAGTGAGAAGAATATCTCACCAACAACCCATGGAACTGCCGCTGCCGGAATGCCGTAATATATATTTCCTGATATAAAACCTGTCAGCACGTATGCGGCTGCGGATAACATCAGCACAATAAGCATATACAGCTCAGGTGTAAGCCCGGGCAGAATACTGCCCACACCACTGTACTCGATATTATCCGAAATATGGGCAATCGGTCCTCTCCTGCCCATATTCCCATATAGTGCCGCAAGCTTCCTTCCAACCTCCTCGCGGCACCCGGACAGGCTGTTTACCCTGTCATACAGCTCGTTTACCGTAAGCTTTATGGAATTAGTTTTTTGCACATACAGCATAGCCCGGTACGATAACAGCAAAAGCACTGCAAAAAGCAGAATATGAGCGCCCGAAAAGCAATACCAAATCATCTTTGAAGCATCCGTAGACTATCCCTCCCTCGCATATATTGTAGTAAATTCCATCTCCTTTTTCTCATCAGACCACTCCATCCCCGTAATTGTATCAATTTTATATTTTTTCAGAAAAATACAGTTTTTGAGGGAACGCAGCATGAACAGAATCTCCTCCGATGAGTGGGAGCTGCTTCGTTTGACATAGTCCACAAGTCTGAAATAAGCATCCTTTGGTGAATTGGCGTGGATGGAGGCATAGCATATTGCGCCCGTATGGACTGCATAGAGAAAGTCCTTCGCCTCCCCGCCCTTTATCTCGCCTATCATATAGACATCAGAATCTACAAGAAGACCGTTTCTTGCAATATCCTCAAGTGAGTAATTTATCTTTCCATCTCCTCTGTTTTCCACGATATGATAAGAAAAGAACTCTCGCGGTCTCATCGAAAACAGCTCCTCCGCCTCCTGCACGCAGAAGATCGAATACCGCTCCGGTATAGCCTCAAGCATGGCATTCATTAGTGTTGTCTTGCCCGCCGAACCTGCACCGCACAGCAGGAATGATTCCCCTGCCGCAATCTTTTCGGTGAGCATTACGGCAAGCTCTGCCGGCAGCATTCCCTCCTCAACCAGCCGTGGGAAAAGCTTCTTTCTCCTGGCATGCTTTCTTATATGAAGCATGGGAGCCGCCCCCGACAGCACGAACCTTGTTGAAAGATTGAACCTCAGTATCCAGTCCTTCTGGCTCTTATCGGTAAATATGCTTATCGCATTATTATTTCCCATGTTCACCTTATTTTTCAGGGCAACTCTCTCTATGAAGCGCTCATAATCCTCACTGCTGTCGAACTTCACTCCCGAAAGCACCCTCACCCCGCGCCGCTTCACATATACATGCCCTGCGTCGATTATCCTTATGTCCGATATCTCCGGATCTGCGATAAGTCCGTCTATGATATAGTAGCTCCACACAAACCTTGAAAACTGCTCATATATATGTTCAAGCTGCATCGGTGTGACCTTATAGGTATTCTTTATATACTGCTTAACCTCCTCCGCAAAGGTCTCCCTGCTTATCTCACCCCTTTCACACATATTAAATCTTGCAACATTAAAACCTGAGGTAACGTGATCCACAACCATCTTCACAATCTCACTCTCTGTAAGACCCGCCGTAGAAGCTCCAACTCTGTTACCTGACAGCACACCTTCAGGTGCCGAAAAAATCATGTATACCTCCTCTCACAATCATACAAATGGGTAACTACCTGATTACCGGTAAAAAGAAAAATTTCATGAAATGTATTTAAGAAAAGCTTGATATCAGCTTCGATACTCATTATATTTATAGCGGAACGCAAAGTCAAGTATCTTTTGCGAAAATAGTTTGCAGTTTTACATATTTTAAGCTAGAATGTAAGTAATACATACATTGAGGGAGTTAATATTAGTTATGAATGAAAAAGCATTAAGGATTCTTGAATATACCAAGATTATAGATATGCTGTCGGAACAGGCAGCCTCCGATATGGGAAAAGAGCTGTGCCGTAAGCTCACGCCTATGACGGATATAGAAGCGATACGAAAAGCACAGAGGGAAACCTCTGATGCTCTTTTCAGAATAGTAAAAAAGGGCGGTGTGTCCTTTTCAGGTCTTAAGGATGTCGGCATGTCCCTTAAGCGGCTTGAAATAGGCGCAAGCCTCAGCATGAGTGAGCTGCTTGCGCTCTCATCGATGCTAAGTACAGCCAATCGTGTAAAGACCTACGGCAGACGCGAGACCGATGATGACTCCCGTGACTGCCTTGATACAATGTTCGAGGCAATCGAACCGCTCACAGCACTTAACCGAGAAATTAACCGCTGTATAATTTCAGACGAAGAGATGGCGGACGATGCCAGTGCAAAGCTTAAGGATATCAGAAGGCATATCCGCATTGCCAATGACAAGATCCACTCAGAGCTTAACTCCATGGTAGGTGGTCAGCGCACCTACTTACAGGACGCTGTTGTGACAACAAGAGCCGGACGCTACTGTATCCCTGTGAAGGCAGAATACCGCTCTCAGGTTCCGGGCATGATCCATGACCAGTCCTCCTCAGGCTCAACGCTCTTTATAGAGCCTATGGCGGTTGTAAAGCTCAACAATGAGCTTCGTGAGCTTGAGCTTAAGGAGATAGAGGAAATCAATGTTATACTTGCCAGCTTAAGCGAACAGGCAGCCCAGTATATCGACAGTCTGCATGCAGATCTTAAGGTCTTAACCCAGCTTGATTTTATTTTTGCGCGTGCCAATCTCTCAAAGCGCTACAACGGCAGCGAGCCTATTATGAATGAGAACGGCTACATCAACATAAAAAAGGGACGTCATCCTCTTATTGATGCAAAAAAGGTTGTTCCCATAGACGTATATCTTGGAAAGGATTTCAACCTTCTTGTCATCACCGGTCCTAATACCGGTGGTAAGACCGTCACACTGAAAACCATCGGACTTTTTACACTCATGGGGCAGGCGGGGCTTCACATTCCGGCATTCGACGGTTCGGAGTTATCCGTATTTAATGAAGTATTTGCCGACATAGGTGATGAGCAGAGCATTGAGCAGAGCCTCTCCACCTTCTCATCACACATGACACATATCGTTGACATTTTAGGCAGGGCAGACTACAGAAGTCTTGTCCTTTTTGATGAGCTATGCGCCGGAACAGACCCGACAGAGGGTGCAGCACTTGCCATATCAATTTTACAGGACTTGCACAAGCGCAGGGTCACCTGTGCAGCCACAACCCACTACAGTGAGATTAAGGTGTATGCACTCTCAACTCCCGGTGTGGTAAACGCCTGCTGTGAATTTGACGTCAACACGCTCTCCCCTACCTACAGATTGTTAGTCGGTATCCCGGGAAAGAGTAATGCATTCGCCATTTCAGGTAAGCTTGGACTCCCTTCCTATATCATCGAAAATGCGAAATCGCAGATTGGAGCCAACGACAAGGCATTTGAAGACCTTTTAGCAAATCTTGAGGAGAGCCGTGTCACTATCGAACGTGAACGAGAGGAAATATCCTCCTACAAAGCTGAGGTTGCCAGCCTTAAGCAGGCTCTTGAGGCTAAGCAGGAGCGTCTTGATGAGCGCTCTGATAAGATAATACGCCGTGCAAACGAGGAAGCCGCCGATATTCTTAGGGATGCCAAGGAATACGCCGATGAGGTTATACGTAAATTCAACAAGTATGAGCGACAGGGAGTATCCGCGGCAGAGATGGAGAAGGACAGAAAGGCGGCAAGAGAAAAATTAGATTCCGTGTCCGGAAAGCTCGCCCTCAAAAATGCTCCAAAGCCATCGGGAAAGAATTATTCTGCCAAGGATTTCCACATAGGTGACCGTGTGAAGGTTTTAAGCATGAACCTTGAGGGAACCGTCCACACTCTGCCTGATGCCAAGGGCAACCTGAGTGTAACAATGGGAATATTAAACTCACAGGCCAATATAAAGGATCTTCTTATTCTTGAGGACAATAACAAGATTTCTGCCAAAAAGGGAATGGGCGGTTCAGGAGCACTCAAGGCCTCCAAGACCTTCTCACTCTCAAGCGAAATCAACCTTATAGGAATGACCGTTGACGAGGCGATAGCACATCTGGATAAATACCTGGATGACGCATATCTGTCACATATCCCTTCTGTGCGGATCGTTCACGGCAAGGGCTCAGGTGCTCTCAGAAATGCTGTCCAGAACCATTTAAAACGCCAGAAATATATAAAATCATACCGGCTTGGAACCTTCGGCGAGGGTGATGCCGGTGTAACCATAGCAGAGTTCAAATAGGTGTTCTTCAGCTCATAACAGGAGGTGCCTCCATGGCAAAACAAAAAATACTTATCGTTGACGATGATAACAATATAGCAGAGCTCATATCACTGTACCTTATGAAGGAATGCTTCGACACCATGATAGTTGAGGACGGTGAGAAGGCTCTTGAACAGTTCGGACAATTCCAGCCCAACCTTATTCTTCTTGACCTTATGCTTCCGGGAATAGACGGATATCAGGTATGCCGTGAGATAAGGCGCACCTCCAATGTGCCTATAATCATGCTTTCCGCTAAAGGTGAGGTCTTTGATAAGGTGCTCGGACTCGAGCTTGGTGCCGACGATTATATTATAAAACCATTTGACTCAAAAGAGCTTGTCGCAAGAGTTAAAGCGGTGCTAAGACGTACACAGACTCAGGCGGCATCACTTGCGGCTGCACTGCCATCTGAAAATCTCGGTGAGTATGTCGAATACCCTGACCTGCTCATCAACCTAACAAACTATTCAGTGATATACAAGGGGCAGAACGTGGATATGCCGCCTAAAGAACTTGAGCTTCTATACTTTCTCGCCTCATCGCCTAATCAGGTGTTCACGAGAGAACAGCTCTTAGACCATATATGGGGCTATGAATATGTCGGAGATACGCGTACGGTCGACGTACATATAAAGCGCATCCGCGAAAAAATACACGATAACGAATACTGGAGTATCAGCACGGTCTGGAGCATAGGCTACAAGTTCGGGGTCAAAAGAGCATGAGAAGAAAAATGTTTGTAAGGCTGCTAATCGAATATCTCATTTTTGCTGTGGCAAGCTTTCTTACCATATCAATATGTATTCCGCAAATGGTATATAACCACACTGTAAAAAGTGAGTCCGCAGCCATGTACCGTCAGGCGACCTACATTGCCTCCTCATACGGCAGCAGCATCATCAATGGCGATGCCTCTGCCGTACAGTCTGCCACTGCACAGCTCTCCGGTATTGACCGCTATCTGCAATGCGAGATAATGATTGTAGAAAAAAATGGGCAAATTGTTGCCGACACCTACGGAAGAACAGGAACGATAGAAGGCTTCGACCCTTCCGTAAGCGGAAATAAATATTATTTCACAGGTGATTTCTTCGGAGCCTTCGACCATGACACACTGACAGTAATAGCACCAATCAATTCACAGTACACGCTTCGCGGTTATGTGCTTATCCACAAGGCTATTGAGCAGCTTGCTTCCGATGGCAACACCATATTCAACTACAATTATATCACTATGATTATAATTCTGGTGTACTCGGCTGTCTTTATACTGCTGTACCTGTTCAGGATATATCTTCCAATCAAGAGGCTGACTAAGCTTACTCACGGCTACGCTGAGGGCAATATGTCGCAGCGCGCTGAATTTAACCGCGTGGATGAGCTTGGACAGCTTGCCAATTCGCTTGACTTCATGGCAGGTGAAATTGAAAAGCTTAATGACTACCAGAATAAGTTCATAGCCAACGTCTCCCATGACTTCCGCTCCCCACTCACCTCGATAAAGGGCTATCTTGAGGCGATGCTGGACGGAACCATTTCGCCGGAGATGTATGAAAAATATCTCAACATTGTGCTTTTTGAAACAGAACGCCTTAATAAGCTTACCATAAGTCTTCTTACGCTGAACAATATGAGTCAGGGAATGATGCTTGATATAAGCAGTTTTGACATAAACGAGATAATCCGCAAAACGATTCTCACATTTGAAGGTGTGTGTGCACAGAAAAAAATAAAGTTTAACCTCACCTTCTCCGACAAGAACACCTATGTGGACGCCGACTACGGCAAAATACAACAGGTAATATATAACCTCATTGACAATGCTATAAAATTCAGCAACAATAATTCCTTTATCAACATTTCAACCTACGAAAAAGGCGGGAAGATTTTTATATCCGTAAAAGATTTCGGTATTGGCATTCCTAAAGATAATATAGAAAAAATCTGGGACCGCTTCTACAAATCTGATTTGTCCAGAGGCAAAGATAAAAAAGGGACGGGACTTGGTTTATCTATAGTTAAAGAAATAGTTAACGCTCATAAAACTACAATAGATGTAATAAGTACAGAGGGAACAGGAACTGAATTTATCTTTTCTCTCCCAAAAACAAAAGTCGAGGATTAAGATAAGGTGCGCCTGTCAGACAGGTGCATATTACTCATCACTCCCCGGCTTTAAATATTTTACTCAATTCCCAAAAAAATCATAATTTCTATCTGCACGCCGCTAATTCCAGTCAAATGTCCTCGGTTTTCCTTCCAGTCTCATACCCTCAAAATTATTCTGTCTCAATGCCTCGTAAAGAACAATTGCAACTGAATTAGACAGATTGAGCGAACGCGTATCCCCTATCATAGGAATACGAATTGAAGTCTCAGGGTACTTCTGAAGAATTGACTCCGGAATTCCGGCACTCTCTTTTCCGAACATAATATATGCATTCTCATCATAATGCACATGCGTATATACATTCTTCGCCTTGGTTGTCGCCATGTACAGTCTCGCACCTGGATTTTTCTCCATAAAATCGTCAAAGTCATCATACACTGTCACATCAAGGTCAGGCCAATAATCAAGCCCTGCCCTCTTTAACATTTTATCATTTATCTGAAATCCCAATGGTCCGATAAGGTGCAGCCTGCTTCCCGTGGCGACACAGGTTCTTCCAATATTTCCTGTATTCGCGGGCATTTCCGGCTCATGAAGAACAATATTCATCATATTACTAATCCTCTTTCTTAATTGAAATATCAAGCTCTATCGTCCTGTCAGAGTCATAGCTCAACGGAACGCATATATTTTTGGCATGGGCGCTTGAGAGCTTGAAGCTTCCCTGTATGATGCTTGGCGGTGTTATATCGACGATAATGCCCTTGGTCGACAAAACGGTTGCCGCATTTCCGAATATCATATTTCCCAGCTCGCTTAAGGCACTGAGTGATATTTCATCAAGCTTTTCTATCGTCATAAAACACATTCTGGAGGCAATATCACATGCCACCTCCTTAGGCATAGCAAGCAGTACAAGTCCACGCAGCTGACCTGTTATTCCTATATTAACCACTACCGTCTCATTTTCAAACTCTGTCTGTTTTACATAAGGTCGTCCTATGCTTAGATTCATCTGGCACACATCCTTCATGACCTGAGCTGCCGCCTTAAGGAATACATTTATATATTCAACATTTATATCTGCCATATCCATCCTCCTTTAAGGTTTATCCAGATAACGCACTTCATCCCCGTTTATGATTTTCTTATCATTATCCGCTGTAAGACTGCCTATTACAGCAGCAGGAATATCTGCCGCACTGAATGCCTCAAGTATTTTTTCAGGGTGTGGTGTAATCACAAGCATACATCCTGCCGACGCTGCCTCATACGGATTGATTCCCATTATCTCACAGAATTCAATCGTCTCCTGCCTCACAGGTATCGCTCTAAGGTCAATATTAAGCCCGCACCTGCTTCCCACAGAAAGCTCCCACAGTGCCGCAAATATGCCCTTCTGTGCCACATCATGCATTGCTGCTGCTCCATTCTCTATCGCAATTCTTGAAGCCGGTATGGTGCATGCATGTCCGGCAATATTATCCATCTTAGATACATACGGCAACGGAAGCCTTTTTAACAGCTCATCCCTATGTTCATCGACAAGATATGCGCTCTCCTCTATGGCTATCCAGCCGGCAGCTATGACAGCCATTCCTGATGATGCATTTCTAAGGCTCATAAGCTCATTTTTCATACACATACCCGTCACCGTGATTGTCACCATATCCGATGAAGCATTCCCACTAACCTCCGTATGTCCACCCGCTAACTGTATGCCGCATTCACCACAGGCCTTGTCTACCATGCGTGTAAGCTCCTTAAGTGCCTTCTCATCATACTTCTCCGGCAAAATGAAGGCCGCCGAAGCCGCTACCGGTGTTCCGCCACACGCTGCAATATTGTTAACTGCCCGTATCACTGCAAAATATGGTGCAAGCCGTTCTCCTGTGAGTGCACACTCTGTTGACGTAAGTATATATTTATCACCCACATCTATAACGCTGCAGTCATGTCCAACCGCACCACCGATGACAACCTGTCTGTTTTTCTGTGTTATCAGCTTAAGAACAGAGCGGTTAAGTACCGACTCCGATATTTTTTTATTCTTCATATTTTGACCTTTACATACCACGTAAATACTGGTATTCTACTCTAAGAATACTACTTCCCGCAAGAAGCGGATAACTGTTACAGATATGCCGCTATCATCGGAAGCAGCATGGCAAGAACCAATATAACCACTATAACAATTGTTATAATTCTTCTATTTTTTTTGCTGTAAAAATTAAACATTTTTTTACCTCTCTAAAATATAATCACCGGAGGCATATGCTCATGATACACAACCTTTTACACACTCTGCCGGTTTCGCTGATATTCTGCACCATTGTTATGGGCTTTTTACTTATGTACGAACGCAAAAAACATGCGCGTGAAGCCAAACGGCGTGAGAATAACTTCTGGCAGCGCGAAAACGAAGCTAACTTT
>ENA-ORTW01002069-ORTW01002069.1-human-gut-metagenome-genome-assembly--contig:-NODE-2069-length-19521-cov-3.190794_pt1 | contig 19521 bp, 19 predicted proteins | sample MGYA00242072_ERZ509193 | MGnify/ENA primary metagenome ERZ509193 (study PRJEB26280, sample SAMEA2338813) | human gut metagenome | biome: human gut; feature: human-associated habitat; material: faeces... | reverse complement strand
CGTCTGCGAGCGATTCGGCAAAACCTGCCGAGACGACACAGCAGGCTAAGGAGCAAAAAGAACCGCAAGAACCGTATACCATTGCTGACGAGGCTGAAGACACTTCCAATCAGTTTACCTATAAGATCACGGGCACCCTGACCAATAACACGGACAAGGAAAAGAGCTACATTCAGATTGAATATGTTCTGTATGATGCCGATGGCAACCAGGTTGGAACGGCTCTTGCAAACACCAATCATCTGAAGGCGGGCGGCTCCTGGAAGTTCGAGGCGCTGGGTACGGTGTCTCCCGACCAGGTTGCTAGCTGGGAGCGTTCGGACGTAAGCGGTTTCTAGCATGTTGCATGCACTGGGGGAGGTGAAGTCGTATGTCCGATAAAAAGCTGACCGAGGAGTTGCTCAATGAGCTTCTCGATGCGCCGAACATCGATGGCTATATCAAAGAACACGACTTTGCCGCTCCGTCGCTTTCGAACTACCTGAAGCAGCTACTGCAGGAAAAGGGCTTGGAGCGCTCGCGCGTGGTTCGTATGGCCGATCTCAATGAGACCTTTGGGTATCAGATCTTTACCGGTGCGCGGCATCCGAGCCGCAATAAGGTGCTGCAGATTGCCTTTGCGATGGCGCTGACGCTCAAAGAGACCAACCGTGCGCTGACGGCTGCCGGGGTAAGCGTCCTTAACTGCAAGGACCGCCGCGATGCGATTATCATCTTTTGTATCGATCGCGGGTGCAGCCTCCAAAAGGTCAACGAGGAGCTGTATCGCTTTGGCGAGGAGACGGTGAGTTAGCGGTTGATATCTGAGCTGGCGGAGCTGCCGAACAACGACGCAAACGAACGGGGCGCGGATGCCATGGGGTGTCTGCGCCCTGCGCTATGATGGAGGCTATGGATACTCAGACCCCAACATATTCCGATGACGAGCTGACCGCAGCGCTTGTCGAGCACCTGGCGTCGCTCGATCGCGACGACAGCTATCGCGTGGAGCGTGTACTTAAGCGCTCGTCCGTTGAAACAACCGAGCTCGTGTACTTTGAAGGAACCGGCGGTGGTTCGCTCGGCCCCTTTGTCCGTAAACGCATCGATGCTTCGGCTCAAATCGGCGGGGCATACGGGCGTTTGTTTGCCGCTCAGCGGGCAGGCAGGCGTTTTGAGCACCTGCCCAGAATCGTCGATTGTCGTCGTGTGGGCGACGAGCTCAACGTGGTTATGGAATACATCGAAGGGGAGACGCTCAGGGCGCTGGTGTACCGTCTGGGAGCCACCCCCGATTATGCGCGTGAATTGTATCCTGCCCTATGCGATGCCGTGGGCGGGCTCCACGCCGGTTTTGCAATGGCGGGGGAGACGTCGGCGCCGGTGATCCATCGCGACCTCAAGCCGTCGAATATCATCGTGACAGGTGCCAACTATACGCCTGATGACGGCCTGATGTTTTCATCGCTGGTGATTATCGACTTGGGGATCGCGCGCGTATGGCGCGATGGCGCCGATACCGATACCGTCAAGTTTGGGACACGGCCCTATGCGCCGCCCGAGCAGTATGGGTTTGGGCAGACGAGTGTGCGAAGCGACGTCTACGCACTCGGCGCCCTGTTGTTCTTCTGCTTGACGGGAGTCGACCCTAAACCAGGGCTTGACATGCGCGAGCAATGCGAGGCGCGTGGCATTCCCACTCCACTGGCCGATGTCATCTGCATGTCGATGGCGCTCGACCCGGCCAAGCGTTTTGCGAGTGCGGAAGCGTTGGGACGGGCGACGCGCGCGGCATACGACCTGATTCACCCCGTGCGGCCTCCTGCGCCTGCGCTTGTCCATACTCCGGCCTTGGAGACGGGGTTGACGCCCCAAGGGCTCCGAAACCCCGCAGAGCTTCCTAGGCCTGCCACCTCCGCTGCATGCGGTCTGCTCTCTCGTGTTCCGGAGTCTCTGGGGCGCATTTGGAATACGCTCGTCTGCTTCTCGCTGCTTGTGTTCTTTGCCGGAAGTCACTTTGCCGTCTTTCACCCCACCGGAGCAAACCAAAGCTACCCGACGTGGTTTCTCATAATCGAGTATTTTTTCTTTGTCGATGGCCTTATGGTGCTTATGCATTTTGCGCTGCTCGATAAGCGCCGTCTTCGTCGGCGATTCGCACTGCTCGACAGCTATCGCGGCAAGAAACTCGCGAAACTCTGGCTCAAGGCATTGGGTGTGCTGCTCCTATGCATGATCGTCATAGTCGCGGTTGCCAATGCGACCGGCGTCGTCGATACCTCCGCTACCTAAAAGAAAAGGGCCCCGTTGGGGCCCTTTGCAGTTGCACTTAGATGCGGTTCATCTGAGCGGCGACTTTGTTGTACCAGTCCTGCCACGTGGGCGGGCAGTACTTTTTGGCCGCAGCCGGGGTAAGGGTGGAGCCGTAGTTGGCGCCCAGATAGGCAACGTGAGCGGAGATGCCCTCGCTCCAGCTGCCAAAGCTGCGCCAACCGCCGCCACGCGCACTCCAGCCCCAGGCGTTATAAGAATTGGCGCAATAAGCACCCTTTGTGCTCTCGATGCAGGCGATGCCGGGGGACCAACGGGGGTCGACACCGGTATTCCAAGCGGCGACGGCAAAGTTGTAGCCCTGGCCTGCCATGGGGGAGCCGGCGAGATAATTGTCGATGCGGCTCGTCCACTCATTAATGAACGAATCGTAATCGGAGCTACCGGTATTGGCGTTGTTCACCGTGGTGTCGATGGTGGTGTTGGTGTTGGTGGCCTGGCTGCTGGAATTGCTGCCGCTTACGCCCTCGCCCGAGAGCTTCTCGGCGGCAGCGGCCTTATCGGCCTCAAGCTTGGCAAGCTCGGCGGCATTTTCCTGCTCTGCTTTTGCCTGTGCCTCGCTGCGGAGCTGCTGGGCCTGCGCCAGCGCATCCTCGGCGTTTTTCTGCTCTGCCTCAAGCTGAGACTTGGCTTGCTGGAGCTCGGCCTTGTTCTGCTCGAGTTCGGTTTGCATGTTATTGAGCTCTTCGATCTCGTCGACGCTCGAGCTCGTGATCTGGTTGGTGTATTTGCAGGTCGTGATGAACTCACCCAGGCTCTGCGCGTTGACCAGGAAGCTCACGATGGGATTGGTGCCCTTCTGATACTTGTACAGATCGCGCATGGCGGAGCTTGCCTTGGCCTGCTGCTCGGGAAGCTTAGCCTCGATTTCCTCGATGCTTGCCTCATTGGAGTCAATCTGCTTTTGCAGGTCATCGAGTTTGGTGCGGGCGTCGTTGTAGGCGCTCGTGGCGGCTTCGATCTTCTGCTGGGCTGCGGAAAGCTGGTCCTGCGTTGCCTGCGAGGCGGCATACGCCGCAACGGGGGAGAGCATCGGCGAGGCCGTCAGCGCAACGGCGAGCGCGGCGCTCGTGATGATACGAGCCGGCTTCGACGCAATGAGCGCTGCGGTGCGATGATTCGAATGCTGCATCCAGTCCCTCTGCAATCAATCGTAGGTTATGGTTCGAACGGTATTCTACTACTGCTTTCGACCTCAACTTGAACCTTAAAGGTTCCAAAGGGTCAAGTTGAACTTGAGGCTTTGGCTTTGACCTGCAGTTATGATGAATTGTTGAGAAACCATAGAGTTCAACTTTAACGTTACGGGGGCCTGTTTAAGAGGAGCTTTGGGCTGTAAAAGCTATCTCAACGTGGGGTTTTACAACTACAGCGTGCCCTCCTGGCGAGCCTGCTCAATCTCTTCGAGCGCCTCGGCGGGGGTGAACGAGCAAGTGCCGTCGCCGAGCTTGACCACCTGGATTTCGTCGCCGGTATGGACCTCTCCGCCCTTTAGCACCACGCCAAAAACGCCCTCGTGGGGAAAGATGCAGTCGCCGGCGAGATAGTAGATGGCACAGCGGGTGTGGCAGACCTTACCGATCTGACTGATTTCGACCAGGACATCGTTGCCAATCTTGAGCTGCGTTCCCAGGGGGAGCGAGAGTAGATTGATGCCTTGCGTGGTGAAGTTCTCTCCAAAGTCACCCTCGTGTACGTCGAGCCCGCGTGCCTGCGCCGTCTGGATGGACTCCGCGGCTAAAAAAGAGACCTGGCGGTGCCAATGTCCGGCGTGCGCATCGGTAGCGAGGCCAAATTGCTCGATGACGGTGTCGCGTCCATCGGCGACGGGCGACTTGCGAGTGCCTTTGTGCTCCGACGTGTTGATTGAGACGATACGGGCAGGCCCGTTGTAAGCATCGTTTGCGGTGCGTAGGGGAACTGCCGTCTGGGCACGATCCGCAAGTTCGCGCTTGGCGGCGTCAATGATGGGGTTGTTGATCGGATGAGCCTGGGGCACGGTGCACCTTTCGACGGGGCGGGCAACATGTTGAATCCTACAACAATGGTAGGTTCATTGCCCATTGTCATACAACGGTGAGCGCCGTCTTCGTGCTGGACGATTACGTCGATTGCCATAGATACGGTGGAGCTTTGGGCGCCGGCGGCTTGGCACGCTAGAATAAATCAGTTGCGCAAAGACCGCCCGTTGTGTGGGCAGTTCATGATAGGAAGTTTCCATGGCATTGCAATTTACAGAGCGCGAGTTCATTCCCGTGCTGCTTGGTGGCGACATCAACGCCTATTCGGTGGCGCGCGCCTTCTACGAGGAGTACCAGGTCAAGAGTCTGGTCTTTGGCAAGTATCAGACGGGTCCCGCGTACCGCAGCCAGATTATCGACTACACGCCCAACGTGGATATCGACACCATGCCCGTGATGCTCAAAACCGTCAACGGCATTGCCCAAGCGCATGCCGACAAGACTATTGTCCTTGTGGGCTGCGGCGACAACTATGTCGCTCTCGTGGCTCAAGCCAAGGATGCTCATGAGCTGGCGGATAACATCGTCGCTCCCTACGCGCCCTACAGCATGCTCGAGCAGTGCCAGAAGAAGGAGATCTTCTACGAGCTGTGCGAGAAGCATGGCGTGCCCTATCCGCACACGTTTACCTTTACCAAGGCGATGCTCAATGCCCAGGGTGAGGCGCCTGCCGAAGTGCTCGACCAGATTGATTTTCCTTACCCGATGATTCTGAAGCCTTCTGACGGCATCATGTGGTGGCAGCATGAGTTCGAGGGCCAGAAGAAGGCCTATGAGATTGCCGACCGCGCCGAGCTGGAACAGGTCATTCGCGACTCGTATGCCAGCGGCTACACCGACGACCTGATCTTGCAGGATCGCGTGCCCGGCAACGACGAGTACATGCGCGTGCTCACCAGCTATTCCGACCGCAACGGTAAGGTCCGCATGATGTGCCTGGGCCATGTGCTGCTCGAGGAGCATCAGCCCCACGGTGTCGGCAACCATGCCTGTATCATTACCGAGCCCAACGACGAGCTCATGGGCGGCGTGCGTAAGTTGCTCGAGGACCTTCACTTTGTGGGCTATTCCAACTTTGACGTAAAGTACGACGAGCGCGACGGCTCGTTTAAGTTCTTCGATTTCAACACGCGCCAGGGCCGCAGCAACTACTACGTTACCAACAGCGGCTTTAACGTTGCCAAGTATGTGGTGGACGAGTATGTGTTCAACCGTCCGTTTGAGCCGGAGTTTGTGACGGCTCAGGACGAGGCCCTGTGGATGGTCGTCCCCATGGGCGTCGTCGACAAGTACGTCAAGGATCCCGAGCTGCGCGCTAAGGTGCATCGCCTGGACAAGGAAGGCAAGGGCGCCGACCCTTCGTTTATGAAGGGTGACTTTGTCTTTAACCGCTGGCTGCGCATGTGGCACACCAAGCTGCGCCACTTTAAGCTGTTCAAGACGTATTACAAGTAGATGAGCGCGGCGCCCGTCCGGTTTGCATCGGGCGGGCGCGGGTATGATACGCGCAATTGCGCAAGCGTCACCAAGGAGGCGGCGATGGAAAAGCTGGGAGTTATCGGCGGCATGGGCGCCGAGGCCACGTCGTATTACTACGACCAGGTGGTGCGTCATACGGCTGCTGCCTGCGATCAGGAACATATCGACATGGTGGTACTCTCCAAGTCGACCATGCCCGACCGCACGCTGGCCATTAAGACCGGCGAGCATGCCAAACTGCTGGCGACCATGAAAGAGTGCGCCCAGGCACTCGAGTCGCTGGGCTGTGCACACATTGCCATTCCCTGCAACACGTCACACTACTTCTATGACCAGATCCAGTCGTTTACGAAGGTGCCGATTATCCACATGCCGCGTGAGTCGGTGCGCTATGCTCTGGCCGGTGCGGTGATGGGGGAGTGTGAGTTCGACCCCAACCTGAGTATGCCGGCCGAGCCGGTGCATAAGATCGGCATCATGGGCACCGATGGCACCGTGGGCGCGGGCGTCTACGGCCGCGAATGTAAGGCTGCGGGTGTTGAGGTCGTCTATCCCAGCGAGAAACGTCAGAACGATGTGATGTCGCTTATCTACGATGATGTGAAGGCCGGACGTGAGCCCGATATGGATAAGTTCGACCGCGTGATGTGGGAGTTCGCCCGTAGCGGCTGCGACCGCGTCATTCTGGCCTGCACCGAGCTCTCGGTGCTGCAGAAGTACCGAGAGATGCCCGAGATCACCCTCGACGCCATGGATGTCCTGGTGCGCGAATCCATCATCCGTAGCGGCGCTCCCTACCGCCTCTAGCTTCCGACCTGTCAAAAAGGGACAGGTTAATTTTGGTAGGTTTTATCTGGTGAAACAGTAAGGCCTCGGCTCGTTTGGTGCGAGCCGAGGCCTTTTGCGTTGGGCGGTTGCTGTCAGTGGTGAACTAGAACAGGAAGCCGATGGCGATGAGGGCGATGCTGACGATGAGCACGGCGATGTCTAGGCCCTTGATGGGGTAGCGCTTGTACGAGCTGGCGCGCGTACGCAGATAGAAGCCGCGCTGTTCTGCCGCCAAGGCTGTGGCATCGGTCTTGCCCACGCTCGAGATGAGCAGCGGCACGCACAGTGGCAGCATGAGCTTAAGCTTCTTGATGGGGTTCTTGGTGTCGTACTCGACGCCGCGTGCGGTCTGCGCCTCCATGATGGCGTTCATCTCTTGACCAAACACCGGCACGAAGCGCAGCGCCGTGGTAAAAGTGAAAGCATAGCGATACGGCACGTGCAGCACCTCGACGCAGGCGTTGGCAAGGTCGTTGAGCTTGGTCACCGTGAGCATGAGGATGAGTGGTAACGCCACACCCAGCAGGCGCAGACAGGCCTTCGATCCCGTGATGAGGCCCGTGTCGGTGATAAAGCTCCACACCACGTTGCCATCGCGCATAAAGGCCAGCTGGAGCACCAGCATGATAAGCGCGAGCGGAATCAGCAACTTGAGCAGCGAGAACAGGCGGTTGACGACGCCCGCATAGGCACCCAGGGCAAGGGTGAGCGCCAAAAAGCCCAGCAGCGCCACGTAGGTGTCGGACAAGAAGATGCCGACGATGATGGCGGCGGCGAGGCCCAGTTTGACGACGGGGTTCAGGCGATGCAGCAGCGTGTCACCCGGCATGTAGTCGATGACGTTAACCACGGTGGACCATCTCCTTGGTAATTCGAACGACATCGGAGACCTCGCTCACCTGCGCAAAAGCGGTCGAGACGGAAGATGCCAGACGGCGCGAGAGCTCAATAACCTGGGGAGGCTCCACGTAGGCACGCCGCATGAGATCGATGTTCGAGAATAGCTCGTGCGTGCGGCCGCGGTCGAGGATGCGACCGTCGGCCATTACCACAATGCGCTCGGCAAAATCCGAGACGACTTCCATATCGTGGCAGACCATGATAACGGCGCAACCGCGCTCGGCCATGGTGCGCACCGTTTCCATGACGGTCATGCACTCGCGGTAATCAAGGCCGCTCGTGGGCTCGTCGAGCACGACGATCTTGGGCTCAACCACTACGACGGAGGCAAGCGCCACCATTTGTCGCTGACCGCGCGAGAGCGAGAAGGGCGCCTCGTCGGCCGGCAAGCCAAAGCGGTCGATGACGAGCTGGGCGCGACGCAGCGCCTCGGCACGGTCGATGCCGGCAAGCTCCAGGCCAAAGGCGACCTCGTCGAGCACGGTGTCCTTGCAGATCTGGCGGTCGGGGTTTTGGAAGAGGGTTGCGACCTCGCGGGCAATGCGGCTCGTGGGGACGGTTGCAGTATCCAGTCCCGTGACGCGCACGCTGCCCGAGGCGGGCTTGAGCAGACCCGTGAGCAGCTTGGTGAGCGTGGTCTTGCCGGCACCGTTCTGGCCGACGATGCCCACGAGCTCGCCGGGATAGAGCGTCAGGCTAAGGTCGTGTACGGCGGCGCCGCCATTGGGATAGGCAAACTCAACATGGTCGAAGGTGAGTACGGGTTCTGCGTCCTTGGCATGAGGGCGCAACGACGGCGCATGCGGGGAACCGGCAGGCGCTTGGGCTTCGATGGCCGCGTGTGCGGGGTCGACGATGCCCGAAATCAGGCGCTCGGCCTCATCGACATCCAAGCAGGGGGTACCGCTTACCAGGCCATCGGCCTCGAGGCTATTGAAGATACGCGTGACGCGAGGGCAGTCGACGCCGATGGCACGGAGCTCGTCGGTATGCGCGAAGACCTCGTGTGGCTCGCCCTGCAGCGCGATTTCGCCATGGTTGAGCACGAGCACGCGGTTGCAGTACTCCGAGAGTAGGGCGACCTTTTGCTCAACGACGACGATGGTGATTCCAAGTGTGCGGTTTGCCTCACGCAGCGTCTCGAAGACCAGCGTGGAGCTGGCGGGGTCGAGTGCCGCGGTGGGCTCGTCGAGAACCAAGACGCGCGGACGCATGGCGAGGATGGCGGCGATGGCCACTTTTTGCTTCTGTCCGCCCGAGAGGGTGGCGATCTCGCGGTCGCGCAGGTCGCTGATGCCGACGGTCTCGAGCGTTTCGCTCACGCGCTGCTCGATCTGGTCGTGGGGAACGCCAAAGTTCTCGAGGCCAAAGAGCATCTCGTCCTCGACGACCGAAGCGACCATCTGCGTGTCGATATCCTGCAGCACACTGCCGACGATTTGCGACACGTCGGTGAGCGAGACCTCGCAGGTGTCGTGGCCGTCAACCATGACGGACCCAAAGAACGTGCCGGTGTAGTGGTGGGGCACGGCACCCGACAGGCAGGCGGTAAGCGTGGACTTGCCGGCACCCGAGGGCCCGATGATGCCAATGAAATCTCCCTTGTTCACGCTGAGCGAGATGTGGCTGAGCGCCTGCTCGGTCTGCGTGCCATAGGAGAACGAGACATCGTCGACGTTGATGATCGTTTCCATGGATACCTTTCATAGTCATTGGGGACAGTCTTAAATGACCAGTTGTTTAAGACCGTCCCAAAAAAGCTCGTTGTTTGGGACGGTCTTTGGTGGTGAAGCACGGAGACGGCTTTACGAGGGGCCCCAGGTTGGCGCGAAAGAGGAACGAAGCGTACTTGGGTACGCGAGCGACGAATGAACGCCAAGATGGGGTGGCTCGTAAAGCCGAACGGGTTAGTTGAGCCTAAGGGCCTTCTGGATGGGCAAGTAGAGGGCGCCGACCAGAATGGCGTTAAAGACGGCGGTCATGGCGACGACGGGCAGCATAGCGGCGGCGAGCTCGCCGACCACGCCGAGCATGGCCATCTTGATGACCATGAAGATGACGCCGGAGACAAAGGTGGTCAGGAAGGTTGCGACAATGGCGATCGCGGGCTTGACCTGACCGTTCTTGCCGGCGGCATTGACGATGCCGGCCATGAGCATGGCGGCGATGCCCTCGGCGGCAAAATCAACGAACGGCGAAGTGGTGGTGATCTGGATCACGGCAGCCGAGATGAGGCCAATGACGAGCGCCTGGCCGATGTTGGGGCGAACGACCAGGATGGTGAGGCAGAAGGCCGAGATGATGAACTCGGGGCTGATCATGCCGCCCGAGATGCCTGAGATGGCCTTGCCGACGGTGAAGTTGAGGATGAAGCCGGCGGCGAGCAGGATGGCAAGCAGGACGAGGGCGCGGACATCGAGTTTGCCACGGTCGGCGGTCTGGACGGTGCGGGGCTGGGTGGCGGTGGTGTTCTGAGACATGGTGAAAATCCTTTCGGAATGGGAGTGCAAGAGAAAAGCGGAGGCGCGTGATGCGAATGCGATCGGGCTCGAGATAGAAAAAGGCCCCCGGTCGAAACCGGAGGCCTTCCAATCACCTAGAGCGCAAAAACAGGCGTGAGGGACTCACCGTCGACCGATCGTATTCGCATCACGCCACCACCAGTTGTTGAGAGACTTCATCGCGTTCTTCATGTCGGTGGCTCCTTTCGTGATGCCATGGTACGGTCGCACCTAGTTGCTGTTGCGCTGCACTATAGCACAGCAAAGTGTGTGCGGGGAAATCTTTTTTGAAAAGATTTCAGGCGGGTTTCCCGTCGGTCAAAAGGCGGGTTAAGCGGGCGAGCCTGCCATTGCTGCCTTGCCCGCTCAGCTAGGACGTTACTCCTTATTGCGACGGTAGAGGAAGTAACCGCCCGCGGAGATGACGGCAACGCCAGCGATGGCGAATGCAGCCACCACGCGGCCATCAAAACGATCACCGGTGGTGGGCAGGCCGCCCTTGGTGTTCGCCTTGTTGGTGGTTACCGTGGTCGTGGTGTCCGACTTGCCAGGCTTCTCGGGCTTGGTGGTGGGCTGCTCGGGCTTAGCGGGCTGCTCGGGCTTAGCGGGCTGCTCGGGGGTACCGGGCTGCTCAGGAGTACCAGGCTGCTCGGGAGTGCCAGGCTGATCCGGGGTTACCGGGTCGGTGGCAAGAGCGTCCTTGGCGTAGGTGATGGACACCTTGAGGCCGTTGGTCTCGGTGTTCAGGTCGCTCGGGGTGAAGGGCTGGTCGAAGTTCTCAGCCTTCAGATAGGCGCGCATCTCCTGGAGCAAGGCCTTGCACTTGACGTAGGTGTTCTCGGTGGCAGCATTGCCGGCCTTGTTTGCCAGGGCGGTACGGGCCTCGGTGCCCTCGGTGGCCTGCATGACCTCGTCGACTTCCAAGTTCTGCTCGACGAGCTCGTTCTGGAGGGCGTCGAGGTAGGTGCGGACGTTGACGCCGAGCAGCTCGGGATGCTCGAAGCAGAGGGAGCTGATGTCCATGAGGACGTAATTGATGGAGTTCTCGGGTTCTTCGTTGTTTACGATGTCCGTCTCTTTGCAGTGATCGTAGGAGACGGTCTGGTCGCTGAAATACGGGCTAACCTCGGTGAGCAGTGCGGAGTAGAAGGGGATGGCGACGGAGTACGCGGCGCGGGAGAGCATTTCCCATTGGATGGTTGCGATCTCGGGATCGAGGCCATCGCGAATCTGGAAGAGGTTGATCTCGCTGTTGCTTTCGGTACCGATGGCGTAGGCGCCGTCGGTGTTGGCGTTGAGGCCCGGGGCCTTCTCGCCGCGGTTGCCAAACGCGCGGATCATCTCAAAGGTGTTCCAGTTGGATTTGCCAGGCTGGAAGAACAGGGGCTGTGCCTCGAAGGGCAGAGCGCCGGTCGTGGCGCGGGCGTTTTCGCGCGTGTCCTTTACGATCTTATAGTCGGTGCCCTCGGTGAGCGGCGCATCGAAGTAAGCGCGACCCTGGACATAACGTGTCCAAGAGTGCATGGCATTTTCGCTAATTTCCTCGCCGTAGGTCTGGGCAACGTCGAACTGGCCATCATCGAAGTACTTGGCGAAGCCCTTCTCCTTGGGCATAGATTCGATGCCCTCGGAGTGGAGGCAGTTCTCGGTGTCGTTGAGGTCAACCTTGTAGTTGAGGTTGCCGATGTTGGGGTTAAGCGAGGCGATGTCATCGGTGAGCTTCATGGCGATCCACTGATGGCCGGAAAGTGCGGCGAACAGCCAGGTCTCATTGTTGTCGGAGATGATAATCTGGTCGTTGCCGCAGGCGCCCTGGTCGTCGATGATCTTGCCGAGGAGCTCGACACCCTCACGTGCCGTGGCGCTTTCGCCCAAGATTACGCTGCCGTAGCTATATTCGCCAATGCCAGTATCGGTCAGGGGGTCCGCAGCCTTGGCAGCTGCATTCATGTAGGTGGTCAGCGTGGCGGAGCAGGAGACACCCTTCTCGTTGATGCCAGCCTCGGAGTAGGCATCCCAGCGCTCGTCCCACTGACTGGGGTGGTCACGCACATAGGTGTAGCGATACGAGGTCTTGGTCGAGGTATACACGAATGCAGACTCATCCGAGCTGTAGGTGTGACCAGGGCCAAACGAAGGCTCGATGCCAAAGTGCTTGAGGTAACGCTTGCGGTAGTCCTCAGCACGGCCGTAGTACGTATTACCGTCGGCCGTCAGCTTGTTGCCCATATAGACCTGCGTGCAGGCGAGCGCAGAGGTCGGCATGGACATGATGGTTGCAGCTCCAAAGGCGAGGCCTATGCCTAGCTTCTTGAGCGCGTTGACGGGGTGAGTTTTCCTCATTTCCCTCCCAGCGTGCGAAAGCCCTCTGTCGCCAGAGGGCTTCAGCCAATAAAGACACCTCATTAGCGTAACGAACTAGAAACAATATTCATCTATGAAAGAAACTTACTCGATAAGCGTGATGAAATATGCGATGAGCGGTTAATTATACTCAGTTTGTAGCTTTATTTTAATAAAGACGCCCTCCAATTACTGTAGCCGAATAAAGTAGCTGGGAATGCCCGAAATGAGAATCCCCTGCTGTTTGGCAAATGCATAAACGGCAGGGGAGACGATAATTGGATGAATATCATGCCAATATGGAATTACTTCTTCCGGCGGTGGATCACGTTGATCGCATAGCCGACGAGCATGGCCAAAACGATGATGATAAAGCCGAGCAGGGGATTGTCGTTCATAGGGTCCTCCTATTTTCCGAGCGGGGAGAATTCGTCGACGATGAGGTCGAGGCATTGCGGAAGCGCGCGGGCTCCAAAGACGCCCGAATTGCTGGAGATAATCTCGCCATCGAACTGCATGCCCAGCGATGGGGTGCAGGTGATCTTGGCTTCCTTGGTTTGGATGATCTTGAACTGCGGGCGGCCGAGTACCTTGCCGGCGGGGTCGAGTGCGGCGGTGATCACAGTCGGTAGAAGCTGCACAGTTTTTACGGGTTCGATGACCGCAATGTCGACCATGCCATCGTTCATGCGGCAGTCGGGGAACAGGTTGATGTCGTTTTGGATGACCGAGGTGTTGCCGGCCATGCAGCAGATGCCGTCGAGCTCCTCGACAATGCCGTCGTGCTCAATAGTAAAGTGCGCCACCGTGGGGTTGGGCGTGGCGAGCGCGGAGAGGAAGTAGGCGATCTCGCCGATGTCGTTTTTGGTGGGGGCGGCCTTCATCATGATCTCGGCGTCGAAGCCCGAGCCGGCGATGATGATGAAGCCGTGGCGCTTCTCGTTGCCGTTCTCGTCGAGCCAAAAGAGCTCGCCCATGTCCACTTTGACCGTGCGACCGGCGCGGCAAGCCTTGGCAAGCGCCGCTGCCTCGGGGGCATTACCGATGTTGTTAAAGAACAGGCAGGCTGTGCCAGAGGGGAAAACGAGCGTGGGGACACCGCACCCGCGCATCTGGTCGAGCACGTTGGAGACGGTGCCGTCGCCGCCCGAAACGACCACGCGATCGAATTCGCGCACGTCCGCCACGGCATCCTCGGGTTCCATACCATCGCCGATAAAACGCATCACGACCTCGTCGCCGCCCTGCGCGAGGGCGTGCGTGAATGCGTAGATTTCATCTGAGCTGGGGCCCGATGCCGGGTTGTGGATGATAAGGCAGCGCATACTTACGTTCCCGTTCTGTGACTAACCGAGTATAGTTGTAAGGCAATGCCGATATCCTACCCGTGTTTTTCGGGCCTAACCTTATTCGATGGGTTGATATGTACATTTCCACACATCAGGCTCTACTCGACTTTTGCCAGCGCGCCCGTGAGTTCGACGCGATTGCCGTCGATACCGAGTTTTTGCGCGAGCGCACGTTCCATCCGCGTCTGTGTTTGGTTCAGATTGCCACCCCTGCCGAGAGCGTAGCGGTCGATCCCCTGGTAATCGACGACCTATCGCCGCTGGCCGAGCTTATGGCCGACGAGAGCGTGACCAAGGTCTTCCACGCCTGCTCGCAGGATATGGAGGTCATGCTCCATACCGTAGGCGTGCTGCCGCGTCCGATTTTTGACACGCAGGTGGCCGCCGCCTTTTTGGGCGAGCGTCAGCAGATTTCCTACGGCGCGCTCGTGCAGACGTTTTGCGGCGTCTCATTGCCCAAGACCGAGTCACTGACCGACTGGTCGCGTCGCCCGCTGACCGATAAGCAGATTGAGTACGCGATCGATGACGTCAAGTATCTGATCGTGGCCTATACCGAGATGATGAGCCGCCTGCGCGAGCTGGGCCGCGTGGACTGGGTGCTCGACGAGCTGCGCCCGCTGGCTGACGAGTCGCACTATCGCGCCGATCGCCACGAGGCGTTCCGCAAGGTCAAACGCATCAACTCGTGCAGTCGTCACCAGCTGGGTATCGCGCGCGAGCTCGCCGCCTGGCGCGAGGACCGCGCCGAGCGCCGCAACATCCCGCGCAAATGGGTCATGTCCGACGACACGCTGCTTGCGCTCGTTAAACGCAATCCCGTGCGTGTTGAGGAGTTCCGCAGCATTCGCGGTACCGATCAGTTGGGGGAGCGCGACGTGGACGGTGCGCTCATGGCCATCAAGCGCGGCGCAAGCTGCCCGCACGATCGCCTGCCGCTCATGGTGCGCGGGCACCGTCAGATTTCGCCGGAGTTGGAGAGCGTGACGGACCTGATGTATGCGCTCATTCGCCTGGTTGCCGAGCGCTCGGGCGTGGCGACCTCGGTCATTGCCTCGCGCGATGACCTGGCCGACTATATCGAGCATCCCGAGCAGAGTCCCCTGCGCGAAGGCTGGCGCTTTGAGCTCGTGGGCTCGCGCCTGGACGATCTGCTCTCGGGCAACATGGGACTCACCGTGAAGGACGGCAAAATCGAGCTCCTGTAGGGAAGCCTAGCCGCTTGAGTGGGTAGAATGCCTCCAACGTGTAACTCGATTCGGAGGAATTCGCATGCCTTATTACTATGGATACGGCTTTGGCATTGACCCGCTGTACCTGCTGGTTGTTCTTGTCTGCACGGTGCTTGGCCTTGCTGCGCAGAGCTATATCAACTCGACATACAAGACCTGGTCCAAGGTTCGCTCGGACGGCGATACGGGTGCCACGGTCGCTCGCCGCATGCTCGACGCCAACGGTTGTAACGCCGTGGGCATCAAGGGCGTTGCCGGCGAGCTCACCGATCATTACAACCCGCAGGACAACAACTTATATCTGTCGGATGCCAACCGTTCGGGCGGGTCGGTCGCAAGCGTTGCCGTGGCCTGCCACGAGGCGGGTCATGCCGCCCAGCGTCAAAGCGGTTATGCCATGATGAAGGTACGTACCGCTTTGGTTCCCGTCGTCAACTTTACCCAGAACACCTGGACGATCGTGCTGCTCATGGGCCTGTTCATGAACATCGCGGGGCTCACGACCCTCGCGCTGGTCTTCTTCTCGTTTAGCGTGCTGTTCCAACTGGTTACGCTGCCGGTTGAGATTGATGCCAGCCGGCGTGCCGTGGCGTATATTGAGCAGTCGGGTATGAGCTCCAAGCAGGTCAACGGCGCCAAGAAGGTGCTGACGGCAGCCGCACTCACCTACGTGGCGGCGGCGCTCACCTCGATCGTTCAGCTGCTCTACCTGATGGCTCGCTACAACAGAAACTCCAACCGATAACAAATTGGCTTGACAGGCGCCGCGGAGATTTGTGTCCCCGCGGCGCTGTACTATGTGTTGGACTTGAATTTGCACAGGGCCGGAGCCCTTGTGCACGATAACGAAAGGAGGCTGCGTGGCAGGCTGGAATCTAACCGGCAATGCCGTTTCCGCCGAGTTCGACGGTTCGGATGAGCAGAAGCGCAAGGAGCTCAGCGTGAGCCAGGCGGTAGAGATCGCTGCCGGTGCGCTCGATGCCATTCCGCAGCTGAGCGTCCTGGGCGAGGTCACGGGCTTCCGTGGCCCGAAGCGGCCACTGCTACTTCCAGATTAAGGACGACTCGGCGGCCGTCGACTGCATCATCTGGAAGGGCGCCTACCTTAAGCGCACCTTCGATCTGCGCGACGGCATGCAGGTAAGCTTTAAGGGCAGCTTCAATCTCTACAAGCCTACGGGTCGCATGAGCTTCGTCGCCCGCTCGTTCTCGCTGGCGGGGGAGGGCCTGCTGCGTCAACAAGTGGCCCAACTGGCCGAAAAGCTGCGTCGCGAGGGCCTGATGGACGAAGCGCGCAAACGTCGCATTCCGGTGTTTTGCTCGCGTGTGGCGGTCGTCACCTCGCTTTCGGGCGCCGTAATCGATGACGTCAAGCGCACATTGCGTCGTCGCAACCCGCTCGTCGAGCTTGTCTGCGTGGGCGCAAAGGTCCAAGGCGAGGGCGCACCGGCAGAGCTTATTGAAGGCTTGCGTCGCGCCGCTGCCATTACGCCGGCGCCCGATTGCATTTTGCTCGTGCGTGGCGGCGGTTCCTTCGAGGACCTCATGACCTTTAACGACGAGGAGCTTGCCCGTGCGGTGGCGGCTTGCCCCGTGCCCGTGGTGACCGGCATTGGCCATGAGCCTGATACCTCGATTTGCGACATGGTGAGCGACCGTCGCGCCTCCACGCCAACGGCAGCGGCGGAATCGGTGGCACCGGCTATGACGGAGTTGGCCGACGTGCTCGAGACGCGCCATCAGCGTCTGGGCGCCGCGATGGCTTCGATGATCGGGTCGGATCAGGTCGATCTGGAAATGCTCGACCAGCGCGGTCGTCGTGCCTGGGACACCTATACGGCTCGTCTGGGCGACGCGCTCGATGCGGCCGCGTGCCGCCCGTGCCTCAACGACCCCACATTTATGGTCGAGCGCCGCGAGTCTGAGCTTGCCCTGACGGCCGATCGACTGTCGGGCGCCATAACGCGTTCGGTTGGGGCCTTCCGCTCCAACTTCGAGCGTCTGCCCGAGCGCTTGATCGCAAGCACTTCAGGGCTCGATGATAAACGCCACGCGCTCACGCTTGCGAGTTCCCGCCTGGAGCATCAGGGACGTACGATGCTCAGCAAACCCGCGTCCGACCTTGGCCGAGCTGCCGCGTCGCTCGATGCCCTGTCGCCGCTCAAGGTGCTTGCCCGTGGCTATTCCATCGCGTACAGCGATGATGGGGTGGCTACGAGCGTCAAGACCTTTAAGCCCGGCGACGCCATCCGCGTGCGCATGGCAGACGGTAACGTTGCGGCAACGGTCGATACGGTCGAGTAGACCGCGTTTCATAGCGATAAACCTTTAGGAAAGGAAGCAGATATGGCAGAGAAGACCCCGGTCGAGCAGCTTACGTACAAGCAGGCCTCGCAGGAGCTGGAGCTCATCATCCGCAGCTTGGAGTCGGGTGATATGGAGCTCGAGGAGTCGCTCGAGAGTTATACCCGCGGCGTCGAGCTCCTCAAGAGCCTGCGCACCCGCCTGTCCGATGCCGAGCAGAAGGTCTCGGTGCTCCTTAAGGACGTCGACGGCAACGACGTGCTCGCCGACGGCGAAGCCGCCAACACCGACGACAACCTCTCGTTCTAACCATCCCGACCAAATATTATTACCTTGGTCTGTGAGAAAGGAACCAGCCATGTGTGACTGCATCTTCTGCAAAATTGCCAACCACGAGATCCCCTCGACCGTTGTTTATGAGGACGACCAGGTCATCGCGTTCGACGACCTCAATCCCCAAGCTCCGGTCCACACGCTCGTGATCCCCAAGAAGCACTACAGCGACATCGCCGACAATGTGCCCGCCGAGACCATGGGCGCCATGGCTCACGCCGTCCAGGAGGTCGCCAAGGTCAAGGGCCTGGAGGACGGTTTCCGCGTCATCTCCAACAAGGGCGTCAACGCCGGCCAGACCGTCATGCACTTCCACATGCACGTCCTCGGCGGCAAGAACCTGGGCGAAAACCTCATCTGAGGACGCGTAGTCCGTCGACTTGGCTGCCTTTGGAGTAATCTATGCAGCTTTCTCAACTCGAATACCTTCAAGCGGTAGCGAACTATGGCGGCGTGCGCAAAGCAGCTCGCGCCGTTCATGTGAGTCCGCAGGCTGTTTCGTCGGCAATCAAAAAGTTGGAATCTGAGTATCAGATCGTTTTGCTCAACCGATCGGCGGGGGAGGCTGTTTTGTCTCCGGCGGGCAGAGAATTTGCGCGTCGTGCACGCGTGATCCTGGCACAAGTCGACGATCTCAAAAAGTACGCTCAATCGAGGGACGACGGCGTCTCGCCCGATGGCCACTTCCGTCTTTACGCCCCCTGCCTTCATGGGCGGGGGCGTCTTTTTTCCGAAAACTGGTACGACTCGTTTGAAAGCTTGCACCCCCAGATTCACCTTGATGTTTGGCATCAGCCAACGGCCACATGCTTTGAATCACTTGTGCTTGGCATTTCGGATGCGGCCATCTCATTTGAGGAACCAAGGGATAGTGTCCTTTCTTCGAAATACTTGGGTGAAAAGGAGCTCAAGGTTCTTTCGTGTCCAGCGGGTCATCAATCTGTGGGTGCTATGACCGTTCGTGAGTTGCTGGGCGGCAGGCTGGCTGTTCCCATTAATTTGTCACCCTGTCTCAATGCAATCAACCAATGTCCCGAGGCTCAGCTGGTTAATTTCCGCTTCCGCGACGTCGAATACGAAAACAGGGCGCAGACTGAGTTTCTTCAAGCCGGGGGATTGATATTGAGTTTTTCTGGCTCTTCTCTCGCAACAGATGGACTGGAAGTGAGCGAGTGCTCCATTGAAGGCTCGCATGACGTGGCCTTGCCCATCTATTTTTGCTATCGACAAAATGCCTGGACCGATCGACACCAGACGGTATTTCTTCACCTATTGCGTCATCTCGCTTCGTGAGGCCATTTGGCCTCGTGGCGTCAAGTGAATGTTGACGCCTTGTAACACATGACTGACGGCTTTGCCCTCATGCTTTTCCAAGATTTCGGTTTGGGCTACTGGCTCTTGGAGGGCGGAGCATGAAAAACCGTACGGTTTTGCTTTATATGACGTTCGTTTTTCTGTCGAACTTCAGCACCATTTTGTATTTTCTGACGGTTTATCTTGAATTCGTCGGATTCTCGATGGTAGCGATTTCTAGCATGATGATTGCATACCAAGTGAGTAAGTTCATTCTTGAGGTTCCTACTGGTTATATTGCTGACAGGTTTGGACGAAAGACAAGCGGTCTCGTTGGCGTCGTGGGAATGCTTGGATACTACGCCGCCCTACTTTTCGCCCGTTCTCCTCTGCTTTTAATCGGCGCGTTTGCTCTCAAAGGATTTGCAGTTGCATGTGTGAGCGGATCCATAGAAGCGATCTACATTGACAGCGTCTCTCAGGACCAGCTCGTAAGACTTAATGTCGTTGAGCGATTTGTTTTCTATGCCTCTTATGCCATCTCCGCTTGCGTGGGCGGTTTGGGGTGGGACGGTTTTACCGGGCGGCGGGGGCGATCCTTGACGCTGCCTTTGCTCTCGAGATACTC